>Ga0255098_1000209_pt1 | contig 17741 bp, 16 predicted proteins | sample Colum_Atlam_RepC_2_FD_188440 | JGI IMG/M metagenome (GOLD analysis project Ga0255098, IMG submission 188440) | Freshwater microbial communities from Columbia River, Oregon, United States - Colum_Atlam_RepC_8d | ecosystem: Environmental > Aquatic > Freshwater > River | place: USA: Oregon... | reverse complement strand
AACACTTTAAATATACTAACTTTTGCTTTTTTGTCCAAATATTTTTACACTTTTATATCGAACTCACGTTAAATAAATAATTTTTAAAATATATTTTTAAAAGTTGATAAAATCTCAAATCAGAATAAATGGATTTGGGATTTTTTCTTTTTACCTTTGTTAGGTAATCATATCATTATGGAAATAGCCATTATAGCACACGACGGTAAGAAAGCCGATATGGTGCAGTTTTTAAATAAAAATAAAGCCATTTTATTAAAAGAAAAAATCAAAATCATAGCCACAGAAACTACTGGGGCTAGGGCAGTAGCCGCAGGTTTTAAAGTAAAGAAAATGTTATCAGGACCATTAGGTGGTGATGCACAAATTGCTGCGCGTGTAGCTGAGGGAAAAACTAAAATGGTATTATTTTTTAAAGATCCTAACTCTAGCCATGCGCACGAAGCCGACATTAATATGCTAATTCGAATTTGTGATGTTCACAATGTGCCATTAGCTACTAATGAAGCCACTGCACAATTGTTATTGTTGGGCTTGGATGAAATGTAGCACAAGTATTATTTGCTTTGAACTATAAATTTAAAAGTTTCATTTTCATTTGGTATAAATTACAAAAAGATTAATACATACCTAATAATAGCAAAAGTAAAGATGATATTTATCGGTCAATAAAATGTAAAGTCACATTACTTTTGCCAATACAAGAAAGTTTAGAACTTCACTTAAATTTAATTACTTAGCATCCATTTTTGCTAGGTTTACGTTTATAAATTATTTTGTTTTCACGTGCTATATAATCGCCTGCTACTATCGGATAGTAGTATTTGGGTGCATACGATACGCTATGACTTCTTATTATTATTTTGTCATTAACTTTCAGGCTTAGTAGTAGAGTAAAATCATTGTTAATAGTATTGCCAGACTTTTCTGGTCCAAATGCAAGAATATAATCATCGCCATTAATTTTTACCATTACTCCAAAACCTAATCTTGAACCTGGAGGAAGAGAAAGCGATGTTACAACTCCCTCCATGTCAGAGAAATCTCTAACAGACTTGCTGATTTTTGCAGCAGCAGCATGCACTTTTTTACCCTCAGGAGATTCTTTCCAAGCTTTGTGCATAATACCGTCTGGAGAAGCCTCCCATTTTTTCATTGCTGCTTTCCTTTCAGTAGCTGAAAGTGGTTTTTGGATTGACTTTTTAGGAGTTTCATTTTTGTTTTCAAGATTGATAAATACCAGTCCACTTACCACAACTAGTGTTAATATTAGCGCATGAATAATTTTTTTCATATTTTTTTGATTTAATGAATAGTATTAATTCTTTTTAATTGAAGTTTATGTACCAAAATTAATTTATTATTTTCTGCATCGTATGTTTAAAATTGTAAAAATAAATGTAAAATATGTAAATTATTACTAAACACTATGTTTAATAGCAGCAATTTAATGTCCTAACACTAAGACAAAAAAAATCCCTACAAATAAATGTAAGGATTTCATTTTAAAAATAAATTTATCTTAATATTTTACTGCAATCATCGAAATTTCAATATTTACATTTTTTGGTAAACATGCTACTTGGACAGTTTCTCTAGCCGGAGCTGTTTCTTCGTTAAAATAACTTCCGTAAACTGCATTAATTCGGGCAAAATCACCCATATTCATAATAAAAATAGAAGACTTTATTACATTTTCAAAACTCATTTCGGCAGCTTCCAAAACAGCTTTTAGGTTATCCATCACGCGTTTTGTTTCTGTTTCAATATCATCTAAAACCAATTCCATGGTTGCAGGGTCTAAAGCAATTTGACCAGAAGTGTATAAAGTAGTATCTACTAAAATGGCTTGGTTGTAAGGGCCAATAGGCTCAGGGGCTTTGTCTGTAAAAATTATTTTTTTCATAATAGGTTAGTTGTTTATTGTCTAAAAACACGATCAGGTAATTGTCGTTTGTCGTATTTAATGTCGCTTAATATTGAAGATGAAATTCCAATAAAGAAACCCCAATAGGTATTTGTTCCAAAAGGAACCCAGTTGAAACTCATTCTCCAACTTTCTAAATCTCGTTCAAAACGCAATTGCGTAAACGTTACTCCTTTTTGAACAAAATCATAGCCCGATGAAAAACCTACTTTCCATCTTGGTGCTAAGTCAATGTTTCCAGAAGCCATTAAGGAATGTGAAGCTATTTCATCTTGTCTATTTGAATTGTTATAATTCATAGAATAGGCTATCCTTAAATCCCATGGTAATTTGGTGTTGTACCATTCAGAATTAGTCCCTTTTTCATCCTCTTTTTTATCCTTTCCAAACAAACTTTGTTTGTTATCACTTAAATCGGTTCCTACGCCAAATAAATCATCTTCTCGACCACCATTTAGAACATTTTGATTTGATTTGTTACTACTATCTTTACCATCAGCACTTGAAAAACTATAATTTAAAGTAACATTTGCTCTTGGTAATCGAAACAAACTCCCACCGTTATCAATATTGAACTTTTCAATTCTTTTACCTGCATTATTTATCGCATAAGGATCTAAAACGGCAGCAAAATTGATGTTCATTTTTTGTTTAAATAACTGTGTACCACCACTAACTGATATTTCTTTTAATTTTAATGAATCGGCATTAAAATCATAGCGTGTAGAAAAATTTAAGTTGTTTAAAAGCATTACCTTTTTAGTTTCTCCTTTTTTACTTTCTTTATCTTTTACCTTGGCTTCAAAAGTATTACTGACCGAAAAGTTCATAGCATTTGAAACACTGTTTGAAGGTGAACCAAATATGCCATTGTCGAATTTAGTGTAATCAGCAAAATTTATTCCGGTAGCATCTAAAGCATAACGTTCAAAATACTGGTCAAAACTTGGGGTATAACCATACGAAATATTTGGTCGAACAACATGACGAATTGCTTCAATTTTTTTGCCTTCACCAAAATTAAACGTTCCGTAAACGGTGGTTCCAATACCTACATTAAAATTGTAAGTTCTAAACGATTCAAAACCGTTTTTATCTACCGTAACTACTTTGTTCTCCGTGGCACTATAGTATTTTTCAATAGTGCTTAAGGTCCAAACTTCATTGTAATTAGCACTTCCAGTTACACTAAAATGTTTGAATACTTTAAAATTAGTACTAATTGGAATAGAGTGTTGAAATCCAGTTCGCGCATCTCTAAACATTTGTGGCTTAAAAAATAATGAATCAGTAGTTTTAATTCTGTTTTCTCCTCTTATGTTGTATTGAAAACTAATGTTTTTAATGATTCCTTTTTTAACACCATCCCCCTTAGCAAAAGGAAAGATACGATCAACACTTGCTTGAAATGTTGGAAGCGTCATATCTATTTGTTGCGTATTCGTATTTTGAGAATGGGTGGCAGACAAAGACATGTTTACTTGTGGAACCGTTTGAAATGTTTTTGAATAAGAAACAGAAGAACTTAAATTATTATTGATGGTAGAACCAATATTGTTTAAATTTACAGATTGTCGGTAATACTGACTACTTCCTAAATTTACAGAAGCAGAAAATCTTGAATTCGGGGAAGCTTTAGAATCTTGATTATGCGACCATTGAATGTTGTATTGTCTAGATTTTAAATAATCTGGAAAACCTTTTTCGCTTTGAATATTATTTTCCAATCGAACATTAGCTCTACCATTAAATTTGTATCGTTTGGCATAGCTTGTTTCTGCTCGTAAACCGTAACTACCATTGGTATAGTAATCGCCTAAAACAGCTAAGTCGTAATTGTCACTTAGAGCAAAATAATAGCCTCCATTTTGTAAAAAATATCCTTGCTGATTATTTTGTCCTGGTGTGGGCATAATAAATCCTGAAGTGCTTTTTTCAGACATTGGAAAATAACCAAAAGGCAACCAAATTGGAGTAGGAACATCAGCAATATACATTTGTGTAGAATTAATGACAACTTTTTTCTTTGGTACAAATTTTACTCGTTTTACTAAAAAATAATATTCAGGATCATCAATGTTTTTTGAGGTGGTAAGGCGTGCATTTTTCATAAAATATACCGAATCGTTTTCTTTTTTTGAAATTTCGGCTTTTATAAAAAGTTCCCCTTGATTGGTTCTTGAGTTCCAAACTTTAGCCCGTTTTGATTTGGTATGAAAGATAATAGAATCTGGTTCTACTACGTTATCTCCTTGTTTAAATACAGGTCTTTGTATATAATTTCCAGCAGAATCTTTTATTCTACCCGCATATACTAAGTTTTTTTCATAGTCTAAAACAATCCTTCCAGCTTTTAATTCGAAGTCAGTATAATATATTTCTGCTTCATCATGTAAGGTAACCGTTTTTTTCTTCTGATCTAATTTTTCATAGTCCTTTGATTTCATGTTCACTACACCATCTAAAAAAGTTTTTTTCTTTTTAGTAGTGTCAACAATAGTCGCCGTAGAATCTTTTACTTTTTTTATGTCTGACTTCGACAAAGTAACCGTATTTAAAACAGGGGTTTCTTGTGAAAAAACAGAGGCGGTTCCTAATGTTAGAAAAATTACTGAAAAAACGATATGAAATAACTTTGTACGCAATGCTTTTAATAGTATTTTTGTAAAAATTTGGCTTACTTTTTGAAGTGTCAAACTTACATATATTTTTTTGCAAAAATAATGTTTTAATAAAATTATAACTTATAATATCAATCAATTGTTGTATGCCTAATAAAAAATACACTAAATACCTGTTTTTTATTCTTTTACTTTTCACTTTTGCTATAGGATTTAGTCAAAACCAGCCTAAATTTAAGGTAGTTTTAGATGCAGGACATGGCGGAGAAGACCCAGGAGCAGTTAAAAATGGAATAAAAGAGAAGGATATTGTTTTAGATGTAGTGCTCAAGATTGGAAAAATATTAGAGTCTAATAAAAATATTGAAATTATTTACACAAGAAAAACAGATGTTTTTATAGGGTTAAAAGAGCGTGCCAATATTGCCAATAAAGCAAATGCAAATTTGTTTATTTCGGTACATTGTAATGGAGTAAAAAGCACTGCAGCAAAAGGAACAGAAACTTTTGTTATGGGGATGTCTAGAACCGATACTAATTTAGATATTGCAAAAAAGGAAAATGGCGTTATATTTTTAGAGAAAAATTATAATGAAAAGTATAAGGGTTTTGATCCCAATAATCCAGAAACTTTGCTAGGATTAAAAATTTTACAAGAAGAGTTTTTAGATCAAAGTATTAGTTTGGCTTCTGAAATTGAAAAGAATTTTGTTATGCATGATGGACGATTATCTAGAGGAGTTAAGCAACAACCAATTTGGGTTTTGGATGCAACTGTTATGCCAGGTGTTTTAATAGAATTAGGCTTTGTGAGCCACCCTGATGAAGGTAAATATTTGGATTCTAATAAGGGTAAAGAAGAAATAGCAACCTCTATTTCTAAAGCAATTGTTTCCTATAAAAATGATTTTTTTAATGCTGAAGTTTCTGAGAAAAATACAGAATCTAATACTGTAATTTCGGATGATAATTCAAATCCAAAAACAGTTAATTCATCGGATTCTGAAAACGGAAAATCTACTACCACATATTATAAAGTTCAAATATCGGCTGGTAGAAAAAAAATAGCTACTAAACCTTCAAATTTTAAAGGTTTAAAAGAAATATCATTTGAAAAAGAGAAAAAGATTTACAAGTATTTTTACGGAAAAGAAACAGATTTTAATGCTAGTAAGAAAAAACTAGAAGAAGCCAAAAGAAAAGGATATACTTCTGCATTTATCGTAACATTTAAAAATTAAAACAGATAATTATATGTATAAGAGAATTGTATTTGTAGCTATTTTAATGCTTTTTTCATTTGGATTTAGTCAATCCAAAAAGTTTAAAGTAGTTTTAGATGCCGGGCATGGCGGAAAAGATTATGGAGCTGTTTATCATGGTAATATAGAGAAAAATATAGCCTTACAAACCGTTCTTAAAGTAGGTGCAATCTTAGAAAAAGACCCTCAAATAGATGTTGTTTTTACACGAAAATCTGATGTTTTTATAGAGTTGCAACAGCGAGCAAATATTGCGAATAAATCTAAAGGTAGTATTTTTGTTTCGATGCATTGTAATGCAAATAAAAACCAAGCTGCTGAAGGGAATGAAACCTACGTGATGGGAATTACCCGTAATTCATCCAACTTAGAAGTTGCAAAAAATGAGAACGAAGTAGTTACTTTAGAAACCGATTATAAAATAAAATATGATGGTTATGATCCAAATTCTCCCGAATCTGTAATTGGAATTTCAATTTTACAAGAAGAACATTTAGATCAAAGTATTGAATTAGCAGGAAGAGTTCAAGAATTTTTTACAAAAAAAACAGATAATAAAAATAGAGGTGTAAAACAAGCTGGTTTCTTGGTATTACGTCAAATAACTATGCCAAGGGTTTTAATTGAAATGGGATTTGTTTCTAATAAAGAAGAAGGTGAATTTTTAAATTCGGAAACTGGACAAGATTTGTTAGCCGAAGCAATAGCGAATGCTATCATGGATTATAAAAACGAATTTTTTAATCCTTCGAATAATGATGAAGTTAAAGAAGATGAAAAAGTTCCTGCTAAGAAGGAAGAAATTATAGAAAAAGAAATTCCTAAAAAAGAACAAATTATAAAGAAAGTAGAAAAAACAATTGAAAAAGGAATTGTATTTAAAATTCAAATTTCTACTAGTACAAAAGAACTAGTAACGATACCTTCAAATTTTAAAGGATTAAGTCCAATTTCAGTAGAACCTTCTGGTAGTTTATTCAAATATTTTTATGCTTCTGAAAAAAACTATGACATCATAAAACAAAAATTAGAAGAAGCTAAACAAAAAGGTTATACTACTGCTTTTATTGTAGCTTATAAAGACGGAATAAAAATAAACGTTACCGATGCGATAAAATAAAATAAAAGTTTATTTTTGTTAAAATTTTAATGCTTTGAAACTAACGAAAGAAATTAAAACCGCTGTACTCGTAATTGTATCTATATTTTTATTTATTTGGGGATATAATTTTTTAAAAGGAAAAGACTTATTTGATAGTACCACAAGAGTTTATGTGGTGTATGATAATGTAGCTGGACTTGTAAATTCGGCTCCAGTTACCTTAAATGGTTTAGCCATAGGTAAAGTAAATTCAATTACTATTCAACCCGATGGAAAATTATTAGTTGAGATGCAAATTAATACTGATTTTCCAATTTCTAAATCAAGTATCGCAGAAATATACGATTCAGGATTAGTAGGAGGTAGACAAATTGCTATAAAACCTAATTTTCAAGATAAAAATTATATTAAATCAGGTGATTACCTAAAAGCAAGTAGCAAATTAGGATTAACCGATGCTTTGGCTCAACAATTAGAACCTTTACAATATAAAGTTCAAAAACTATTAGATAATGCCGATGTTTTATTTACAAACGTAAATGAAATTTTAGATGAAAAAACCAAACAAAATCTTAAGAATAGTATTACAGAATTAAATAAAACACTTTCAGAATTTAGTGAAGTTTCTAAAAATATTAATGGTTTAGTAGCTGATAATAAGCCTAAACTAAATTCTATGATATCTAATTTTGATAAAACGGTAGCAAATTTTTCAACAATGTCAGATTCCTTGGTGAGTGCTAATTTGGGCCAAACCGTAAGAAATTTAGAAAAAACCTTAGTTAATGTTGATAAAATAATGACCGACATTGAACAAGGCAAAGGAACAATGGGTAAATTAATGAAAGATGATGCGATGTACACGAACTTTACAAACACTTCTAAAGAATTAGAGTTGTTATTACAAGATGTACGTCTTCATCCTACACGTTATGTAAATGTTTCTCTTTTCGGGAAGAAAAACAAACCTTATGTAGCTCCCGTTAACGATACAATTAAAAAGTAAATTTTATACGATGAATTTTTTAGATAATATTTTATTTGCATTGCTTTTAGCAGCTGGTATAGGTTATTTTACAATTAATGTAAAAAAACTAATTCGTAATATAAAATTAGGTCATGATGTGGATCGTAGTGATAATGCTTCTGAGCGATGGAAGAATATGGCTATGGTTGCATTAGGGCAATCAAAAATGGTGAAACGTCCTATTGCAGGATTTTTACATATTATAGTATATGTTGGATTTATAATTATTAATATTGAAGTAATTGAAATTATTATCGATGGACTTTTTGGAACCCACCGCGTTTTATCATTTATGGGCGGATTTTATGATGTGTTAATTGGTTCATTTGAAATTTTAGCATTCTTAGTTTTAATTACTGTTGTCATCTTTTGGATTAGAAGAAACGTTACTAAATTAGGTCGTTTTGCAAGTTCCGATTTAGATGGAAAACCTAGAAATGATGCTAATTATATTTTATATTTTGAAGTTGTATTGATGTCGTTATTCTTGATAATGAATGCAGCTGATTTTCATTTGCAAAATTTAGGAATAGGTCATTATAATTCGGCTGGAAGTTTTCCAATTTCTCAATTTATAACCCCAATGTTTAATGGAATGAGTGAAGGCTTAGTGGTTGTTATAGAAAGAGCTGCTTGGTGGTTACACATTGCAGGAATCTTAGTTTTCTTAAACTATTTATATTTCTCTAAACATTTACACATTTTATTGGCTTTCCCAAATACATTCTTTGCAGATTTAAATGCGAAAGGGAAATTAAACAATTTAGAAAGTGTTACAAATGAAGTAAAATTAATGATGGATCCAAGTGCTGATCCTTTTGCAGCGCCAGCAAATCCAGATGCTGTGCCAGCTAAATTTGGTGCTTCAGATGTTCAGGATTTAAATTGGGTTCAATTATTAAACGCTTACAGTTGTACTGAGTGTGGTCGTTGTACATCTTCATGTCCGGCAAATCAAACAGGAAAAAAATTATCACCTCGTAAGATCATGATGGATACACGTGATCGTTTAGAGGAAGTAGGAAGAAATATTGATTTAAATAAAGGTGTTTTTGTAGATGATGGAAAATCTTTATTAAACGATTACATTACGCCAGAAGAATTATGGGCTTGTACAACTTGTAATGCATGTGTTGAAGAATGTCCAATTAATATTAGTCCGTTATCAATTATTATCGATATGCGTCGTTATTTGGTAATGGAGCAAAGTGCAGCACCAACGGAATTAAACAATATGATGAGTAATATTGAAAACAACGGCGCTCCTTGGCAATATAATCAAATGGATCGTTTAAATTGGGTATACGAATAATTTTACATTAACTATCATAAATAGTATATAATATGTCTGAAAATTTAATTGTACCAACAATGGCCCAAATGATGGCCGAAGGAAAACAACCTGAAATTTTATTTTGGGTAGGTTCCGCTGGTAGTTTCGATGACAGAGCAAAAAAAATTACAAGAGCTTTTGTTAAAATTTTAAATAAAGCAAATGTAAATTTTGCAGTTTTAGGTACAGAAGAAAGTAGTACAGGAGATATAGCAAAAAGAGCTGGAAATGAGTTTTTATTTCAAATGCAAGCTTTAATGAATATTGAATTGCTTAATGCTTACGAAGTAAAGAAAATCGTAACCTGTGATCCGCATTCATTTAATTGCTTAAAAAATGAGTATCCAAGCTTAGGTGGAAATTATGAAGTTGTACATCACACTCAATTTATTCAACAGCTTTTAAAAGAAGGACGTATTGATTTTAATAAAGATACTTATAAAGGTAGTCGTATTACTTTTCATGACCCTTGTTATTTAGGTAGAGCTAACAATGAATACCAAGCTCCTAGAGAAATATTATTGCAAACAAATGCACAAATTGTTGAGATGAAACGAAGTAAAAATAATGCTTTATGTTGCGGAGCTGGAGGAGCACAAATGTTTAAAGAGCCAGAAAAAGGCAATATGGATATTAATGTTTTAAGAACTCAAGACGCTCTTGAAACAACACCAAATATCATTGCAACCGGATGTCCGTATTGTAATACAATGATGACTGATGGGGTAAAATTTGCACATAAAGAAAATGAAGTTAAAGTGTTAGATATTGCAGAAATAATTGCAAATGCACAAAATTTATAAATTAAAAACTTAAAATGAAAAAAATACTATTATTATTAGTACTTGTTGGAAATATTGCATTTGCACAAAAACTGACTAAAGATCAATTGTCTGAAAAATTAGCTGAAAAAGCTTGTGGTTGTGCAGAAAAGCAAGAAATTACGAAAGAAAATTTCGAATTATCAATTGGAATTTGTTTGCTTGAAGGAATTAATGCATTTGAAAAGGATGTTGAAAAACATTATGGTAAAGATGTTATTTCTAACGATAAAAAAATGGAAGAATTAGGATATGATGTTGGAAAAAAAATGGGATCAAAGTGTCCTACTATTTTCAAATTCATGCTTGATGAAGAAGAAGAAGCTGCACCTGATGAAAGTGAAGAATTATCAGTTTCGGGTAAAGTTTCTGAAATAAAAACCGAACAATTCATAACTTTTGTAGTTAAAGAAGCAACTGGAAAAACCAATCAATTTATTTTGTTAAGTAATTTTGATAATGCATTTTTATTAACAGATAAAGTGTTAAAAGCTACTGATGAAGTAGACGTTACGTATTATGAAATGGAATTGTACGATGCTAAATTAGGTAAGTTTGTATCTTATAAAATTGTTACTGATATAATTAAAAAATAATCATGTTTGTACCTTTTGAAAGCTTACCAGACGATTCGAAAATTTGGATATATCAATCCAATAGAAAATTTTCAGATTTAGAAATTCAAGAAATGGAATCTGAGTTAAAATTATTTATCGATAATTGGACTTCTCATGGACAATCTCTTGAGGCATCTTTTGTAACTCGCTATAATCGTTTTATTATAATTGCTGTTAACCAAGAAGTACAAGCAGCTACAGGTTGCTCAATCGACGCTTCTGTGCAATTAATTCAAAACTTAGAACAAAAATATAGTGTTGATTTACTAGATAAAATGAACGTAACTTTCAAAGTTGGTGAACATGTTGCTTTTAAGCCACTTATTGAATTTAAAAAATTAGCCAAAGAAAAAGCGGTATCAGAAAATACTATCGTTTTTAATAATCTATTAAACACTTTAGGTGAGTGGAAAGATTTTTGGGAAGTTCCTGCTAGTGATAGTTGGCACAATAGATTTTTTTAGTAACTACCAATACAATACTTACTTTAAAATTTATGGCTAGCGATATCTTTTTATTAAATATCTCAGGACAAGACAAACCAGGTTTAACATCTTCTTTAACGGCTGTTTTAGCAGCCTATGATGCTAAGGTCTTAGATATAGGACAAGCAAATATTCATGATACATTATCGTTAGGTATCCTTTTTCAGATTAAATCAGGAAAAAAATCTGCTGCAGTTTTAAAAGATTTATTGTTTAAATCTTATGAATTAGGTATTAAAGCAAAATTTAAACCTATTACACTTGAAGATTACGAAAAATGGGTAAGTCTTCAGGGAAAAGATAGATACATTGTAACGCTTTTAGGCGAAAAATTAACAGCCGAACAAATATCAGAAGTAACAAAAGTTATTTCAGAAAAAAACTTAAATATTGATGCTATAAAACGTTTAACAGGAAGAGCTTCATTAATTAATGAAGATGATTATCCAAGAGCATCAATACAATTATCTATTCGAGGGATCATTGAAGATAAATCAGAATTTACTGAAAAGTTCATGCAGATTTCAAGAGATTTAGATGTTGATATTGCTTTTCAAGAAGATAATATTTACAGAAGAAATAGACGCTTGGTATGCTTTGATATGGATTCTACTTTAATTCAAACAGAAGTTATTGATGAACTTGCTGAGTTGGCAGGTGTAGGAGAACAAGTTCGTGCCATTACAGAATTGGCTATGCAAGGTGAAATTGATTTTAACGAAAGTTTTAAACAACGAATGCTTCTCCTTAAAGGATTAAAAGAAGATGTTTTAGAAAAGGTTGCAATCAATTTACCAATTACAAAAGGCGCTAGAAGATTAATTGATACTCTTAAAACGTATGGTTTTAAAACGGCAATTCTTTCTGGCGGATTTACCTATTTTGGGAATTATTTACAAAAAGAATTAGGCATCGATTATGTATTTGCAAATCAATTAGAAATTAAAGATGGCGTTTTAACTGGCGGTTATATCGGTGAAATAGTTGATGGAAATAAAAAGGCAGAATATTTAAAAGAACTTGCTCATAAAGAAGGTTTACATATTAGCCAAACCATTGCTATTGGTGATGGGGCAAATGATTTACCAATGCTAAATTTGGCGGGATTAGGAATTGCATTTCATGCCAAACCTAAAGTAAAAGATAATGCTCAAAGTGCCATTTCTAGTATTGGCTTAGATGGGGTTCTTTATTTATTGGGTTATCATGATAGGCACATTGATTTATTGCAATAGTTTTAAATTATTGTATTGTCTAGAGTAATTTGATGTTGATAATCACTTTCTTCATAAAATAAACTTAATAGTCTTTAATTTAATTAAGAAATATAGTAATTTGGCTTAGATTTAGTTCTTAGCACAAAAATATAATTTTATTTATGCGACATTTTTACATACTATTTTGTTTAATAGTTTCAATACATATATCATTTTCTCAAACCACACCACAACCAGTTTTGTCAGTTAAACAAGTGACACAGGAAGTATGGGTGGATAGCATTTATAATCAATTTTCGTTTGAAGAAAAAGTAGGTCAATTATTTATGGTGGCTGCCTATTCAAATAAAGATGAAGCACATAATAAATCAATTGATAAATTAGTAGAAGAATATAAAATTGGTGGAGTTATTTTTTTTCAAGGAGGTCCAGTTCGACAAGCAAAATTAACTAATCGGTATCAAGCAAAATCTAAAGTTCCTTTATTTGTAGGAATTGATGCAGAGTGGGGATTAAGTATGCGTTTAGATTCTACTTATCGTTATCCTTGGAACATGACCTTAGGTGCAGTTCAAGATATGAAGTTGATTGAAAATGCTGGAAATCAAATGGCAATACAGTCTAAGCGAATGGGTATTCATTTCAATTTTGCACCTGTTGTAGACATCAATACAAATCCTAAAAATCCAATTATTGGAAATCGATCATTTGGAGAAACGAAAGAAAATGTTACCATGCGTGCTTTAGCTCTTATGAAAGGTTTGCAAGATGAAGGTGTATTTGCAACGGCTAAGCATTTCCCTGGTCATGGTGATACTTCTACAGATTCGCATCATACTTTGCCTGTGGTTAATTTTGATAGAAATCGATTGAATGAAGTAGAATTATATCCTTACAAAGAATTAATCAAGAATGGATTAACTAGTGTCATGGTGGCACACTTAAATGTACCAAGTTTAGAACCTCGAGAAAATTATCCAACTTCTATTTCATATCCTGTAGTTACAGACATATTAAAAAAAGAGTTACAATTTGAAGGTTTAATTTTTACGGATGCCTTAAATATGAAAGGCGCTAGTAATTTTAAAAAACCAGGTGATATAGATTTAGAAGCTTTTATTGCGGGTAATGATGTGTTGTTATTTGCCGAAAATGTTCCAGTTGCAATAAAAAAATTTAAAGATGCTTTTGATGCTGGCGTTATTACAGAAGAACGTTTGATGTATTCGGTAAAAAAGATTTTAGCTTATAAATACAAGGCTAATCTAAATAATTACCAACCAATCGTTTTAGATAATTTATACAATGATTTAAATGCAGTTGAATTTGATGCATTAAATTATAAGTTGTATGAAAATGCAGTTACGGTAATAAAAAATCATGATAAGTTAGTCCCAATTCGAGATATTGAAAAAGAAAAAATTGCATACATTAAATTAGGTAATGATAAATCAGATACGTTTTTATTGCATTTGAGAAACTACACTGTTATTAGCGAAATTACTTCAAAAAATTTAGATTCGGTTTTAGTACAATTGCAAGATTTTACTAAGGTAATTATTGGCTATCACAAACAAGATGGCGCATGGAGAAATCATAATTTGAACTTCAAAGAGATGCTTTGGATAAATCAAATTGCTAAACAAAATGATGTTATTTTAACTTGTTTTAGTAAACCTTATTCACTAACCAATTTAAAAAACTTTGAAGATATTGAAACGATTGTTGTTGCTTATCAAAATAACAATATTGCCCAAACTATTGCTCCTCAAATTATCTTTGGTGCTATGGGGGCAAAAGGAAAATTACCTGTTTCAATTGATGATGAATTTAAGGTAAACGAAGGTATTGAAACCTTAGAAATTAAACGACTAGGATTTTCAATTCCTGAAAATGTGGGTATGAATTCTAAAGTATTAACCAAAATAGATTCCATGGCCAATTATGCGATATCTAAAAAAATGACACCAGGACTTCAAGTTGTTGTTGCTAGAAAAGGAAAAATTATTTACCAGAAATCATTTGGAAATCATACTTACGAATCAGAACAAAAAGTTTCAAATACCGATGTTTATGATATTGCATCTTTGACAAAAATTGTAGCGACTTTACCTAATGTAATGCAAGAATTTGATAAAGGACATTTAACTTTAGACACTAAGTTAAAAACAATGTTGCCTGCTTCTAAAAATTCTAATAAAGCGAATGCTACAGTTTTAGATATGTTAACGCATCAAGCCCGATTTCAACCTTGGATTCCTTTTTATAAAGTTACTTTGGATAGTTTAAATCGACCGAGTACTAAATTCTATAGATGCGAATTTTCAGAAGATTTTCCAATTCATGTGGCAAATCAATTGTATTTGAAAAAAGGATACAATGATACAATCATAAAAACTATTTTTGATAGCGAATTATTACCCAAAAAGCAATACAAATACAGTGATTTCTCATTCATTTTATTCAAAGAATATTTAGAGCTTCAAAATAAAAAATCGTTAGAAGACTTAGCGCATTATAATTTTTACGAACCGCTTGGAGCAAATTCGATTATGTATAATCCATTGCGAAAAATGAATGTTTCAAGAATAATTCCTACAGAGAACGACACTTATTTTAGACATCAATTGGTACAAGGCTATGTGCACGATATGGCTGCTGCTATGCAAGGTGGTATTTCAGGGCATGCTGGTTTGTTTGCTAATGCTTTGGATGTTGCTAAAGTAATGCAAATGTATCTTCAAAAAGGTAGCTATGGCGGTCGAACATACATTTCTGAAAATACATTTAATTTATTCAATACGTGTTATTTTTGTAAAGAAGGAAATAGAAGAGGAGTAGGTTTTGATAAACCACAATTAGGAAACGAAGGTCCCACATGTGGTTGTGTTTCGTTGACAAGTTTTGGGCATACAGGTTTTACTGGAACTATGACTTGGGCTGATCCAGATAAAGAAATTGTCTATGTATTCTTATCTAATAGAACTTATCCTGATTCCAATGCATCAAATAAATTATCGAAAGAAAATATTAGAGAGAATATCCAAAAGGTAATTTATCAAGCTATAATTGAATAACTATGACATCACAAGCAATTACAGTAGATCAATACATCAACGAAGCTCCAGCAGATAGGAGCGAAGCGTTGCAAAAATTAAGAAAAGTAATCTTAGAAAATCTTCCAGAAGGTTTTCAAGAATGCATTAGTTATGGTATGATAGGTTATGTTGTACCGCATTCAATATATCCTTCAGGTTACCATTGTTCGCCTGAGTTACCCTTGCCCTTTATTTCCTTTGCTAGCCAAAAAAATAGTATCAATTTTTATCATTTGGGTATGTATGCGAAACCTGAATTATATGATTGGTTTGTTGCAGAATATCCTAAACATTCTAGTCAAAAATTAGATATTGGTAAAAGTTGTTTTCGCATCAAAAAGTCAGAAAATATTCCGTTTGATTTGATTGGTGAATTGGTAAGTAAGGTAACAGTACAAGAATGGATTGCTACTTATGAATCTGCTTTTAAAAAATAATTTTAACAAATGTTTTATAATTGCCAATATTAGAAATGGTAATTTTATTCAAAATTTATATTCATGAAAATTGCAATCGTTTGTTATCCAACATTTGGTGGAAGTGGAGTTGTGGCTACCGAACTTGGTTTAGAATTAGCCAAAAGAGGTCACGAAATTCATTTCATTACTTACAGTCAACCAGTGCGTTTAGCTTTATTGAATCCAAATGTTCATTATCATGAAGTACACGTTCCTGAATATCCATTATTTCATTACCAACCCTATGAATTGGCACTTTCAAGCAAATTGGTAGATATGGTAAAATTATATAAAATTGATGTTTTACATGTGCATTATGCCATTCCTCATGCGTATGCAGGTTATATGGCAAAACAAATGTTAGCCGATGAAGGTATTCATATTCCAATGGTTACCACACTTCATGGAACAGATATTACTTTAGTAGGAAATCATCCATTTTATAAGCCTGCGGTTAGTTTTAGTATCAATAAATCAGATGTGGTAACGAGTGTTTCTCAAAGTTTAAAAGAGGATACTTATCGCTTATTTGATATTAAAAACGATATTGAAGTGATTCCCAACTTTATTGAATTAAACAAAGAAAAGTTAAAAGAAAATATTCCGTGTCATCGTTCTTTAATGGCTGCTGAAAACGAAAAAATTATCACTCATATTTCAAATTTCCGTAAGGTAAAACGCATTGAAGATATTGTGAAAATATTTTTTGAAATTCAGAAAGAAGTACCTTCTAAATTAATGATGGTTGGCGAAGGTCCAGAAAAAGAAAATGCAGAATATTTATGCGAAAAGTTAGGTATTCAGAACAAAGTAATTTTCTTTGGAAACAGTAATGAAATTGACAAGATATTGTGTTTTTCTGACTTGTTTTTATTGCCATCAGAAACAGAAAGTTTTGGGTTAGCTGCATTAGAAGCTATGGCTTGTGGTGTGCCCGTAATTTCAAGTAATTCAGGTGGTTTACCCGAAGTAAATAAGGATGGTTTTTCTGGATATTTGAGTGATGTAGGTGATGTTGCTAAAATGAGCCGTGATGCTATATCTTTGTTGCTAGATGACACAAAATTAACCCAATTTAAAATAAATGCATTAGAAACCGCAAAACTGTTTGATATTCAAAATATAATGCCTTTATATGAACAGGTTTATTTTAAAGCTATAAATTCAAAATAATGATTAAATTTTTACCCTTATTTTTTTTAATGATGTCATGTAGTACACCTAAAGAAGTTGTAGATACATCATTTTCAATTATTTATAATAGTGCTTTTGGAGGCACAGATAAAGCAGGACATTTAATAATTAAAGATAACGAATCTTATATTCAATTTATAGAATCATTAAAGTTAGATGAATCGCAATATGCAAATTTTTTAAAAGTTGATTTTAAAAAGAAAAACGTATTAGTTTTATATCAAGGTCAAAAAAACTCTGGAGGTTATGAAATTAGTATAGAATCAATAGTAAATGCAAATGAGACTATTGTAATTAAGAAAAAAGAAATTGGACCTAAAAAAGGTGAAGTAGCAACAACAGTCCTTACAAATCCATATTGCATTGCATTGATTCCTAAAGGTAAAAATACAATTGTTGAATAAAAAAAAGTAGCCGTTCAATGAAGATACGGCTACTTTTTTATTAAGGATTGTCTTGTCCTGAAATAGCGATACACAAATTTCATCGTTATGGAAAACCTTCAAGAAATTCGCTATGTAAAGCGCACTCAGAAAGACTACACAATGTCTTTTAAATTACAAGTTGTACAAGAAATAG
>Ga0255098_1000206_pt1 | contig 17923 bp, 13 predicted proteins | sample Colum_Atlam_RepC_2_FD_188440 | JGI IMG/M metagenome (GOLD analysis project Ga0255098, IMG submission 188440) | Freshwater microbial communities from Columbia River, Oregon, United States - Colum_Atlam_RepC_8d | ecosystem: Environmental > Aquatic > Freshwater > River | place: USA: Oregon... | reverse complement strand
GATTTAGAAATTTTAAAAACTATCGACTGAGAGTTATTGCTCTTTGTGGATGGGATGGGTTATTCGCACTCAGAAGTTAAACAACGCGTTATCCTCGTGCCCCACGGAATGGGGAAGAGCCAACCGAGATGAACCGGAGTTAAATGGCAAGAGTGGCGCACCCTAGAGGACTTGAACCTCTAACCCTCAGATCCGAAGTCTGATGCTCTATCCAATTGAGCTAAGGGTGCATTCCTACAAATCAGGATTTTTCTTTCATACACTTGAACGCAGAGTTTTCCAAGAGGGAGTTATAGTTTTTACCTCAAAATTAAGGGCTTTAGATTAAGGACTTGAGTAGGCGAGGGCCTTCAGGCTGCTCTTTTCTCTTTTTTAATGGGGGTGCTTCTTTGCTTTAGATTATAAAGGGCCGCTGTTAACTCATTTGAGGAGTGCAGTCGTAGCATTGTTGAGATTTGAACTTCTCAGGGTGCTCAATCTGCAAGGTGGAGTGAATAATGCCGTACTTAGTCCTGAGTAACTCATGGGCGGCACTCAGGACTTGCTCTCCATTCATGCTAATGAGATGAGCGCTGAGAGAAGGTCTACCGTTAGACACGGCCCAGACGTGAAGGTCGTGAACCTCTAAGACTGATTCGAGTGATCTTAGGTCCTCGAGGATCTGTTCTGGATTAAGGTGAGTTGGAGCAGACTCCATGAGAATACCTGCAGCTTCTTTGACCAACCCCCAGGAGTTAAAAAGCATGAGGATTGAGAATAAAATGGTGAGGATAGGATCAATTGGGTTCCAGCTTGTGATCCATAGAACTGCCCCTGCAATGATAGCTCCTATGCTTCCCAGGAGATCAGATAAAACGTGTAGGTAAGCTGCTTTGACATTGAGGTTACCCTCTTTTGCTCCATGCAGCGTCCACATACTGACGGCATTAGCAATCAGCCCTAGGGTTGCAACTACAAATACGATCGGTCCTTTGACTTCAGGTGGGGAGTGTAATCTCTCAATGGACTCATAAATAAGTACTCCTGAGATCAACCAGATGAGTAGTCCACTCAAAAGGGCTCCCAGGATCTCAGCACGATGATAACCAAAGGTCATGGTCGGTGTAATAGGTCTTCTGGCAATCCAAAGAGCAAATAGACTTAGAGACATAGCTCCAACGTCCGTGAGCATATGAGCCCCATCAGAGATCAATGCTAAACTATTGGCTAGCCAGCCTCCGATCATTTCAATGAACATGAAGATCAAAGTGATGACAATAGCTTTAGAGATGGCACTAGGTGCTAAACTATGAGTAGCGTGGTGAGCATGAAAATGAAGACCCTCATGAGAATGCGAGTGATGATCATGATGATGAGGGTGCTTTTGAGGAGCTAGAGGCTTACTCATGCTTTAATTTTTCAATTTTTTTGAGCGTTTGTACAGCTTCAAAACAAGCTGCTGCTGCTTCTCGTCCCTTGTTGTGGGGGTTTGGCTGACTTCGAACTAGGGCTTGCTCATCCGTGTAGGTGGTTAAAATACCAAAGGTGATCGGAGTTTTAGTCGTAAGAGTGCTTTGCATTAAGCCGACTGCTGCACCTAGGCTAATAAACTCAAAATGAGCGGTGTCACCTTTGATGACACATCCCAGACAAATCACTCCATCAAAACGCTGAGTCTCGGCTAAGGATTGTGCAATCAGAGGGATTTCAAAGGCGCCTGGAGCTGAGAATAGGTCTTCGGGCTGAAGGTGAATGCCCTTTTCCTTAAGGTATTCTCGTGTTCCATGAAGCAATCCTTGGCAAACTTCTTCATTAAATTGGCTAATGACTACTGCAAAACGATGCATCTGTGACCTCTCTGGATGATCTTGTTCCTCTGATAGAGCTTTAGAGCTAGATCTGTGCTGTGTCAACTCCTCACGCTTGATCTCTATCCCGCATAGCCTCTCCTCAGCGATTAAGACTTCTTGGAGAGCTTAAGCTTGTGTCCTAGTTTTTCTTTTTTTGTAGCAAGGTATGACTCATTATGAGGATTTGGGCTCATTTCAATAGGAACTTGCTCAATCACGCTGAGACCATATCCATCAAGTCCAATGATCTTTTTAGGGTTATTCGTTAAAAGACGAATTTGAGAGACGCCAAGGTGTCTGAGAATTTGCGCTCCTAAACCGTAATGCCTCAAGTCAGCTTGGAACCCAAGGTGACGATTTGCCTCAACTGTATCCATTCCCGTGTCTTGAAGAGCATAAGCTCGAATCTTATTCGCAAGACCAATACCTCGTCCCTCATGTCTTCTCATATAGACGAGGACACCATTTTCGCTCTCTCCAATCTGCTTAAGTGCAGCTTGGAGCTGAGGGCCGCAATCGCACCTCAATGATCCTAGGGCATCGCCAGTGAGGCACTCTGAGTGAACGCGCACGAGTGTGGGGTTTTTGATGGGTCCGCGTACTAGGGCCAAGTGTTCGGTCCCATCAACAAGACTTCTAAAGGCATGAAGCTTCAAGTCGGATGCAAACAGAGAGGGGAGGTCTGCTACTGCAACTTCCTCAATGAGGACTTCATTTTCAATTCTGTGGGCAATAACTTCCTTGATACTGACAATGGGGATTTGGTGTTTCTTAGAGAAGTCCTTTAAATTGTCCAGGCGAGCCATAGTGCCGTCTTCATTCATGATTTCACAAATGACGGCAGCAGGATGTAAGCCAGCAAGTTTGACCAGGTCGATAGAGCCCTCAGTATGACCTGCTCGAACCAGTACTCCACCCTCTTGAGCTCGAAGAGGGAAAATGTGTCCAGGTGAGACGATATTTTGTGGTCCCATCATCGGATTTGCTGCAGTACGAATCGTATGTGCACGATCTGCAGCTGAAATCCCTGTAGAAACGCCCTCTTTGGCCTCTATGGAAACCGTAAACGCAGTTTGCTTCGGAGACTTATTATGGCTGGTCATCATTTGCAGTCCAAGCTCATCCACGCGCTTTGAATCCAGAGGCAAGCAGATCAATCCTCTTGCGTGAGTTGCCATGAAGTTAATGGCTTCAGGTGTGGCGTGCTGTGCTGCTAAGACCAAGTCCCCCTCGTTTTCTCGATCTTCATCGTCGACGAGAATAACCATTCTTCCATCTTGTAAGGCTTTTAAAGCTTCATGAAAACTCGACATAGTGGAGAAGCTTTATAGCATGTTTTTTTGATTTGCCTCAGGATTTGTGTAGAGCCTTGGGGGCACTTGCTCGCTTGAGTCGATCTGCAATGGCAAAGCCCAGGCCTGTTTGATGGAAGCAGGGTTCAGCCAGGATAATGGGTGTCTGAAGTGCCTCTAAGTTTCTCATTTCCTGAAATAGATTCTGAGCGGCCTCACTTAAGTCGCCCTTAAAGCTCAGGGATCGACCCAAAATGACCCGTTTTAATAGCTCTCCGAGTTTTTGACTCAAAAGCTGGGGGTCTCCTCCTAAATACAAAGCCCCAATAGGCGCATCTGGAGGAATGATGAGTAACTGTTTTTTGAGTTCTTCAAGATCATACGAGTTCAGCTCCTGCACGACCTTAGGGAGTAAGACTAGAGGCTGACTTGGAGCGTAATGGCTCTCGAGCATTCCTGGGGCTTGGATCAGAGATGACAATCCGTGAGAGTTCGTCGTCGAGTTTAAGTCAATACTTTTGCCCAAAGCCCTCTCGAGTTGTTCAGGAGCCAGGCCACCGGGCCTGAGGACTTGGATCTCATCTGAGTCAGGTTTTAACCCAATGATGGTTGACTCCACTCCGACTGAGCATGAGCCTCCATCTAAGATCCAATGAATTCGATCCCCTAGTTCGCTCATCACAGCTTGGGCAGTTGTGGGACTAATCCGTCCAAATCGATTTGCACTGGGTGCTGCCAGCGGGCAGCCTGCTGCATCAATTAAGGCCTGTGCAACAGGGTGAGCGGGCATTCTCACTCCCACTGTGGGTAGGCCACTGGTCGCTAGATCGGGCACACCCTGCGCTTTAGGTAGGATCAACGTAAGTGGACCAGGCCAGAACTCCCTGATCAAAGTCTCTAATATCCCTCTCTGAGATGTAGATATTTTTTGTAGGTCAATGAGATTGAGTTGAGCGAGGTGTTCTAGACTCTGAACTTGAGTGCTGACGTGAATGATCAAAGGATCAAACGTAGGTCTCTCTTTAGTTGAGAAAATACGGGCTAAAGCAATGGGGGATCGAGCGTTTCCTGCTAAGCCATAAACGGTTTCAGTTGGCATTCCCACCACTTCATCCTGAAGGAGTGCTTTTGCAACTTGTGCAATATTTTCTGGAGAAGGGGCCAGTATTTGGGCTTTAATCTGATCCTTGATCGGGTCTATCATGACTTTACTTTCAACTCGTTCCAATGGGTAGAGGTATAGTCTTGAAGTATTTTCCAGACTTCCTCCATTTTCATTCCACGAGAGCCTTTAATAAGCAGGGTGTCACCAGGTTGAAATCGCGAGATCAGCTCCTGTGCAAGCTCCGCATGGGTGTTAAAGTGAGCATGATATCCACGAAAGCCTCTTAATTTCAACTCATCAGATAGAAAAATCATTCGAGGCCCATAAAGAAGTACGTTCTCAATACCCTCTTCAATGAGTTGTTTTGCAATTTCTCGGTGAAATCCCTCCTCGGCGAATCCCAATTCAAGCATGTCCCCTAAAACCGCCCAGCGTTTTTTTGTATTTCCTGATTTGCCTGCAACAGACTTTGAGTAAAAATCACAAAGCATTTGTATGCCTGCCTTCATGGAGGCAGGCTGAGCGTTGTAGTAATCGCACAAGACTGTTGTAGATCCGGCAAGGATTCTTACATTAGATCTTCCTTCAGCTCCCTGAAATGAATTTAAGCCCCGCTCGATCTCTGAAAAACTCAGGCCCAGTGAGTAAGCCATTGCGATAGCACCTAAAAGATTGGCCAAATTATGCTGTCCTGGTAAAGGAGGCCTCACTCGTAATACTTCTCGATTCTTAAGGGAGAGAGAAAATTCGTCATGTGATGCATCAGGTGATGAGTGAAGTTTTCCGTGCAGGACTGCTAACTCAGGATGGTCTGTTAAGTGGAGAGAGAACCCCAGTTTCTTTTCTGTCTTGAGTTGGGAAAGAGGCTCAATCCAGGGATCATCTAAGTTGACAATGATCCAGCCATTTTTTTGGGCTACTGTCCTCAATGCTATAGATTCTTCGTGTGCTACAGTGGGCACATCCTTTAGTTTTTCTAAATGCTCTGGTCCAATTGCAGTCAGTAGAGCTGCCTTGGGCTGCACAAGTTCCATGTGCTGAATCATTGCGCCACACTCATCAATGCCAATCTCAATAACGGCTGCTTGATGATGAGGGCGTAGTGCAAGGAGTGTCATTGGAATTCCGATAAATCCATTCTGACTGGCCTGAGTTTTGAGGACAGAGTGCCACTTTCCTGTAAGAATGGAGGCAAGGAGTTCCTTCGTGGTCGTCTTTCCTGCGCTTCCTGCCACGGCAATGATTGGAATATCGAATTTGAGTCTCCAGCATTGAGCCAAGGTTCTGTAAGCTTTTAAAGGGTCTTCAACCTCAAAAAAATATGCCCCACTGTTCAAATCCCTGAATCGTTCAGCAGTTCCATTCCTACAGATAATTCCTGTTGCGCCAGCTTTAATGACCCCTGGGATATAATCATGTCCATCCACTCGCTCTCCTTGCAGGGCTACAAATAAAGAGTCTTGCATCACCTTACGAGAGTCGGTTGTGATCTCGCTAAAAATACGCGGTTGATGCATTGGGTGGTGATCATGGAGTCCTAGGGTGTCTAAGACAAATGTAGTGTCTAAGAGTGCAGATGTGTCAGATCGGATGGTCATGACTTGAAAATTATCATGAATTGCTGTTCTGACGAAGTAGCTTTTTAAGCTATTGAATTCACTACTCTAAGTATTAAGTGCCCCCTGTGTAGGGTTTGATCTAGCGGTAGGTGAATCGTTTTTAAACGCAGCACTTAAGCTTTTTCTTAAGTAATAACAAAATTTTGTCGAATAAAAGCGGAGGGAGAAGGTCGCCTTGAAAATCAATCTACCTGAAAACTATAAGGAGCAGTTTCGTAGAGTAGGCAAGCTAGGGTTAAACCAGGTCAGATCTTTTTTTCAATTTACCGTTCAGCTGACCAAAAAGGCTGCTCATTTCATTTCTCAGTTTCGGTTGCCAGAAGGACTCTCAAATCGATGGAGAGAGGCTGATTACTGGCGTTCTCTTGTCACCAAGGTGAAGCCTATAGGAAAATCTATAGTCCAAGCCTTTCGGTATGGAATTTTTCATCAGCTTCCTAAGTTGTGGGATCGCTTGAAAAAAATTGAGGTTTCATCCCTCCTTGCAGGAATGAAGGATATAACTTCTCGCAGTTTCATCCAGTTTGAAAAAATCAGAGTCAAAACTCTTCAATACCTTCGCAAACAAGAGAAGACTCTAGCACATAAGCTTGCTCAGCTTTCAAAAAGAGGGCTACAATTTGGGGGACTACTAGGTCTAATTGGTACTCTCATTACTTTAGCAAGTGTTGTCTACTATGGGGATCGATCTGAAAAAGATGCGATTCGTCTTGCTCAAAACTCCATGGAGTCAAGTAATCGCGTTCTTGGAGCTCATTTTAAGTATAAAATTCAAGGCTTTAAAGAAATTGTGAGAATGTTTGCAGCAAGTCAAGTGGAGGGTTTGACTGCAGGATCTGTAGATCCAATGGCAAGCTACTTCAACAGTGTTCCTGAGGTTTTAGATGTCTCCATCTGGGCATTAAAGGAGAATGAGAGCGTATTAGAAGTCGGACCACAGTACGGTAAAATAAGAATGTTTGCTAATCGAAACGCTCCTGAAATGAGCTTAGATTTATTTCAGCAGCTGATTCACTCTGAGTTGATTGAGAAAAAGGAAATACCTGCTCTTTCTCAACTCTCAGAGACTCTACAGGTTGTACCTCAATCTCTCCAGTTAGGTCAGGGTATCGTTCTACTCTCTTTAAAAATTCCTCATCCTCAGTTTCAACTCATCGCAGTGGCTCACCTGCAGTTAAAGTCGCTTTACTCAGCATTTCATGATCACGGTCTATCTTTTGCTGCCTTCACAGACGATCATGGAAAAGTGATTCTGGAATCAAGTTCAGCCTTAGCACAATCTGGCCTCGCTCCCAGTCAACTCATCACGCCTCTCATCGAGGTGATGAGTACAAGAGCTCAAAACCGTAACCAGATTGAGTTTCAAGATCCCCAAGGCAGAGAATATTTGGGAAGCTATGAGAAGCTTGGAGTTGGGCGCTCCGCCGTAGTGAGTATACTTCCCGTTGAGGCAGTCATCCAGGGATTTAGTCTCTTCACGCCACGATCCATCCTCCTTCTGATCCTCTCTTTTATGATCTACTTTGCTTATGGATATTCCATGTTCTCACAATCAACACAGCTTGCTCCCGAACTGAGTCCTCAAGACGAGAAGCGTTTAGCTCCCCAGAAGACTACTGTGAGTGTCCTGCATGGCTCTCTTCGTCAGCTCTTTTATATTCTCGAGATAGAATCACCTGAGCAAGCTAAAGAGACCCTAAATGAATTCTTCACTCTTGCTGCTCAAGTGATCCGAAAAAATGGGGGCCTGTTCGAGAGGGTCTCAGGACGATCCTTTATGGGTGTGTGGGGTGTGCCAGAATCCATTACAAATGGATCTAGAGTTGCTGTTGAAACGGCGTTAGCCCTGAGGCGAGCATATTTTGGATTAGATGAGGCTAGACGAGTAGATGGGCAAAAGCCTTTTGCATATACTTTGGGAGTACACGAAGGTGAAGTTCTTGCTGCTCATCTTGGGCCTAGTGGCGAACTTCAGTACTCCGTAGCTGGCGATGTGATCCAACAAGCTGCTACTCTCGAGGGTGTAGCCCTGAGTCAGAAGAAAGATCTGTTGATCTCAGATGCAATATGTAAACACTTAGAAGGTCAATTTCAGACGAAAGCTCTAGGAGAGGTAAAACTCACTGCAGTCTCTGGTTTGGTTCAGTTTCATGAAGTCCTTGCTCAACTCTCCCCAGAAGGGCAGTGGATGGAAGTGCCCGTTCATCCCAGTGCAGTTCAAGACTCATCGCCGGTAGGAGCAATCCTAGAAACTCATTCTATTGAGGTTCTTACACAACCGCAGCGTGAGCCTCGGTGGGTAGTGAATAATGGAAATCAAATCATTGGTCCTTTCTCTCCGTCGGAGGTGTCTCGCCTCTTGTTTGCCCAAGAGCTTGATTTTGACTGTGAGTGCTGGGAGGAAACCTCCGGACAGGCTGCACAGATTAAGGACTCAGGGATGTTCTCAGGTGCGGGTGAAGACCAGACCGCTCATCTTTGGATGTACGATGGAGAGAGTATTCATGGACCTATCAGCTTAGGATTTATACAAATAGCAAGAAGTCATGCCTCTCTTTCAAGTCAGATTTGGATTTGTGATTCAAGTACAATCAACGGCTGGAAAACCATGGATGAGTTTTTGGTTTCTCAGGCAAATTCTCCATCCCATTCTGTAAATGATCCGGTGTCTTCGCCTGAAACTTTATCTCCTGAAGCTTCCTCTCCCCCTCAGATTGAGGGCATCCCTCCCCTTGATTCTCCTCTCGTGTTAGAGTTTCCACAGGAGGCAGTACCTGATGCCTCTAAAGTGAGTTTGGAGCAAGATGCGGAACAGGATTCACAGAAAAAGGCTGCCTGAGAGTCGAGAGTTGAATGAGATTAGGATAAAAGAGCTGGTTCATAATGATTTTTTCACTGAACTTTCCTAAAAGCCTAGAGCGCCAGTTCCTAGTATGAGCCGTTGCAGTTCCTTTGATGATAGTTCCATTTTGAGTTTCCCGCAGTTCTACTTTCCACTCTAACTCATCAAAAAGTTTAAAGATCTTCTCAGAGGAGTCAGTGAGGATCTTAAGATGCAAAATTTTCTCAGGAACATATTCTATGACTTCTGCAGTCAGTTGAAAGGGTGATCTCAAGCCTTTCTTAGATTGCATGACTAATGTGAGAATATCTCCAGGAGTTAACTGCTGTGGATCTTTCTGTGCGCTTTCTACTTTTTGTAGGGCATTAAACCATTGAGGCCAGCGATTTGTAGCCGAAAGATTACGATCTATTCGAGAACGGCTGAGGTCTGAGTGGATTTCTCGTGTGAGTTGAAGCCGGACCTCAGGCCCATTAGCAAAATAAATAGATGCACCTATAAAAATTGCTGTGAGGATTAAAAAAGAAAGTTTCAGAACCTTGAAAGATCGTTTTGAATTCTGCATAGTAAAGCTTTCTAGCACGTTCATTTGGATTTCTCTATATGCAGAACATGGAAGCTTGTACCCCCTCACTCTTATTTGAAAACCACAATTGGTGGGTTGTTTCAAAACCTTCAGGTTGGTTATGTATTCCTGGAAGAACCTCTCATCAGGGTTCCGCCCCTCCTGTTTTAGTTGAGTGGCTGAGGACCACTCAGTCCTCCCCCGTTTGGGTGACTCACCGAATTGATCGTGAGACTAGCGGTATTGTTCTTTTTGCAAAGACTCAAGAGGCTCATGCTCAGGCAAATGCATGGTTTCAACAGAGAAAAGTCAAGAAAGTCTACCGTTGCTTGGCTGTAGGGAGGCTTGGATTTCCTTTACTTAAAATCAATGAGCCTATTGAAGGGGCTCCCTCAAGTACCCAAGTTGAGTGTGTTGAGCAGTACTCGCAGGGCTTTTTAGCTCGTGTGTATCCGAGGACGGGTCGGAGGCATCAGATCAGAATCCATATGGCACGTCAGGGGTTTGCACTTCTTGGAGATTCTCTTTACGGTGGACCAAAAGAGTTGAGACTCAAAGATCAGAGTATATTGACGATTCAGCGCGTGGCACTTCATGCAAGCTCTCTTGAGTTGCCCACTGGAGAGCGATTCGAATGTACTGACCCTGAAGATTTCATCCAATGGATGGATACACTCAGGAAAGATCAGTGAGTAGCTGCAAGGATGAATGAAAGGATGAGCATGTCAATCAATGAGTTGGACTTAGCCTGGCAGTGGAGATTAAATCTGGGTTCTCTTCAGGGAAATGAAGCTTATCGAGTTTTTCATGGACCTGGAGAAGGCACAGGAGGTTTGCAAAGTTTTGCAGTCGATCGATACCAAGATCATTATTGGGTGACTCAATGGGAAGATGCTCAACTCAATTCAAGCTCGATCCTGAGAGCACGTGAGCAAATCATTACTTTTTTAAAAGCGAAGGGAGCTCAGTCGGTGATTTCACTAGGGCGCCCTGAGAAAGGTGTTGCTCCGGTCAGTGAGCTTTGGTGGGGTAGTGCTCCTCAAGAAAGGTTTTTTGTGAGAGAGCAGGGCATCCAGTTCTGGATTCAGCTTCTGGAAACGAGGCACCCAGGGTTGTTCTTAGATCATTTTCCGCTCAGGAAGTGGCTACAAAAGAATATGAATGGGCTGAGGGTATTAAATACATTTGCCTATACGGGAAGTTTGTCTGTTGCTGCAGCCGCAGGGGGGGCGTCGCAGGTCACAACGCTTGACCTTTCCAAGCCTACCATTCAATGGGCGAAGGAGAATCTTCAGCTCAATGGTTTTGTAGAGGATGCTCATCGCTGCATCTTCGGTGATGTTTTTGAGTGGTTGCCTAAAATGGCACGAGAAAAGAAGGTATTTGATTGCGTAATTTTAGATCCGCCTTCGTTTTCTCATGGAAATAAGGGAAGATTTTCAACCTCAAAGGATCTCACCAAGCTCCACTCACTTGCTTTGGATCTTTTAAGTGAAGAGGGCTACCTCATAACCTCAATTAATTCTGCAAATGTGAGTTGGAAAAAGTATGAATCGGATTTGATGGAAGCGTTTTCCGCAAAAAGATTAAAATTTAGAGTGATTTCTCAGATCGATCTGCCAGAGACTTTTCCAACATTTTTTGGTGATGCAGAGCAGCGCTATCTCAAGGGTTGGATTTTAAAGCGAGTGAAGTCATAAGTTCTATCTTGTTTGATCAGGCTCTTTCATGGAGGGTGAGCTTAGAGTGGGAGCTGTCGAATCTGATTCATATCTTGAGGGAGTTCATCACGCCATTGAAGGGTTTCTTTGGACATAGGGTGAGGAAAGCTCAAGAAGTGAGAATGAAGTGCTGTTCTTAAAAAACTTGAGCGTGTTTCATGAGATCCGTATTTAGAGTCACCCAAGAGAGGGAAACCTTCAAACGTAGCTTGCACACGAATTTGATGTGAGCGGCCGGTTTCCAGAATAAATTCGACCAAAGTGAGAGGGAAGTTCTCCCATTGTCCACGTGCGATAGGGCGAGCAAGGAGGCTTGATTTCTTGCCTTGTTTTGGATTTTTAACTACTGCTACTGTGTTTGTTTTTTCGTTCTTATTCAAGAAGTGAGTCCAGTGTTTTTCTTCGGTTAAAGAGCCGTGAACCCATGCAAGGTAGTTTCTTTGAAGATTTCCTTGCTGAAGACTTTCGGTGAGTCTTTGAGCTGCCTTAGTTCTTTTTGCTACCACCATGAGTCCAGATGTATTGCGATCCAGGCGATGAATTAATCCAACATAATGTCTGCCAAAATGACTTCGTAAGAGATCAACCAAATTCTCATCTCCGGTATGTTCTCCCTGGCTTAATAGACCGGCAGGCTTTGAGAGAACGATCAGATGTGGGTCTTCAAAAAGTATTTTAAACATAGGACTTGGATCTCTATTGGAAGGCGAGGTGGTGGTGGTGATTAATACTAAATTTCATTGTGATCTTTTCTTTTTACTTGTCTTGATTTTAAGATGCAAGCCTCAGTTTGAGAGGCTATTGCTCTAAGGATGTGGTTTATTCCAGGGTTTCATCGTGATCATGGGCAATTCATCGATCTATTTATTATCTCTATCTAAGGAGTAAGAGAACTTTTGGGAGCTTGCGCTGGAGCAAGAGATGATGTGGGAGTTGGGCTAGCAGAAGAGCTTTGATAAATGCAGTTGGCGCGACCTTGATCATTCGAATTCAGTTGATTTCTTACCTCTCCCGCTCCTGTTTGATCAAAAGAAAATACGGGAAACATACTTGCAGTTAGATAGTCAGGATTAATGCTAGAGTTATTGCAATTGGGAACCCCAGCTCTATCAACGTTCTCGCAACTGTGATTGAGTCCAATCATGTGACCAAACTCATGCAAGATGATAGATTCAAGGTCAGGTTGTCTTTGTCCTGAAGCGAAAAAGGTTTGGTAATTAAATTCAATAACTGCCATATAAAACTTGGAATAGGGTTTTGCGGGTAGTGTACAAAAAGTGGTGAGGGCAATCGCAGTTGCACTATATGTTTGAGGCCATCTAGAGAGCTTGTACAAGACTACATTTCCTTTGTAGCTAGTACCAGTGGTAATTCCTTGAGAGCAAGTTGATCCTCCTGTTGTGGGGTCGGCAATAGGGGATTGAGTAGGTGAGGATGAAGTTCCATAGTTCATGACCATTTGGAGTCCTTGGCTACTTTGAAAAAAAGAGTTCCATGTGTCAGCAGCCTTGATGATTGCACCTGTTTCAGATCCGCTAAAACTACCTGAAAAAAAAGCGATAGGAACAGGATAATTCGTCCATCGTCCGGATATTGTATTAGTTTGATCAGCCGGCAGTACGCAGTTTTTTTCTAATGAAGCTGTTAATGGACCTGGAGTAAAAAATGCGCAGCCCTGAAGTGCAGTGACAATAGAAATGAGCAAAAAGTGATAGATGGCACTTGGAGAGGGTAATAGGGTAAATCGAAGGGTTGTGGAATGTAATTTATCATTCAGTTTCATGATCTCTAACCCCAAGGGGCGGCTTTGGGTTTGGTATAGGTTTAGTTATTATTCTTATTTTACTACATTTCTTCGAATAAATTCCCAATATAAATGATAATGGTCTAATCTGAGTATTTAGATCAGTTACTTGAATTTAAAAACTAAACGAATTAAATATTGATAAGACTGCGTGTTTACATAAACTTAAACGCGAGCTTATCTATCATAGAACTTGAGCTGCAGTGGTGTCTAATGGTTAGATCATAGGGTCGATGTTTTAGGATGAGAAGTGCTCAGTGATCCCTCTTGATCTGTTCTTCTGATCTTGATGTTTATGGATTTCAAACGTTGAAGGACACTGGGATGAGGATGGTGATAAACGTTTCGATGTCCCACTGAAATCCATGCCTCGTGAGGAGAGTAGTCTTTTAAGAAAATTGCAGTAGTAGCCGTTTTAGAACCATGATGGCTGACTTTTAATCGCCTTACTCCGGGACGAAGAGATGTAAGTTCATTTGCCCATTTTCCGACTTCAGATTCGTCTTCTGCATTCAAATCACCTGTACCAAGATAGCTTCCACCATCAGAGAGTGGGATGAAAATAGTACCCATGTGGGAATTTGCTGCAACCTTTTGGGAGCTCACAACTTTTGTAGGAAAAGGGATGCACGCAGAGCTAAAGTCTGTGATCTTGAGATGATGTTGATCTGCATGTTTTAAAAATCGTGATCCCTTATCTGAATCTAGCTGAAAGTGGGGTACTCCAATACAATGAATAGGGATAAGGCGAGCGATTCGATGGACTCCTCCACTATGGTCAGAATCTAAATGAGTAATTGCGATCCAGTCAATTGAGCGTATTCCATGTGAGGCAAAAATCTTGAGCCAATCAATATCTTTGAGAGAAAAGGGTGATGCTGAATCAATCAAACCTGTTTTTTCTCGATGGAATACAATGGCGGCATCTCCTTGCCCCACATCAAGCTGAATGACTTCTCGTGCTTCTTTTGATGCTAGTTTAGAGTCGTTGTGTAAGAGTTTATAAGACATTAAGCCATAGCGTAGGCCTATCAGAGTACATAGAGCAATTAAATGATACTGAATTTGTGTCTTCAGTCCCCGAAAATTTCCTCTCATCCATAAAAGAAGTACTGAAAAAATACTTCCGAAAATGAGTGAGCGATGGGAGATTACCCAAAGGTTGCCAGGAAGTAGTGAGAGCCAAGTGAATAGTCGAATGAGTACGTGAAAAATGTGACTTAGAATCTCCAGGATTGTATTTGAGAAGGTCTCAAATCCTAGGGCATGCATGAGGTAACAGATGAGAATGCAGGGGTATGTGAAGGTACAAACCATAGGGATGGTGATTAGGCTGAGCAATGGAGTGGCAAATGAAATGAGGTGATCCTCCCAAGCTTCCCAAATCGCAAGGAGAATCCATGAACCTACGGCAAGTCCTAGATGCTGGGATGAGTAGGCGCGTAGGAAATATAGGCCACCTCCTACGGCCATGGAATAAAAAAAGGCTCCCCAAGAGAAGGGTCGATGATGAAGGAGATAAGCCCATAACTGCCAGATCAGTTCTAGAGAAACGATGAATACCAAGGGGATTCCTCGTTTCCACTTTAAGCCAAGAAATCGAGCTAGGTCCTGAATAAGAATAATCGACCAAGGTCTAAGCATCCCCAATCTAGCTCCATTTAATAACCAGAGTGTGGAACAGGATAGGATGATGATGAGTCGCCGAACGATCAGTCCATGAGCAACAGAAACACCTGTGATTTGAAAAAGTTTTTTTAGGATCCAATTGAGCCACTCACGTAAGCTATAGAGATGAATTCCTGTCGTCGTGATGAGGTGAACAAACCCCAGGTGCCTGAGCATAGGTAGCGGCTCTCGTTGCACACCTTCATGAAAAACTAAGCTCCTCAGAATTCCCATCGGGTCGTGAGGTTTAAGAAACTCTGAGCCCTGCTCTCTGATCTTCTCTATTCCTTGAATTAGCCTGAGAAATAGTAACTTAAATGTTGAATGGGATTCTTGAGATACTGGATGAGCATAATTCAAGCTTAGTCTCTGTTCAATGAAGACCTGTTTGGTATTTTGAGGTGCTATCTTAAAATGTAGAGGAGAGTACGTTCGCCAAGCGTTGATTTCAGGTATCCTTAAAGGCTGTGGAAAAGCTTGATGAATCCATTGCAGCCATTCTGTCTGAGAGACACAAAGAGAAGTTCTAGTCGATCTGATTGAGTAAGTAGAGTATCTCGCCCAACAAGAACTCAGTCCGGTTCTTTCGGTTAATGATCCAGGAAAGTATTCAGTTCCAGTGGAGTCTGCTAAACACAGATCTGCAAAAGTCAGCTCAATGATAAAACTCAAAAAGACGATAAAAACAGGCATTACCTGGATTTTGCATGGTGTATGCCTGTTTTTATCTACTCAAGAAGGTAACTACTGATCGAATTTAGGTCACGATGGTAAGAACTCAGATCCTTTCCTGGTTCATAGAGTATTATTTTTTAAAAACACCGCGAGTTCTTACTTTTTGTTCCACTTCTTTTTATTTGGAAAGTAGGGGACCTGGAATTGAACTCCAGATTCCATTCTCTTTTGCGTTTCTCGCGAGGCTTTTGTACCAATCGTCACGTAAAGATTTTGAGTTTCGTCCCACTCTTCAAGTTCAGCGTCTCCGATGTTATAATACCAAGCATGCAGTTTTAGAGTGCCTTGAGCCAGTCTCTCCTTAACGAGTGGGTATGTCTTTAGGCTTTCAATCTGCATTACAGCATTGAGTTCAGCTACCTGCCTGAGTGTAGTAGATTTCTTCTTAAGTTGCTTACTCGTTGATTGTGCAGATTTAAGCCATTTTGTAAGGCTTGGATATTTCGCTTCATTTTCAGATGTATTCAGAGCTCCAGTCATGATTGCTTTCATTGCGCCGCATTCTGAGTGTCCACACACAATAATCTCTTTAACGTTCAGCATACCAATTGCAAATTCTACTGCAGCACCTTCAGCTGGAGTATCATCACCCCCATAGGCTGGGATAATATTTCCAACGTTTCTTACAATAAATAACTCTCCAGGATCTGTTGAAGTGATGAGGTTGGGATTGATTCGGCTATCTGAACAAGTAATAAAAAGGGTGTGAGGACTCTGAGATGTCGCTAATTTCTTAAATAATGAGTCATAGCCCCCTTTAATGTCACGTCTAAATTTTTCAACTCCGTAAAGGAGTCGATCAAGGGTTTTTGTAGAGTGAAACTGATTCAACATCTCAAGCATCTCAGTCTCACTCTGAGCAATGAGATCATTGAGTGGGTGTTCAGGATAGAGAGAGGCTAGGCTCTCTCGGCAACCTGCATTTAGTCCGTATAAAACAACTCTTTTTGCTTGAATCAAGAGGTCTAGAGTCTCAACCAATAGGAGGGCGCCAGAGGCATCTATTGAGTCGACTTTAGAAAAGTTGACGAGTAATCCTTGATGTGTTTCTAGCTTCCTTAGTTCCTCTTTAATGCTTTCAAATTTGGGAGCGGATAGAAAATTCAAAGGGCCGTCGATACTTAATTCAACAAAATGATGAGAATTGATCGATTGAAGGCGCGTCTCGGTTTGGCTCAACCTTAGGGCAGCAATGATGAGTGCTACAATCAGTCCTGTCTGGATTCCTGCTACAAGATCTAAAAATACGATGGAGAGGAAGGTCACACCATAGATGGCTGCCTCAGTCCTTGAAAGCTGCCACAAGCGCATGAACTCCTTAGGGTTCATCATTCGGATGGCAATAGACAAAATCAAACCTGCTAAAACTGCAAGTGGAATTTTTTCGATGCCTGAACTCAAGAAGTAAATTGAAAACAAGACGATGAGAGCCTGAAAAATAGAAGCGCGTCTGGTTTTTGCGCCAGATTGAATGTTGAGTGCGGTTCTCGCAATGACGCTTGTGATAGGTAATCCACCAAAGCAAGCTGAGGCTATATTGCCCATGCCTTGGCCAATGAGTTCTTGATCAGGGTCATGATTGAGTTTTCCTTGAGTGAGTCGATCAGCACTTGTAGCAGAGAGTAAGGTTTCAAGAGAAGCAAGTGCGTAGACAAGAAGCGTAAAGCTCAATAGTGTCCCAAAATTCTCAGTGGGTAGAGATGGAAAGTGAGGAGTGGGTAGGTGATGAGGAATGGTTCCAATAGTGGGAAGTGAGATTCCTAGGAGTGAAACAATCGCTGTTGGAATGATAGCAGCTAGAAGAGGTGCTGGGAGTCGAGTAAAAATTCGAGGTAGAAACAGTGCGATACCCAATGTGAGTGCTGAGATCAGCAGTGCTGCTCCATTGGTCTGTTCGAGGAGTCCGTGGATGTGTAAGAGGACTTGAATGACTCGAGACTCAGGAGCTGGGGGTAGACCTAATGCACGAGGGAGTTGACTGATTAAAATAATGGCTCCAATCCCGGCAGTGAATCCTGTAACCACCGGAAAGGGAACTAATCGAATGATTCTTCCTATTCCTAACACACCTGTAAGGATTTGTAGAAATCCACACCCGATTCCAACTGCGAGTAACCCACCCATTCCATAGGCTTCTACTACGGTCGCAACAATCACAGGCATAGCATTTGCTGGTGCACTAATGGCTAGAGGGGTTCCGCCAAACAAACCACAAATCAATCCTGAGATAATTGCAGTAATTAACCCTGTGCTTGGATCTACATTACTAGCCAATGCTAAGGCCAAAGAGAGAGGAATGTTTACACATGCAACTATAAGTGCTGCAATGAGATCTGATTTGAGTCCTTTTCTAGAAAAAAGGGTTTTCCATTCTCGAAGAAGACTAAAAAGTCCTAGATCATATCGTATGATTCCCAAATAGGATTTTAGATTCACAATGGTTCTCCTCTTTTTGTCTGTTAGTAAGGTCTGAGAGATTATTTCATAATAATGCAGATAAATCAAAAATAATTATGGAATAAATAGTTAGTCTATGTTAATGAGCGCGATGTCGTTTGTTAGGGGGGTGTTTGATAAAAAAAAATAAAAAACTTTTGTACTTTTTATGTCGAGTGTTTTTTTGATTTTTATTCGCGTGAACACGAGATGATTTATTCTTATTTAAAATTTTTTATAAAGAAATCAGTCTTCAATGTTTTATTAGAGCCCATTTCAAAACCTACGTAAAAGTATAATGATTGAG
>Ga0255098_1000205_pt1 | contig 17953 bp, 18 predicted proteins | sample Colum_Atlam_RepC_2_FD_188440 | JGI IMG/M metagenome (GOLD analysis project Ga0255098, IMG submission 188440) | Freshwater microbial communities from Columbia River, Oregon, United States - Colum_Atlam_RepC_8d | ecosystem: Environmental > Aquatic > Freshwater > River | place: USA: Oregon... | reverse complement strand
CTACACCTTCGGTTCCAACGATTAGTTCAACAGCTACAAGTTGTTCATCGGCAGGAACAAGTACTATTTCAAATTATGATGCATTAAATACTTATACATTTACACCTGCTACATCAGGAATTACAATCGCATCAAGTGGTTTGATATCAGGTATGGCAGAAGGGACAAGTTATACAGTTATTGCAACAAATGGAGCATGTTCATCAGTATCTTCTACTTCTTTTTCGAATGCTGCACAATTACCTACACCTTCGGTTCCAACGATTAGTTCAACAGCTACAAGTTGTTCATCAGCAGGAACAAGTACTATTTCAAATTATGATGCATTAAATACTTATACATTTACACCTGCTACATCAGGAATTACGATCGCAACAAGTGGTTTAATATCAGGCTTGGCAGAAGGGACAAGTTATACAGTTATTGCAACAAATGGAGCATGTTCATCAGTACCTTCTGCTTCTTTTTCGAATGCTGCACAATTATCTACACCTTCGGTTCCAACGATTAGTTCAACGGCTACAAGTTGTTCATCAGCAGGTACTAGTACTATTTCAAATTATGATTCTTTAAATACTTATACATTTTCACCTGCAACATCAGGAATTACAATCGCATCAAGTGGTTTAATATCAGGCTTGGCAGAAGGAACAAGTTATACAGTTATTGCAACAAATGGAGGATGTTCATCAGTATCTTCTGCTTCTTTTTCGAATGCTGCACAATTACCTACACCTTCGGTTCCAACGATTACTTCAACAGCTTCAAGTTGTTCATCGGCTGAAACTAGTACAATTTCAAATTATAGTGTTTCAAATACTTATACATTTATACCTGCAACATCAGGAATTACAATCGCATCAAGTGGTTTAATATCAGGCTTGGCAGAAGGAACAAGTTATACAGTTATTGCAACAAATGGAGGATGTTCATCAGTACCTTCTGATTCCTTTTCGAATGCTGCACAATTACCTACACCTTCGGTTCCAACGATTAGTTCAACAGCTACAAGTTGTTCATCGGCAGGAACAAGTACTATTTCAAATTATGATGCATTAAATACTTATACATTTACACCTGCTACATCAGGAATTACAATAGCATCAAGTGGTTTGATATCAGGTATGATAGAAGGGACAAGTTATACAGTTATTGCAACAAATGGAGCATGTTCATCATTATCTTCTACTTCTTTTTCGAATGCTGCACAATTACCTACACCTTCGGTTCCAACGATTAGTTCAACAGCTACAAGTTGTTCATCGGCAGGTACTAGTACTATTTCAAATTATGATTCTTTAAATACTTATACATTTTCACCTGCTACATCAGGAATTACAATCGCAACAAGTGGTTTGATTTCAGGCATGGCAGAAGGAACAAGTTATACAGTTATTGCAACAAACGGAGCATGTTCATCAGTACCTTCTGCTTCTTTTTCGAATGCTGCACAATTACCTACACCTTCGGTTCCAACGATTAGTTCAACAGCTACAAGTTGTTCATCAGCAGGTACTAGTACTATTTCAAATTATGATGCATTAAATACTTATACATTTTCACCTGCTACATCAGGAATTACAATCGCATCAAGTGGTTTAATATCAGGCTTGGCAGAAGGAACAAGTTATACAGTTATTGCAACAAATGGAGGATGTTCATCAGTATCTTCTGCTCCTTTTTCGAATGCTGCACAATTACCTACACCGTCGGTTCCAACGATTAGTTCAACGGCTACAAGTTGTTCATCAGCGGGAACAAGTACAATTTCAAATTATGATGCATTAAATACTTATACATTTACACCTGCAACATCAGGAATTACAATCGCAACAAGTGGTTTGATATCGGGCATGGCAGAAGGAACAAGTTATACAGTTATTGCAACAAATGGAGGATGTTCATCAGTATCTTCTGCTTCTTTTTTGAATTCATCCATGTTGATTTTACCAACAGTAACAGCGTCAACTTCTTTAAATTGTTTAAATAATCAATTTTCAATTAATATTAATGTAACTTCATTAGGTGTTGGATCATTTATCTTAACTGATGGTGTATCAACTTGGCCAATAACATCAATTGGAATAATTAATTTAGGACCATATAACTTTGGAACTTCAATTAACATAAATATTTCAGATCCTCTAAATTTAATTTGTAATAGTTTAGTAGATACTTTTTCTGTCTTAGGATGTCCTCCAGCTAATGATGATTGTTTAAATGCAATTGCTTTAACTCCGGGAGCTGTATTTGGAGATAATGATATAGTTGGAACAAATTTTGCTGCTACGGCATCAGTTGGTGAAACAGCACCAGGTTGTGCTAATTACTTAGGGGGCGATATTTGGTATTCTGCTGTAGTTCCTGCTTCTGGAAGTCTAACTTTTGAACTTAATACAAACGTAGGGGGTATTACAGATGGTGCTGGTGCTGTTTATAGCGGTTCATGTGGTGCATTAGAGTTAGTGGGTTGTGATGATTCTTCAAGTGCTACTCCAAATGATCAACCATTGATTTCTGTTACTGGAAGAACACCAGGTGAAGTACTTTACTTTAGAGTTTGGGAACCTGGGAATGATATTTCAGGAACTTTCTTAGTATCAGCTTATGATGCTTCGTTATCTTCAGGTTCTTTTGATAATGCTAATTTCTCTGCTTATCCAAACCCAGTTAAAGATGTATTAAATATTTCATATACTTCTGAAATTTCTTCTGTTAGAGTTATCAATATGATAGGTCAAGAGGTAATTTCTGAAAATATAAATGCAACTTCATCTCAGGTTGATATGTCTCAATTAAGTGCTGGTACTTACATTGTAAATGTAACAGTAGGAGGCGCTATTAAAACTTTAAAAGTAGTTAAGCAATAATTAATAGTTTAAGTTAATGATTAAAGTCCCGATTTATCGGGACTTTTTTTGTTTTAAAAATGACGTTTACAATCTTCACAAAAGTTGAAACTTCTATACATAATCTTTAAATTTTATGTAGGTTTGTAAAAAAAAGTAACATGTATTTTTCGTTTATTGTTCCCGTTTATAATCGACCCGATGAAGTTGATGAATTATTAGAAAGTTTAACAAAATTTACTTCTAATATTCCTTTTGAGGTTGTAATAATCGAAGATGGTTCAACAATTCCATGTCATAGTATTATTGAAAAATATAGTCATAAATTAACTATTTCGTATTTTTTTAAGCATAACTCTGGACCTGGAGATTCTCGAAATTTTGGAATGCAAAATGCGAAAGGCGATTATTTTATTATTTTAGATTCAGATTGCATAATTCCTTCAGATTATTTAACGCATGTTCAAAAGAGTTTAGAAGTTGAATATGTAGATTGTTTTGGCGGCCCTGATGCAGCATTGGATTCCTTTTCTGATGTGCAAAAAGCAATTAATTTTACAATGACATCTTTTTTAACTACAGGGGGAATTAGAGGTGGAAGCGAAAAAGTTGATAAATTTCAACCTCGAAGTTTTAATATGGGATTGTCTAAAAAAGCTTTTGAGGCGTCTAATGGTTTTGGAAATATTCACCCAGGTGAAGATCCAGATTTATCAATTAGATTATGGAATTTAGGTTTTAAAACTAAATTAATTAAAAATGCTTTTGTGTATCATAAAAGAAGAATTAGTTGGGAAAAATTTCAAATTCAAGTGAATAAATTTGGAAAGGCAAGACCAATATTAAATTCATGGTATCCTGAGTATGCTAAAATTACTTTTTGGTTTCCTAGTCTTTTTTTAATTGGATTTTTATTTTCAGTTCTATTAGCATTCTTTACGATTTATATATTTATTGCGTTATACGTGTTTTATTTTTGGTTACTTTTCATGAGTTCTTTATTGACTAATAAAAGTTTAAAAATTGCGTTGTATTCAATATGGGCAGCTGTAATTCAATTTTATGGGTATGGAAAAGGATTTTTACTTTCTTTTTATAAAGTTGTATTATTAAAAAAACAGCCACAAGTGGCATTTCCAGAATTATTTTTTAAGAAATAACGATGACAAGAATTATTGGTTTAACAGGAGGAATTGGAAGTGGTAAATCTACCGTAGCTAATTATATTGCTTCAAAAGGTATTCCAGTTTACATAGCAGATGAAGAGGCTAAGAAAATAATGGAACGTACAGATGTTAAACATAATATTCAAAATTTGTTTCCCCAATCTGTTTTGAATGATGATAACACTTTAAATCGGAATAAAATTGCTGAATTTGTATTTTCTAATCCTGAGAAATTAAAACAACTAAATGCAATTGTTCATCCAGCAGTTAAAAATGATTTTAGTAATTGGATGAAGGAACATAAAGATGCTTCTTTTATTATTAAAGAAGTAGCTATTTTGTTTGAAACAGGAGGTCATAAAGATTGCGATAAAGTAATCTTAATAACAGCTCCAGAAGAAGTTAGGATAGAAAGAGCTATGAAACGAGATAATTCTACTAAAGAGAGCGTTTTAGCACGAATTAAAAATCAACTTCCCGAAGCAGATAAAATAAAACTAAGTGATTTTGTTGTAGAAAATACAAATTTAGAAACAACTTTATTAAAAATTGATGAAATTCTTAAAATTTTAGCAAAAACATAATAAAAGGTTATTATGTTAATCTTTGGTTAATGTATTTTAACAAGAAGTGTTAAAATGTTAAATTTGTTTCGATGAATAAATCAAGATTTAGATTATTGGTCTTTTTAATGAGTTTGTCATTAATAGGAATTATTTTAGTTCAATTGTATTGGATATCTACTTCATTGGATAAAAATGAAGAAGAATTTAAGTATCATGTACAACAAGTTTTAGGAAATGTTTCCAATACAATTAATGAGAAAGAATTGGTTTCTTTTTACAATCACTACAATAAAATTATTGATAGTACAGGAAAAATTCCTAGAGAAGAAGAGTTGAAAGAAATATATTTTTATGAACGCGATAAAAAAACGAATGAAACAATAATATATACAAATACATTAGTAGCTGAAAATTACGGAATTAATGGCTCGTTCTTTGATAAGAATGCTGAAGCTTTAAATTTTGGAAAAGTCATTTCAAAGAGAAAAACAGAAGTTTTTAATGGAAATACTATAAATGATGGAAGTTTAAAAATTCGTTCTTTTCCAGATGTTTCAATAAAAAAAGTTGGAAACGTTACCAGTTTAGACAAAGCAAATTTTGAAGTAACATTCAAAGATGTAGTTTCGTTAAAACCTTTACAAGAAAGGGTTTCAACTGAAGAATTAGGAAAATACTTAAAAGATGAACTTCATAAGTATGGTGTAAAAACACCTTTTGAGTTTGGTATTTATAGTAATGGTCTAGCAACAAAAATACGTTCTGAGGACTTTAAATACAATAGCAATACAACCTATGGTATTCCCGTTTTTCAAGATAATGAGGGACTTTCTAAATATCAATTACTTGTTAGTTTTCCACAAAAAAACAAATTTGTTTTTTCTTCATTAATTGGAGTTTCAAGTCTGTCTTTATTGTTTACTTTGGTTATTGTTTTAACCTATTCAAGTGCTTTGAATCAGTTAATCAAACAAAAACAAATTTCTGAAATCAAAACTGATTTCATTAATAATATGACACATGAGTTTAAAACACCTATTGCTACTATAAATTTAGCTTTAGATGCCATAAAGAACCCAAAAATTATTGATGATAAAGAAAAAGTGCAGCGATATCTTCAAATGATTAAAGAGGAAAACAAGCGAATGCATGCTCAAGTTGAAAATGTTTTGCGTATTTCTCGTTTAGAAAAAAATGAACTAGATATTTCAAAAGAACCTCGTGATGTTTCAGAAATTATTGAAGATGCAATAGAACATGTTAGTTTAATTGTAGAAGATAGAGAAGGTATTGTTCATCAACATTTTAATGCACAACGAAATACCATCCTTTTAAATGAAGTACATTTTACTAATGTTTTGGTTAATATTCTTGACAATGCTATTAAATATTCTCCAGCTGCACCAATTATTGACGTAGTGACAGAAAACATCAAAGATTTTATTGTAATTAAAATCATTGACCAAGGAGCAGGAATGAGTAAAGTGGCTCAAAAAAGGGTTTTTGAAAAATTCTATCGAGAGCATACTGGAGATTTACACAATGTCAAAGGACATGGGCTAGGTTTAGCCTATGTAAAACAAATTGTTGAAGATCATAACGGTCAAATATTTGTAGAAAGCGAAAAAGGAAAAGGCAGTACTTTTATTATAAAATTACCATTAATAAATTAAAAATATACACTATAAACTATGGAAGCAAAAAAAATATTATTAGTTGAAGACGATCCAAATTTTGGAGCGGTTTTAAAAGATTATTTAATGATCAATGACTTTGAAGTTACGTTAGCAAAAAACGGAATGGAAGGCTTTGAAAAATTTAAAAAAGACATATACGATTTATGCATCTTGGATGTTATGATGCCTTATAAAGATGGTTATACTTTAGCGAGAGAAATCCGTGAGAAAAACCAAGAAGTGCCAATTATCTTTTTAACAGCTAAAACACTAAAAGAAGACGTTTTAAAAGGATATAAAGTAGGAGCAGACGATTATTTAAATAAACCGTTTGACTCGGAAGTTCTTTTAATGAAAATCAAAGCTATTATCCAAAGAAAAGCTTCAGAAGTGAAACCAGATACAACTAAATTTGAATTTGAAATTGGTAAATTCCACTTAAACTCAAAATTACGTTTCTTAACTTTTCCTGGACAAGAACCTATTAAATTATCACCAAAAGAGTGTGAACTATTAAAAATGTTAGCACTTCATGAAAATGATTTAATGCCAAGAGAATTAGCTTTAACAAAAATTTGGAGAGATGATAACTATTTTACATCAAGAAGTATGGACGTTTACATTGCTAAATTAAGAAAGTTCTTAAAATTAGATGAAAACGTAGAAATCTTAAATATTCACGGAGAAGGTTTTAGATTGGTTATCAAAAAATAACAAAAAAGTCCTGAGAAATCAGGACTTTTTTTATTCGTTTATTTCTAATGCGAAACAAATCTTATCTTCTTTAGAAATTACATATGTATTTTCATTATTTGAAATGATCACTTCGTCATTTAAATTCAATTCTTTTAAGAAATTCATTTCAAAACCTTTTATGTGCTGTTTTAAAACGAATTTTATATCCATGGCATTCAGACACCATTCCAAGTATTTTACGTTGTTAGCATGATTTACAATATCTAAATCTGATAACTGAACTTTATAATCCAAAACTTTTTCAAACGGAACATCTAAATTTATTCGCTGTACTGATTTTTCAGTTGCACTGTGTGCTGGATATTTGATAAAATGTTCGTGAGGTAAAGCCAAATTTTCAGGTCTTCTGATTTGGGTATTCAAAACTGCCCAATAGGTTTCGCAACCTGCTAATTTTTCATCACCACGATACAATTCCAAACAACGAGTTGAACGCGAATTTTCTAAAGATTTAATCCAAGTTTTCACGGTTACTTTCTCTTTCCATTTGGGTAAGCTGATAATTTCTAAACGCATTTTACTCATTACCCAAGCCTGATGATGTTCTTGCATATCGCTAAAACTGATACCGCCTAAATCGGCATGAATTCCGGCTGTGATTTGAAAAATATTACACAAATCGGTATATTTCAACAAGCCATTTGGATAGCATTGCAGAAAATTAATTTCGTATTCTTGTTCTAAAATGGAAGTGAAATTGGGAGAAATGGGCATTTTTATATTTTTTGAATCTGTGATTCTATTGTTTTTATAATCTCTTTTCTATCCGACAAATAATCAAACCAACAAACATTTTCAGTTCGTTTAAACCAAGTGATTTGTCGTTTAGCAAATCGTCTCGTATTCATTTTAATTTGCTCGATGGCAAAATCCAATGAGCTTTTTTCATCAAAATAATCGAATAATTCTCTGTAACCAACGGTTTGTAAAGCATTCAAATGTTTGTTTGGATAAAGTGCTTGAGCTTCGGCTAAAAGACCTTCATTTAGCATCATATCAACGCGTTGGTTGATTCTATCGTACATTATTTCTCTGTCAGCTTCTAAACCAATAATGATAGGAGTGAAGTTTCTTACATTTTTACGTTTACCAATGAAACTCGAATACGGTTTTCCACTTCCAATACAAACTTCCACAAAACGTTTCATACGTTGGGGATTTTGTAAAGTTTGCGGATTTTCAGACTGTAATTTTTGATAATATTCCGAATCTAATTCTTGTAATTGTTGTTGTAAATAGTCAATTCCTAAGGCATCAAATTTTGCATTAATTTCAGCTCGAACCGAATCATCAATATCAGGAAAATCATCAAATCCTTTTAAAACCGCCTCCACATACAAACCTGAACCACCGACCATAATTTGAATGTTGTTTTTCTGAAATAATTCGTCCAATTTAGCTAAAGCTTCTTGTTCAAAATCACCAACAGAATACGATTCAAAAATCGATTTATTTTGTATAAAATGATGTGTTGCAGTAGCTAATTCAATATCACTTGGAACAGCGGTGCCAATTTTCATTTCTTCAAAAAACTGACGACTATCGCACGAAATAATAGTACAACCAAAATGTTGAGCCAATGCAATACTTAGCGACGTTTTTCCTATGGCTGTTGGTCCGATGATGGTAATTAGGTAATTCAATTTTAAAATTTAATTACTTTATAAACTTTGTTTTTACGCAAATAGCTTTGAATAATCGTTTTAATATCGCGATTATGTTGCATTGGTATAATGATGTTTTTCAAAATATCGATGTTGGTAATTTGATAATTTAATTCGTAAAAGCAATAGCCTTTATAAAGCCCATTTTCAATTAAAACGGCACTTCTCTCATCAAATGTTCTACCACGATCAATAATAATCATATTGTTGTTTTCAAAAGAGCTTTCCTCTATAAATTCAGTAACTCTTTCGTTATAATTTTCTGGAGATTCTTCGCCAATGCAAGCGCCATTGCATTCTTTTATTTTATGTTGAAAACAATCGTTTTTTGTGATATATAAACCATTGATTTTCTGACACAAATTGTGATTTTCAGTGATTTTAAATAAAGCATTTCGACCTTCTTGTAAAGTAGTGAATGACGTAATTTCTTTTTTACGACCATCTGCTTTTTCAACGCTTAACGCTAAATAACCATCTACATTTTTATGCATGTATAAGGCATATTGAAAAATGCTTTTGCGTTGCGCTCTATTATAAATAGGCTTATTGATTTTAATTTCTTCACTTTCTTTTAAAAGTGCTATTAATTCGCTACCCGTTTCTTCAACTGAGACAGCAAATACATCGCGTTGTATTTTTTTACTTTTACTTGAAGTTCCAGTGAAATGTTGGTTAACGCGTTTTTTGATGTTTTTACTTTTACCAATATAAATCAAATCTCCTTTTTCATTGTGAATGTAGTAGATTCCTGTTTTTGAAGGTAAACTTTCTACAATATCCAATAGTTTTGGCGAAATTCCCGATTTGATTTCCGTTTTAATGAAACTTTTCACGATTTCTTTTTCAACGTCTTTTGCCATCAACATCTTAAATAATTTCACAGTTGCCATGGCATCTCCACTAGCTCTGTGACGGTCTGCCATAGGAATTCCTAACGCACGAACTAATTTTCCTAAACTATACGATTCTTGTTCCGGAATTAACTTTTTAGCTAATTCAACTGTACAAAGGGTTTGTTTCTTGAAATCATAACCCAAACGTCTGAATTCGGTTTTTAAAATACGATAATCGAAAGATGCATTATGAGCTACGACAACGCAGCCTTCTGTAATTTCGATAATTCTTTTAGCAACTTCATAGAATTTCGGAGCACTTCTAAGCATGGCATTATTAATCCCAGTCAATTTCACCACAAAAGGTTGAATTGGCTTTTCAGGATTCACCAAACTAATGAATTGGTCCACAACCTCATGACCATCAAATTTATAAATGGCGATTTCGGTAATTCCTTCTTCGTTGAATTGGCCTCCAGTGGTTTCTATGTCGAGTATGCAATAAATAGCTAAAAATTTTAAAAGGTTATGTATGATAGAAACGTGATTAATCACGTCTTTACTAATTATCTGGATCCAAATATACTACTTCCAATTCGAACCATTGTACTTCCGCATGAAATTGCTAGTTGATAATCGCCCGACATACCCATTGAGAGAGTGTTCAGTTGACAGTGTTCAGTGTTCAGTGTTTTGTATTTATCAAAAATAGTTTTCAGATGTTTGAATTCTTTTTCGATTTGGTTTTTATTTTCGGTAAACGTGGCCATTCCCATTAAACCAACGATTCTGATGTTTTTATAGTTTTCTTTGTTATGCTGAACTAGTTTCAGTAGCTCTTCTAATTCTTGTTCATCTAATCCAAATTTGCTTTCTTCTTCGGCAATATATACTTGTAACAAACAATCAATTACACGATTATTTTTAGTCGCTTGCTTGTTGATTTCTTGTAATATTTTCAAACTATCCACGCCATGAATCAAACTTACAAAAGGAGCCATGTATTTGACTTTATTCGTTTGCACGTGACCAATCATGTGCCATTCAATGTCTTTTGGCATGACTTTCCATTTATCGGTCATTTCTTGGATTTTGTTTTCTCCAAAAATACGTTGCCCTGCATCGTAAGCTTCCATTAAATCAGCCACAGGTTTGGTTTTTGAAACCGCTACTAGGGTAACTTGTGCTGGAAGTTGGGATTTTATTTCGGTAAGGTTTTTAGCTATTGACATTATTCTGGCATGTTATTTATGAAATCAAAAATGATTCTATTTAATTTCATTCTTAAATTAATTAAAAACGGATTTTTTATTTTTTTGAAAGAAGTTGATTCAGTTTCATTTAATGCAACTTTAAAAACTTCTTTTGAATTATCTTTAATATTTATTTTTTCAATATTTATTCTCACAAAAATTGGATTTTCATCAAAAAAATAGAATTCATAAAAATGATTAAAATTAATCTCTTTATCAGTTGTGTTTTCACCGTAACATGAATAAATAAGTTTATTGTTAAAAGAAATCTCTGTCTGATTAAATCCTCCAATTGTTCTTTTGTTTTTTTTAATAATCCCACTCGAATGAATTATATTTTTTGAAGTTTTGACAATACTGTCAATTTCATGAATAGTTAATTCTTTCTCTTGAGAAAAACAAAAGTTGACAAACAATAAAAAGAAAAATGTTTTTTTCATATTCTAATGTGATTTCTCCTTCGTCGAAATGACAAAATGTGTTTATTTTTATTTCTCCCAACTTCCATCTTCAAACTCCCAACTCTATTAAAGTTCATACACTACCAAACCACTTCTAAACTTCGGTTCGATATAGGTTGATTTTGGAGGCATAATTAAGTTATTATCTGCTAAGGCTTTGATTTCGTTGATGTCGGAAGGGTAGAGCATGAAACCTACTTCAAATTCACCTTCGTCGATTAAATCTTTGATTACCGAAATGGATTGCTTTCCAGGAATGTAATCAATTCGTTCGTCGTTACGTAAATCTTCGATGCCTAATAATGGAAATAATACTTTATCGTATAAAATTTGGGCATCTAAACTGTCTAAAACACTAGTCGCGTTATGGTTTTCATGTTTATAAAATAAAGCATAGAAACTACCAGCTAAATACATGCCAAATTCAAACTTGTTTTGAGGTTTCCAAATTTCTTGGTCTTTCGCTTTGATGATAAAGTTTTCTGATAATTTCTTGATGAATTCTTCTTTACTCAAACCATTCAAATCGCGAATCAATCGGTTAAATTCGTATATTTTGACGTTGCTTTCTGCAATTAAGAAACTCATAAAATAATTCAGATTTTCGTTACCTAAATGCTTGTCTTGTTCGTATAACATTTCCGCCGAAGCCGAACGATGATGTCCATCGGCAATATATAAATTTGGAATATTTTCGAAATGTTCTTGTAACCAATCAATTTCACTTTGCGTATCAATTTTCCAAAGCGTGTGTTTTTCTTTATTGGTAGTTGAATATTCGTAAACAGGTTTACTCTTTTTTCGTAACGCAATAAACGTATTAATCTCCACACTATCGGGATACGTAATTAAAACGGGTTCGGTGTTAAAATTCGTTTGATGTAAATAATCTTTGAATAATTCCACACGATATTGCAAGGTGTCTTCGTGTTTTTTGATGACGTTATCTTGGTAATCTTTCACCGAAGTTCCGGCAATAATTCCAGTAAAAGTTTGGCCTTTTGACTGAATTTCGTACAGATAAAAAACAGGATGTTCTTCTTCAATTAGAATTTGGTCTTGTTTAAAATCTTGATATTTGTTTGCAACGGCTTTAAAACGCTTTTCCAAGGACACTTTTTGCGCATTGGCATAAGCAGGATGAATCACATGCAAAAACGAATACGGATTAAAATCCAACCAAGCAGCAAGCTCAGCCGAACTGTAATCGTCATACGTTCTGCAAGTAACTAAGGCAACTTTATCCGCTGCCGGACGAACTGCTTTGAAAGGTTTTATTTTAGCCATTTTTTATTTAGTTATCAGTCGCAGTCGCAGTATTCAGATTTAACTGCGACTGAAAACTGTGACTGTTTACTTAACAAATTGCTTTGCAATTTTCTCTGCTTTTTTACTTTCAGAATAATCATAAAAACCTTCTCCTGATTTAACGCCTAATTTTCCAGCCATTACCATGTTTACTAATAACGGACATGGAGCATATTTTGGGTTTTTGAATCCGTCGTACATTACGTTTAAGATAGACAAACAAACGTCTAATCCGATAAAGTCAGCCAATTGTAATGGTCCCATTGGGTGTGCCATTCCTAATTTCATTACGGTGTCAATTTCTTGTACACCAGCAACTCCGTTATATAATGTCTCGATTGATTCGTTAATCATTGGCATTAAAATTCTATTCGCTACAAAACCTGGATAATCGTTTACTTCAGTAGGTGTTTTTCCTAATTTAACTGATAAATCCATGATGATTTTAGTCACTTCATCCGAAGTAGAATATCCACGGATAATCTCAACTAATTTCATAATTGGCACTGGATTCATAAAGTGCATTCCAATAACTCGTTCAGGATGTACTACTTGTGCTGCAATTTGCGTAATTGAAATGGAAGAAGTATTTGAAGCTAAAATTACGTTATGCTCACAAACTTCACTCAATTGTTTGAAGATGTTCATTTTTAAAGTTACGTTTTCGGTAGCAACTTCCACTACTAAATCACAACCTACTACACCATCTTTGATGTCAGTGTACGTAATAATATTTCCGATGGTTTTGATTTTATCATCTTCTGTAATAGTTCCTTTTGAAACCATTCTATCAAGGTTAGCAGCAATAGTTGCCATTCCTTTTTCTAAAGATTTGTCTGAAATATCGATTAATTTTACGGTAAATCCGCTTTGTGCAAAAGTATGAGCAATTCCGTTGCCCATTGTTCCTGCACCAATTACAGCTATTGTGTTCATTTTTATTTTAGGATTTTTAGTTTATTATTTTATTACTTTATTACTTATTCATACAATCAATAATCTGATACGCCACACGTAATGCTTCGGTTCCGTCTTCTAACGTTACGATAGGTGTGGTGTTGTTATTGATAGCGTCTGCAAATGTTTCTAATTCGTCCAAAATCGCATTATTAGCTTGCACATTTGGATTGTCAAAATAGATTTGTTTTTTTACACCTTCGGCATTTTGTAAAATCATATCAAAATCGCCAGGCACTTCTGGAGCGTCTTGCATACGAACAATTTCACACACTTTGTCTAAATAGTCAACAGAAATATAAGCGTCTTTTTGGAAAAAACGCGATTTGCGCATGTTTTTCATGGAGATACGACTCGAAGTAATATTGGCTACACAACCGTTTTCAAATTCAATTCGTGCATTGGTAATATCTGGAGAATCTGAAATCACCGCAACACTACTGGCGTTAATAGATTTCACTTTTGATTTTACAACGCTTAAAATAGCATCGATATCATGAATCATCAAATCTAAAACCACAGGAACATCAGTACCGCGCGGATTAAATTCAGCCAAACGATGGGTTTCAATAAACATTGGATTCTTGATCTTATCTTTCACAGCGGTAAAGGCAGGATTGAAACGTTCTACATGTCCTACCTGACCTTTAACATTGTATTTTTTGGTTAAAGCGATAATTTCTTCAGCTTCTTCAACCGTATTTGAGATTGGTTTTTCAATAAAAATGTGTTTTCCTGCTTCAATAACTTGTTGAGCGCACTCAAAATGTTGTAGAGTTGGTGTTACAATATCTACAACATCTACTGCAGCGATTAATTCGGCAATTGAATCAAATTTTTTATAACCAAATTCGGCCGCTACTTTGTTTGCATTTTCATCAAAAGCATCGTAAAAGCCTACTAATTCATATTTTTCTGATTGTTTTAATAATCGTAAATGTATTTTTCCAAGGTGACCCGCACCTAAAACGCCTACTCTTAGCATAAGATTAAATTTTATCAAAAGTACAATTTTAGTTTAAAGTTCAAAAGTTTAAGTTTCAAAACTTCGGAATAAAAGTTTCAGAAATTTTACATTTGATATTTAGAAATTTCAGTCTATTTTTACGAAAATATAATATTACCGAAATTGAAAGATACTAATAAACATCAAGGGCTTAGAAATCAACTTGTAAAGCAGTTGGAAGAAAAGGGAATTACAGATAAAAATGTATTAGCCGCTATTAGTAAAATTCCACGTCATTTGTTTTTAGATTCGAGTTTTGAAGATTTTGCTTATCAAGATAAAGCATTTCCTATAGGTGCTGACCAAACTATTTCGCAACCTTATACGGTAGCTTTTCAATCACAATTATTAGAAATTAAAAAAGAGCATAAAGTGTTAGAAATTGGTACAGGAAGTGGTTATCAAACGGCAGTTTTATGTAAATTAGGTGCGGTTGTATATTCGATTGAACGACAAAATCAATTGTTTAAAAAGACATCACTTTTATTGCCAAAATTGAGTATTCGACCAAAAAAATTAATATTTGGCGATGGTTATAAAGGTTTTTCAGAAGAGGCTCCATTTGATGGTATCATTGTTACGGCAGGCGCTCCATTTATACCACAACCATTGATGGCACAATTAAAAATAGGAGGAAGGTTAGTAATTCCGGTAGGAGAAAAAGATCAAATTATGACGTTGTTGATTCGTAAAAACGAGACACAGTTTGAAAAGCATGAATTTGGTGATTTTAGATTTGTACCGTTGCTAGAAAACAAAAATTAATTAGCGAAGATTCGTTAATTTTTGTTTCAAAACTTCTAATTCGTCTAAGATGGAAGTGATTTCTTTCTCTTTTGATGAATTGCCAACTTCAATGCCTTTTTCTTGAAGAATTTCTGTAATGGCTTGAATGGCAAACGTATTTAGATCGAAATTTTGGTCTAATTTCACTTTGTACCAAGCTACTAATAATGGCTTTAAATCGATTTCTAAAATTTGAGCAAGCGTTTGAATTTGTTTTTTGGTAGGGATACGAAATCCGTTTTCAAACTTACTTATAAGTGCTTGGTCTATTTTTGCTAGTTCCCCCAACTTTCTTGTTGAAAGTCCTTTTTCTATTCGAGCTTGTTTTAAAATTTCTTTCATAAAAGTATGATTAGAAACTTTTTTTAATTCGGTCTATATCGCGTTTTGTGTCTTGTTCCTTTAAAGATTCTCGTTTATCATAATTCTTTTTACCGCGACATAAGGCAATATCTAGTTTCGCCAATCCTTTTTCATTAGTAAATAAACGAAGCGGAACTATGGTTAATCCTTTGTTGTCAGAATCTTTAAATAATTTCTTTAATTCTTTTTTATTTAAAAGTAGTTTACGTTCGCTTTTTGTTTTATGGTTATAATGCGTTCCATATAAATATTCTTCAATATTTGAATTGATTACAAAAAGTTCACCCTCATTAAATTCGCAAAAACTTTCTGTAATAGAAGCTTTACCTAAACGAATCGATTTGATTTCCGTTCCGGTTAAAACGATTCCAGCAGTGTATTTGTCTAAAATTTCGTAATCGAATTTAGCTCTTTTATTAAGGATATTAACTGTCTTTAGCATAAGATTACAAATGTAATTTAAAATTATAGGATTTTAAAATGATAATTATATATAAATATTTTTTAATCTATGATTTATATCAGTTTTTAGGGTTTTTCTACTAAATATCTTTGACTCATAATTTTTAAACTAAATTAAAATGAGAAAAATAGTTTTTGCTTTAATGGCGATGTCTTTAATGACAGTAAATTTTGTAAACGCACAAGATAACGAAACAAAAGAAGAATCAAAATCAAATGAATTTAAAAGATGGCAAGTTAGATTAAAAGCGGTTGGAGTTGCTCCAGAAGAGAGTGCTACCATTGGTATTATTGGAGGTGATGTTGCTATTTCAAATGCTTTAATTCCTGAATTAGACTTTACTTATTTTTTCACTGAAAATTTTGCAGCAGAGTTAATATTAGGTACAGCAAAACATGATGTTCAAGCAATTAATACAGCAGCAGGTGATGTAAATTTGGGAAGTGTTTGGTTATTGCCTCCAACGTTAACAGCGCAATATCATTTTTATACTTCTGACAAAAAGGTTTTCAAACCATACATTGGAGCAGGTGTAAATTATACATTGTTTTACAATGTTAAATCGGGAGATGTTGCTGATGTAACGTATGATAATGCTTTAGGTTATGCAGCACAATTAGGTTTTGACTTAATGGTAGACGATACATTTTTTGTCAACGTAGATGTTAAACGTTTGTTTTTAAGTACCGATGTAAGTGTTGATGCTTCAAATTTAGCACCAGGTTTAATTATTCCAGCGGAAGTAGATATCAATCCTTGGTTAGTAGGAGTAGGAGTTGGTATGAAGTTCTAATACATATTTTAAAAAAATCAGTTAAAAGAGATCGCCAAAAGTGGTCTTTTTTTTTGCTTTAATTTCAGGTAAATTTTAAACGACTTTAGACTTCAAAATTAAAAAGTAAAAAAAACTACTTTTATATACTTTTTTTTATAATTTTATGAACCCTAACTAAACTAATAAAACCATGAGTACTAAATTTGAATTAATTGACAAAGAAATAATAGCATCATTAAATTTCCCAAAATCGGATGTGTTAGAAGATAAAGATGAAATAACTTCGCGTAAAAACGAATTAGACCGAGCACTTTCATTAGGTAATTTAGAGCATGTTAAAATTAAAATTTATTTTGAAGACGATAAGTCAAAAAAAATGGTAGAAACTACTATTTGGGGAGTAACAGATAGCCGAGTAATTTTAAAACAAGGTGTTGTAATTCCAGTAAATAGAATTCATAAAATTGTTTAACATTAGGAACTTTGGCTCAAGAAACAAAAGTTATTAAAGACGGAAAAAAAGTTACCAAAGAACAAGTTGAAGAAAACAAGAAAAAGTTTGAGGACAAGAAAAAGAAAGCAGAGAAAAATGCTGCAACAGCTGAAAAAAAGCAAGATAAAAATGTAAAAGAAGCTAAAGTGGAAGTTACTAAGGCGAAAAATTCTGATGCAAAAGCAAAAACTACTGAAGTTAAATCAAAAGTAAAGAAAACGGCAGCTGAAGAAAATGAAGACTTAAAGCAAACTGTAGCCTCAAAAGCTGCTGAGAAGAAAGTTAAAGACAAAGCTACAGAAACTTACAAAGGAAAAAAAGTATATACAGGACCAAAAGGCGGAAAATATTACATCAATAAAAACGGAAACAAAACGTATATTGACTAATCTAACGATTTTACGGTGATTATATACCGATAAGCAATAAGTGCCTTTTGCCATTTTTTTGCTTTGATAGGATCTAATCCTTGTTTGGTAAAACTAGGTAAAAGAGCTTTATTAAGTTTGGCAAGTAATTTATACATTTTTAAATTTTTGGCAAATATAGTAAAATTAAAAATCCCGATTTTGAAT
>Ga0255098_1000204_pt1 | contig 18058 bp, 16 predicted proteins | sample Colum_Atlam_RepC_2_FD_188440 | JGI IMG/M metagenome (GOLD analysis project Ga0255098, IMG submission 188440) | Freshwater microbial communities from Columbia River, Oregon, United States - Colum_Atlam_RepC_8d | ecosystem: Environmental > Aquatic > Freshwater > River | place: USA: Oregon... | reverse complement strand
AAATATAGAAATAATTAAAGATAAAAAATATAATAATGAATCTTCTAGAGATATTATTAATTGGAATGCAAAGGAATTAAAAACAATAAATATTTCTTCTGAGTCTCAATCAATATTATTAAAAAATTTGGGAAATTACAAGTTAAATCATTTTGAAAAATTTGATGATTTATTATTAAAAATTATTGAAGAATGTAGTTATAATACAACAACTGGAAATGTTAGTTTTCGTTTTTTATTTATGGATGGACGCGAATCTCTTAAATTTTTTCATTACCAAATGTTTGTAATATTAAAGAAATTTGTTGAAAAACTAGTTGTTGGTCATAAAAATTTTAAAGATAATCATTATGGAATAGATATTATGGTTTTTGTAAATGATATGGATATTAAAGAATTAGGTTCAGCAATGATTCATAAATATATTAGAAATACAGAAGATGAAATAATATTACCTACTAAAGCAATTATGAGGATAAATAAAAATTTTTTATCTAAAACACAAAAAGACAGAATTAATATTAAACTAATGCAAACATTATTTCATGAGCTTATCCATTGTTTAGGATTTGGATATTGGGAATTATTTGGAAAAAATAAAAATATATTAGGAAATACAAAAGTAATTGATACATATAAAAAAATTTTTAATAATTCTGATCTTGATAAATTACCTATGACAAAAGATAAATCACATTATTCTTCTTATAATTTACCGATTCTAAAAAATGGGAAACTCTGGAGTATTTTACCAGCAATGAAATATGATATATTGAATGATAATGATACTGATATCAATGTTTTTAGTAAATTAACTGCGACTATACTTGAAATTATTGGATATAAAATTAATTATTATTTATGTGATGAATATCCATTTACTCCATTGGCTAAGAAATTAGAAATAGAATATTCAACACCAACACCAAATCATTTTGCAAATGGTTATGAAAAATATATAATTATTTTAAAAAATGGAAATGAAAGTGTATCTGGAATAGACTGCTTTTCTATTCGTGAAAGCACAGAATATATTATTCAAAACAAGCATAACTACGAAATATATTGCGTATCTAAAATGGATACCAGTAAAAAATATTTACTGGGTGAAAAAGAGGGTGTTGAATATTTTGAAAAATACATAAGAATAGTTCCAAATAGAGCGACTCCTAATTTTTTCTTTTTGATTAGTAGCATAACATTTGGTGGAATACCATTCATAAAAATACAATCAGATGATAAATTAAATTATTTGAATTGTTATAATCCAAATTCATTGAAAAAGTCTATAGAAGAATTTATCGGATATTCCCTATAGCTCGCCATTTTCTTGCACTTTCAAGAGGCTGATTATCATTATAAAAAGTATTACCAATATATGGATTTCCAGTTGCAACTGGAATTCCACCATTATACATATATTGGGTGCATTCCGCAAAAAGGGGTCCATCTGAATTTCCTAATACACAACTTCCATAGCCATTTGGATCAATACACCAGCCACAATTATTACAACTTAGGCATTGATTCATTCCTTTTTTTCCTATTCGATTGCAATCACGACATGCACCTTCTGAAAATCTTTCTGAGAAAAAATCCTCATGAATTTGGGTGACGCCTTTTGATAATAAAATGAAATACACTACTAGCAAAATAACGATTATTAATGAACTAACAATATATTTATACATTATTTTATTGAATATTTTAATTTATCGATGAAATTACTAACTCCTTCATATGTAAAAAACATGACTCCTTGACCAGGTGCAACGCGGAGCATTCTTGCTAAACTTCCTCTCCAGAATCCGCTGATTCCAGAGGTTTTATATATTTTTTTTATTATTGTGGGGATTCTTTCTTTCTTTCCTTCTTGCATTTGAGTTTTTAAAACATCTGCAGGTGTTGAAATAATAACTGAGAATATACCAGCAAAAACGCCTCCTTGAAGAGAATGATATGGACTAAATTGCTTGTTTTTTTGCATAATATAATCTTTATAGTGCTGATAGAAAAAGAAGCGACTAGCTTGATTCAAAGATTGACGCAAAAGTGTTGCAGTATATCCCTGATATAGCCCATGGATCCCTTCTTGTTTAATAATATTTTTAATAGATAATTTAGAGTTTTTTATCATTTTTGTTTTTATTGTTTCAGAAGGAACAGTGACAAGTGTAGATTCTACAAAACCAGAAAATAATCCAGATACAATTATATTGGAATTCCCTTTAATATCTTTGGACTGTAAATAATTTTTTGAATAATCATATGCGTAAAATCTTGAAATAACTTTCGGAATATTAAAAAAAAGAACAGGTGTTAGTCCACGATAGAATGAAATTAACCCACCTGATTTATAAATATTGGCGGCAGTTTGACGAATAGTCTGATTATTACCCTGAAATTGCATCTGAGTTTTTAAATTTTCAAATGGCCATGTAATGATTGCTTCTGCTGTTCCCGCTAAACTTCCACCAATAATATTTTTCATCTTTTCATTTGACATTCTTTTATATAGAAAAAATTGATTCAAAAATGGTTTAAAATAATTTTAATATATTATAAGAACGAATGACAAATATGGATTCTATACAGAAACAAGGTGAATTGATCGGTTATAAATTATGTGAACTTGATGATTCATACCCAAAATGTGAAAATATCCCAGAATTAAAGATCGCATTAATGAACCATCAAAAAACATCAATATATCATGCAGAAATGATTGAGCGTAATGAAGGAATAAGAATTGAGTATAAAGAGCCGGAATATTCCGCATTTTATAGCAAAGATGAAGATATTGAACCATACCGAAATGTTTATTTCAATTTTGGAATTATTGCTTGTAAAGTGGGATCTGGGAAATCATTTGTAGCTTTGGCAATTATTATTCGAAATCCAATACTGAATTTTAATAGAATGGTGAGTTCTCATTACAATAGTGGATGTTTTTCCTTTAAAAAAGTCAACACTTTGAATTACACAGTTTCTACAAATATCATTTTGGTTCCCCATAATTTATTTCATCAATGGCAGGAATATTTGACAAAGGTAACAAGTTTGGATGTTATTTATATTTCTTCAAAAGTAACTTTTGATAAATATGCTCTGAATGCATCTAATTCTGAAAATTTTGAGAGCTTGACGACAAATAAGGTGTATTTAATTTCAGCAAAACAATGGAATAATTTTGCGGAAATATGGAATACTTATATTAAGAAAAAGGCGAGTCGAATTTTTGTAGATGAAGTCCATTCTATTAATTTACCAAATTCAATTCGAATTAAAGCTAATTTTTTGTGGTTTATTACTTCATCTGTGAATGACATTAGCAATCATAGGAATTATGGATTTATTCGTGATACAATTGAGAATTATAATATGTTGGATGGGCAACTCTGTAATTTTACGAAAATCAAAAACAAAGATGATTATATTGACTCAAGTTTGCGACTATTACCGAGCCTTGAAAGAGTAATTAAATGCAGGTCATCAATTATTCTAAATATTTTTGATGGAATTATCAATCAAGAGGTTAAAGATATGTTATTGGCAGAGGATATTCAGGGAGTTGTAAATTATTTGGGAATAACATCTGTTAATAATCAAGATATTGTGAATGTTATATGTTCAAATATGGAGAAAGACTTGGAAAATGCTAAATTAATGTATAGGGCTAAAGAGCAAATGCATTATTTGAATGATCAGGCAAAATCCGAATCATTACAAAAAGCTCAGGAAAAAATAACAGCGATTGAGGCTAAAATTAGTGGGGTAAAACAGAGAATTATTGAATCAAATATTGACCCAATTATGTTTGTTGAAATAGAAAACCCAGTAATTACTGCTTGTTGCAATAATAAATTTGACCTGGAATCTATAACAAATTACTATGATTTTCAACTAAAAAATACTGGAAGAAGTATTGGAATAAATTGTCCTCTGTGTAGGAAACCTTTGGATCTTAAAAAATTAATTTATATTGGAGAATCGAAAAGGGGTAAAAAAGAAGGAGGAGAAACATCGGTGACTTCGTGGATTTCAGAAGAACACACAAAAATTGAGAATTTGGAAAAATTACTATGTGATGAAATTACAAAAGATAAGAGAATTCTAATATTCTCTGAACATGAGGGAAATTTTGATTGCTATTCAAAGGCGTTTGCTAAATCAGGGCGAAATAACCTTAGTGCAGTTAAAGGAAGTATTTGCCATATCTCTAATTTACTGGGAAAATTTAATAGTGGGGAAATCCCATGTCTATTTTTGAATGCAAAATATTGTGGGAGTGGTCTAAACTTGGAAAAGACAGACATTGTAATCATAATGCATAAAATGTCTCAAGATAATATCAAACAAGTGATTGGAAGAGCCCAAAGAATTGGGAGACAAGGACAATTGGAAGTATTCTTTCTTTATGCGGAAAATGAATAGATCAACTTACTGGCAAATTTGTAACCATAATGACAATAGCTACTAATGAAACTGCTAACAATGCGAGAGTTGCCCAAATGAAATTATCTGTTGCTTTTAGAGTATAATAGTATGCCGCCATAATTACTATAAACATGATTCCTCCAATAATGCTGTAATTGGAGAAATGAAGTAATTTATGGACTTTCTCGGATCGCTGGATTTTGGAAATATAGTATGATACCATAATATAAAGAAAACCAAGAGGGAGTGCTCCGTAAATTAGCCCACCAACTTTATATAATTTCATTTCAAGGAGGACCATTACCAAACCAACCATAATCCCACTAAAAAATGCATTTTTAAGGAATATTTTAAAATAATTCATATTGTCTAATATTAACGATGAAAATATTTATTTCTAGTTCTATACTCCAATTTAAAACAAGATTTATTCCAAGAGGATGTGCAATTCTTCCAATGTCAAATTTTACGGCGACAAGTGCAAATACAGTCATTTCAAATTTAAAATGGCTAAATCCCAGTGAAATTATTTGTGAAACTGAGGGAATATTTCGTGTAATTGCTCCCTATTTCAAGAATATTCCAGTAGTTATGATGAAATATTGCGATGGAGTAGAATATTGCGGGAGTCGAGTAAAAAATAAAATGAATTATGTTATAATATCTGCTTATTTAGTTATATTATTTTATGGGATTATTTTGGATAATTTTATTTTGGCTATTTTTTTGGGGGTGATATATATTACTGTATTTTTAGGGGTTATTTTATGGCTTTCAGATCGGGAAGAATGGGAAGCTGGAGGGAAACGAGTTGCTCATGCTTAATTTGGTTCAAGATTGCGAACAATTGGTACACTTATAAGGTAGGGTTCTATTTTATTCATAGCAAATGTTTCCAGCATTTTATAAAAACCGATTTTATCACAGGAGTTTCCAATATTAGATAATTGAAGAATACTATGATCCGATTGATCCAGAATAATCTCTAGAAAATATTTTATTTGTGTTCTGAATTCTGAAATAGGAACTTCTAATTCATGGATTTTACAACGAAATTGGGAGGATATTTTGGAATTGAAGAAAGAAATGCTCGTGTTTTTTGTAATGATTTCAATAATGTTATTTGGAAAATGACAGCCATATATGATATATGAGTCGTATTGCTTCATATAATCTAATAGATTGTATATGGATAATAAAAAATTCTATTTTCCGAGTTTAGGACTCGTAGACTCTTCCAATAAATCTAGATTATCCACTGGATAACCAATCTTGTCAAAAATATCTACTGGATATATTCGCCGGAATTTCTGGACAATCTCTGGATTATTAAAATAGGTCTTCCATTTGTCTAAATCGATGGATTTATTTGTGATATGTCCATTCTTTTGCAAATCTTTTTCATCCTTTTTGCGAATATTGTATTCCGCTGCTATAATAAGAGCTGTATGTATCATATCTTTTGTAAATCCATAATGTTTGAACATATTGGAGAGAGTACCATTATAATTGGTCATAAGATCTTCGTATTTGAACTCCAAGAAATTTGGATTTTCATAATCCCAATTATACATGTCCATAATTGTATTTTTACTGGATTCTATATATAAGTTGTTCTTCATTTCAAAAATAAGTCCATCTTTTTCATTAATACTATTCAAAATTTCCCTATAAGACATCTTATTGAGTTTTTTAATCTTACGATTTGCCCAGCCCTCTTTTGTAGTTTTATGATACTCATAGGCACTCACAATAATAGCACATGGATTTCTTATCATGTGTGTCCCAATAATTGGGCGGTGGATAGTAGTGAAATCTATATGGCTGTGATGCTCCATCCATACATCTGTATCTGGTTCTAGTTTGGATTGAGGACAATACTGGTATTTCAGCCCGAAATGATTGCAAACATTACGAAGTATCTTTTCAATAACAACAGTTCCTGTTTTATGATGACAGCAATGAATTATTAGTTTTTTTGGATTATTCTCAACCTGCAATGAAGGATGTTGATTCTCCTTTGAAATTGGTTGTTCGGGTTCAGATCTTCCACCAAAAAAATAAAAAACCATTTGTATAGTAGTTTATAAATAATAATTTAAGAATTAGTCCGCATCGGATTCAATATCTTCTCTGAACTTAACTCCAATGAAGCCCTTTCCTAAACGTTTGTTGTCGGCTCCATACACATTGTTTTTGAATTCAACAATTGTATTCGAAAAACATTTCTTCATGCGCTCCAAGAATTCACCCTGAGTGCTAAAAGGCATTCGCCCAGATCCACCTTGATAATCTCTAAAAAATTCCTTGAAATTATCCTGTAATTCTTTCGGAGTAATAACGTCCTTTTTGTCACCCGTAATATTCAGCGAAATATCAATGAATTCTGAGAATACATCATATTGTTGAACCAAATACCTTGAATGAGCATTAATGACCTCTGGAATTTTGATTTTCTCATCATTCCGGACATAAATACGGCATTTCTCGAGTAGTAAAATCATATATTGTTGTCTGTATTGGACGCAATCTTTCAGCTTCGTTTTGAGGTTGGGGTCTGCTTTGAATTCATTGGGACGCTTTGGCTCTCCATCGATGAATCGATTTGGAAAATTGATGCCTTTGTATCTGCGAAGGAAACCACCGTCTTGGGCATCATCAATTTTTGGCATTTTATTGCAAAGCATAACCAATTTGAACATTGGAGCATCACAAATTTCCGGTTCTGGGGCATGAGCCTTGCGAACTTGGAGATTGTCATTGCCAGTGAGTTCTTTGATGTAATCCTGATTCAGGAATTTACCCTTTGGTGGCTCATTCACTTGAACATAGCGTTTCTTTAAAACACTAATCAGTTTGGAATTCTGACCGTCCTGAGTATTCGATACATTAGTGAGATAATTGTTGTCTAATGTTCCTGAGTAATCACCGAGTGCATTATCATGCAAAGTTGTAATCACTCCTTTTCCATTGCCACCAGATCCCTCCAAATTGACGAATAACTCATTCTTATTGCGACCAATTAAGGTCGACCCTAGGAATATCCACATAAAATTGCGGACATCTGGGTCCGGCAATGATTTCTCGAAGAGGTCCTCAATTTCAGCACGAATGTCTGGAATAACTTGATCCGTGTAATCATAACCAGTTGAATAACTGATTAAATCATCCGGATTCATTTGGCGGAATATTCCCGCTTTCAGGTCGTAGACGCCATTGTTGAATCCAAGGAGATAAATGTTCATGTCGAGTTTCTTGTAGAAATCCTCGTCATAGAATAATTCCTTGGATTCATTCACAATGGATGTCTTATAGGAGTGATTCTTGAGAAGCTTGATTGATGCACTGAGGCGTGTTTTTTCATCAATCAGCTTATCATTGTCATCTACATCGCCTTTTCTCAGTAATTCTTTGTTAATATTTATCTCGTAGTTCACCAGAATACTGCGAACTTCGCGCGACAAATCTTTCATAAAGGGAATATTGGATTCCAGCTGTCGCCAGAGCCCATTATTACACATAAACCAGCGGTCTTTTGAATATACAAATTTGTGCTTGAGCACATAATGTGCCAAATCAGCAAACTCAGAGTGAGTGTTGCGCATGGCTTTCTTCATAAGAGAGAATAGGTCATCCTGTTTTTCATAAATACGCATGACTTCAAAGTATTTCTCTGGATTGTCCTGGCGCGCCATCAATTGGAGGCTTCCAATGGTCACCTTCCTTTCAGACGCATAATTGGCGTAAGTTTGCGTCCATAATTTCTCACAGTGGCTCTCATTGTATTTATCAGAAGACTCTGACCATGATTTCCAGAGGTCCAAATTATCCTCGCTGTTATTATACAGAATGGCTCCAATGAGGAACCATTTTTCATAATCATCAACGCGGGATGGATTCAAAAGCTGCAACAATTGTGCGAGATACTCTTTGGATTTCCTGGATTCTTCTGGTTGGTCGCTTGCGACCAATTCCTTCAAATTCACTTTCTTTTCTGCTTTCGTGTCTTTGGCAATCTTCTTTGTTGGATGTTCGTCAAGACGATTCTGAATCGAGAGTAATTTGACGAGCAAATAGTTTTCCTCGGGTAATTCACATTCGTCCAAATCACCGTCAAAAATATGCGTGAGCTTGTAAGATTGCGCTTTGAGTTCCTTGCGAGACCCATACATAATCCAGTTGTTTCTCTCGATCACGGACTCATCAATTATTTTGTCAATGGGGGTCGTGCAGTAATTGAAAAAAGTCTCCTGTTCGGGATCCTGATATTTCTCAATAATTTGTTGACGGACTTTGGCTTGTGCTTCATAAGAAATGCTCAAAAATGGAAACATAATATGGATCCCATCTTTCGATAACTTCTTCTTCGCATCAGCTTCTGGATGGTCTTTTTCAAGAACATATGCGCATATTTCCTCTTCATTAAGGGTAGAATCCGTGACATCGTTAAAGGCATTTTGGTAATCTCTGACGAGACTTTTGATGTCTTCGAATGTATATTTCCTTTCGGGGGATTCTTCATAATCATAGCGTAAATCAATGTCAATACAAGGCTTGCCGAATTTTTCCATGTGGCGCTCCGACAAATAACAGGGCTTCTTTTTCGTGAGGACCTGTTCCACATAGATTTTGTAGAATTTGTCATTACTGACCAATTTGTATTTTCCAACGCGGGTATATGGGCTGAGAGATGTGTGGGTGAAATCCGTACCAGTCGTCTCATTCTCCAAAAGATGGTCTTTTAAAGCGTTACTCATTCGTGATTGTGTGTATATAAGAGGAAAGGATTACGATTTTATATTTCAATTTTTTTAAGTAAGTATAATATGAAAGCGGTTTGTGTTTTAGATTCCCAGACAATGAAAAAAGGTGTATCAGGGGTCGTATATTTGGAGGAGACGGCAGACAAAAAGACGCATATATATGGCAGCATTCGTGGCTTAAAGCCAGGACTGCATGGTTTCCACATTCACGAAGTTGGTGATATGACAAAAGGCTGTGACTCTGCTTGTGCACATTACAATCCTCATGGGCATAATCATGGTGGGCTAACTGCGAAAAAGAGGCATGTGGGTGATTTAGGAAACATAGAAGCCGGTAAAAATGGGGTAGCGGCAATTGATATTGTGGATCGGTTTGTGAAATTGCGGGGGAAATACTCTGTGATTGGGCGGTCGTTAGTCGTGCATGAAGATGAGGATGATTTAGGAAATGGAAATCATGATGATAGTTTGACAACCGGACATTCTGGAAAGAGGCTAGCGTGTGGTGTAATTGGTTACGCAAAAATATAAATAATAGTATATATGACTAGAATGAGTTTTTACTATTTGGCATATTATATGCAAAAACAATTTATAAAAACAGTGGCACCTAAGCCACCAGCACCACCACAAGCACCACCTTCTTCTGACAAAGACAAAGAAGATTATAAAGAAGAATTTGAGCCAAATCCGGACTATGGACGGGATTTTTTTAGATAATTATTTTTGAAAAAATTGATGGGTTTATATTTCTGATTATTTACTTATTCTGGCTTAGATAAGAATGAACGCATTAGCCGCTATCGCTGCAGCTTCCCGTGCTATGGTTTTAATAGTATATTGGGTATTCTCTGCCGCATCCAATACATACATTCAAAATGATGTTCATTGTGATGAAGTTCCTGAGGAAATACCGAGTGGTGCTGAAGAAATACCAAATGATTCTTACAATAAAGCCTATTGGCACAATTTGAAGGGAGAGAACATCAGTTTCTTCATTCACAATGGGCGTATCTATATCCACTATGAAACCATGGATGGAGTGAGGATCTGGCAAAGTGTGGAGATCCCACATGGATGGAATGTCAGAGATGACTTCGAATTCATCATGCGTTGCAATTGGATCAATCGAGATGATCGAGACATCCCTCGAAATCTTGTGATCCTTGTTTTTTTTGACAGAGGCTTTCTGAAGCTTACGTTTTCAACTAATTGGGATGAAGATGAAGTTGTGGACAATATATTTGTGCGCTTGGTAGACATTGCTGTTTTTCCCTATTCAAGTATTCCAGATGCATGCCATGAACAACAAACTATGCATCAATATGCTTATGACGATTCTATGCTTTTTGTAAGTAAATCGCAATGCAATGGCGTGTTTGTTCTGACATTTGAGAAAATTTATTTTGACAAAAGATTTAAACATGACGTCTGTAAGGTTGTTTTACCGGTAAGTGATGATGTTGTGATTGAATATCTTAATGATAGATTACAACTACAATCATTGAATTTTGACCATAACGGCAACCCGACTGAACCAGAACTTGTCTGTTGTCTCAAAGCAAATATTTCAGGCGAAAGCTTTCTTGTGGAGCTCTTACTGAATCCGCAATCTATGCAGGAATATTCTGCTGACGATGGCAGTGAAGGCTTAGAAGTGTTCAGCAGAAGGACTACCCAGAACATTTGCATTTTCGATTGCGAAAAAAGTTCTGGGTCTGATTTGGTTGGACTTATCCGCTTTCAAGATTTCGAACTGGATGCTGCAAGACTTCGGAAGATTTTTCCTGTAAACCAAATGTGTTCTGATGCAGCAAAAATACTGTCTTCTTTCGCGAGGATGAGCTTGGTTAGAGACCGTGCTCTTCAACTGCGATTGGAACAAACACGGAGTTTAACAGATTGCAGAATCTGTTTTGAACAAGAAGCCAACCTATTCATTTTCAGTTGTGGTCATGCTTCTTTTTGTCAAACATGTATTAATGGCATGACTCATGATGGAATGACGATTTGTCCTGTATGCAGACTCCCAAGTACTTCATTGACGAATGGTAAAGATTTTTTACCATTACACATAAAATTTTTTCCGGAAGATCCGGGAGAGTAAAGTTATTCAATTTTCAAAAAATTATAAATATCGACAAAATATTCCAAATTTAATTTTATTTGGAATACCTAATAGGGTGACCTGAACTTGAATTGACTTGTCAGCTTCTGGCGAGTCTAATTATAAACCCAATCTCCCAATTCAGCGCTTACTTGATTTGTCTGGAATATATGAATGCCGCAATATTCGCCAGGTCTTACAAGGTTTTATATATTTTATAAAAAATGATGGTAAAATTGAGAAATTTTTTAAGGTTTTAAGCACAAACATGAGCTTAAAACCAGGTACCTCTCCCCACTCAAATGTTTTATTTTTTAGACCAAGTGAAAATGGACATCAAACACCACATGACGGTGGGGATTTATCGAGTGAAGTGTATAGTGTTCTTCAACGTCCCCCTGTTCTAGAATCGGTAAGTCCACACTCTAGTTGTAATATTGCAACGGTTTTTTTGAAGTCCTTATTTTTAGGACTTCTGGTCAAGATTGCTGGCTATGAAGCAACATTGTTGCTGATCGATTTGGAATTCACTGGATCATCTCTCGTTGACACCTTTTTCTTTTGGAAAGAAACCAACATTTTGATTGATCATGTGGAAGAGAACTATTTATTTTATCGATCATTCATGTGTATGTTTCTTTTTGACTATGCGTTCATCACTGTCAGGAAAAATGATCGATCTGATTTTGAGGTCACTTACCGAACTTTTGGCAATCCACAGCGCTTCGGGAACCCTTTGAATGGTGCATTTCCAAGAGCAGTCAGGGATCCGAAAGATGACTCGGGAACCCTTGTTGAACTTTTGCCTTTTTGCTCTCCAATGACTTTAAAAGATGCAACGGATAAATCCTATACTTTTAAACAATTGAAAGTGTATATTGATCCGCGAAACAGTTTTCTGGTCTTCTTTTTCACTTTGGTCACATTTGATGATGATGAAATTGACGGCAGAGAGTTAGATGATGACAGCAATTTTGAAATAGCGAATTCCAAGCTTTCATTTCCGAATTGCGAACGATCAATTTCTAGTCCGATTGTGTTTGAACATCAAGAACAAGGCGAGTATATTGCATCTTTCACCATCAAAATTGGAAATGAAGACTACAATGTTCGCTTGCACTTCGGTACTTACAAGGATTATTACATTGAGCATTGTGACAGACATTACACCCTCAGTGCAATTAGCGATAGGGATACTTGCACTACCATTTTTTGTGGTAACACAGATGCAGAAGTCTTGATGAAACGCGGAATGCCAAGGGTTGGGATTTTAAAAATTGAAATCACAGACTTTGTAGCTCCTAAAACAGAAGATGATTCTGCAATCGTTGCTGCATTGAGACATTTGCCTGTAGATCTACAAGACTTTCTGACGTTGATTACTTGGCGCAATCCAGAAGCAGCTGGATCCAACTAGTAGGGTGACCTAAACTTGAATTGACTTGTCAGCTTTTGGCGAGTCTGATTATAAACCCAATCTCCCAATTCGGCGCTTACTTCGTTCGTTTGGAATGTATGAATGCCTCCGTATACTCGGGAAAGTCCCGCCATATCCGCCAGGTCTTGCAAAGTTTTATATTGCAAGACAGTCCTTTCTTTGGGTGTAACACCCGGCTCAATTGTGCTGCTTCCTTGGTCAAAAATGTATTCTCCTAGGCATACTGTTTTATCATTGACGTTCAAGGATGGGCACAGTGCTATATTATTTGGGATAGTTACAACAGTGAACCCATCATATAAAGCAGGATTTTTGAACCACCAATTCAATAATTTGGCGGCGACCGTGGAAAATGTGGTGTGCCCACTGGCGACATCGGGGAATGGCGGCGTAACAAAATCAAAATTTTGATAGGGCAGCCATTGTTTGCCGGGGATTGGAGCGGGGCTAGTCTGTAAAGGGGTCCAGGATGTGAGAGTTTGATTGGCGTAGTAGTTTCTAATAAGGTTGACGGGTCGCGCCTGGTTATACGTGGATTTATAATACCAGGCACTCACACATGCATCATATAGACCACCGGCAAGGCTGAAATACATTTTCAGGTCATTCATCATGGTTTGCTTGTATTTCTGGGATAATTGCATGGCAATTATGATAAAAAATCCGGGAGGTGGCAGAGCTTTTTTAGAAGAACCAGCAAAAAACTCGGCGATTATTTTTTTGCGGTCATCTAAATCTTTGTATACATCCAGCAAAAGGTCCGTCTGAGTTTTAAGCCCATTTTCCCAAGTTGTCGATATTTTTGAGGCGAGATTAATAATATTTTTGGTAGGGGTTACAGCAAAGCCGGCATTCTTGTAGAAATTTATTCCAAGGAAATTCTGAATTTTGAACGATGTGGGATTAGTTGGAACAATGAGGGGCAAATTATTGGTGCCTTTTATGGCGCCAGTGGGGACAATTAGTTGTTCCCATTTGGGGTTTGCAGCGGGCGTGAAGTTCGTGCCAGTGTAGTCCGCGGGGAGTCCAGTTGTGTTTTTGGTGGCAAACCCGGCGCGCTCCAATTCCAGCGTTTTTCCAGAAAGGTGAGATTGGGAATATAGTATTAGATCATTCAGAAATTGGGATGGGATTGGAATGAACTTCACACCATAATCTAATGCTGTGAGTTGGGTGGCGTCTTGATATAATTTGGCTAAAAACGCATTATGTCCAATATACAAATAGGTTCCCAATAAATCGCAGCGGGTGGCTTTTGGGGAGGCTGCTATACTTGCTTTAATTTCCTTGCGGTTTTTAAGAGGGGTGACACGGTCTAGACTTTGGACGCCATTTTTCTCAAAAAGTGTGCCGAAATTATAGAGCATTTGGAAATACGCGTAAGACAGGACTGAGAATTTTGTGGGACTATTGTCGGAGCGTAGGATTATTTCTTGAAAATAATTCCAGATGAAGTTTGAAATGATCATATAATATAGAAGAAAATTTATAAAAATTGCATAACATATTGACACTCAATGAAAATAATTAAAGGTCTATTTTTTAGACCAAGCAGACGAGAAGACCTAGTAGACCAAGCAGAATGAGAACAAACTAATCAGACACATCAGCCTCAGCAGTATCATCAGCCTCAGCAGCAGCTTTTGCTTCTGACTGAAGTTTTGCCAATTGCTTAGTAACGCTTGGAATTTGTGATTTGTTGTATTCCACATGCCAGATGTATTCCTGATTCTGTGGATCAAGTACAAGTTTTTCTTCATAAAAACTCAAAGAATTTTGTAATTTAGAAAGTTCCTCCTTTCTGAAAAAAATCCTAGCTTCTAGGATGAGCCTTTGAAGATCCACTTCCGATAACGGTTCACTAGATGCTTTCTCTACTACATATAGCATAATAGATGAATCCGGGAATTCAAGCCTTTCATTGTATCGATTTCTGAAATCACCAGAGCTTGGAGAACTCTCTCTGCCACCAGTTATTTCGGTGTATTTGCGTTTAAGGCGTTTAAGTTCTTTTCTAGTCCAGGACATCTCAAACTTCAACATTCCTATAAAAGTTTAATAAAATACCCATCAATTTTTTTAGGCTTGATTATTTCTTGAAAATAATTTTAGATGAAGTTTGAAATGTTCATATAAAATATTATGAAAAAGAAAAGCATTTTCGGTGTTATAGTAAAAAAATTGATGGTAATTTTTAACATATATTATATAATATTAAGTCTCAAGAATGGGTCGTCGTAGTGGTCGTGAAAAAGCTAAAATAGAAGCAGCAAAGCAAAAATTGCAAAGAGAAATGACCCCTGGTTGGATTATTGCCGATGCTCGATTAAAAGAAGCTCTTGAAGAACTAAGGCAGAAACGTTTAGCAGATGCTGCTGAAAAAAAAGCTGCTACTGAAGGTTCAATTTCTTCAGCAATACAAAGTGCGGAGGATCTTCTTTATCAGATACGATGTTTGAAAAAAGAGATTAAAAACGAGATGACAACCCAGGACATTCTTTTTCATATGCGGATGTATCGAGAAAAAAGAGATGCTTTATTTTGGTAAAAATCACAGTAAGATAGGATGGAGAATTTGGTGGGTTTATTTCTTGAAAATAAATCTAAATGAAGTTTGAAATGTTCATATGATATAGAAGAAATTTTATAATAATTCGATTTTATTTACATACTTTGAAGAGTCACTTAAGGATAACGTAAAATTAGATGCCACGATTGGATAGAATAAATAGAGCTCTAAGTAATAGCTCTTCTTCAGATGCATTGGAATCATTATCAGAGCCATCCACGAAACCGTCACTGCTATCAAAGCCGTCCGCTAAACTGTCACTTTCATCAGGGTTGCTTTCAGCATCATCATCAAATTCACTAGAAGCCCTTTTCGGACCTTTTTTTTCAAGCAGTCCTTTAAATTGTTCCAGAAAGACTCTGCATGGTCTGATTCCGCTGTATGCATTCATACGTTGTTGTAAGTCTGTCCAACTCTTAGCTTCAGCCATTTTTGCAATGGCAAATCCATCTCGAGACAGGATATGTGCCAAGTCAATGAGCCAAAATGCATCTTCGGGGTTTGACGCTTGAAATGGATTTGTTGGGATGTTTCTTCCAAAAAAATTGGAGAGATTACGGATGTGAATGTCCCAATCATTCCTGTTTGAATCACAAGGGACCATTCCATCATATGTAGACTGGAACATTTGTCTCCATTTTTCTAGAAACGCTGATCTTTCCTCATCTGATTTCCCACAGGATTGAAATTCTCCGTAGGCTTCCAAAACAAGGAGGAAAAACCGGTTTGGTTCTCCTTTCACTCCATTTTCAATCATGGATGTCAGCGTTTCCACGCAAAACAGAGCAAGACTGAGAAGCCTTGCATCTCCTCTCTCATGTTCACAAAAGTGCCAGTCTCCCATAAAAAACTGACTCTGATCAACCATCGCAATCAATGTCAGAAGAGCAACAATGATAAATTGTGGCACTCCAGGAAACGAAAGACGTCTCTTGATACTTTCAATAAATTCTGGATTCAAGTGAGAACCAGAAAGACCCATGAAAGGATCAGCAGAACCAGCAGAAGCAGACATATTTGTTCTCGCTTTATCTCTTAAATTATTAATGAATTTTACAATCAAATTTTTTCCCAGCTTAAAAGAATTCTACATTCTATCCACAATGAAAAATGAGTTTCCCATATGCAGAAATTGAATTAAATATTCTCCAGCGATGGAAAATAAATAAGACTTTCGAAAAACAACAGGAACGCACCAGAAATAATAAGTTATTCACTTACTTTGATGGACCACCTTTCGCAACAGGGCTGCCCCATTACGGTCATATTGTCGCGTCTATTTTGAAAGATGTATTCCCACGGTATAAATCGATGATGGGTTTTTACGTCCCAAGAAAATGGTGCTGGGACGTCCATGGATTGCCAATTGAATTTGAAATTGAGAAGAAATTGGGCATTAAAATGAAGGAAGATATTATGAAATTAGGAATTTATAAATACAATGAGGAATGCCGGTCAATTGTTATGATGTATTCGGACCAATGGAAGAAGACAATTGAGCGTATTGGGCGATGGGTTGATATGGACAAAAATGTGAAAACGATGGATTTATTTTATATGAATGCTGTGTGGTGGGTTTTCCACAATATGTGGTCAAATGATTTGGTTTATGAAGGCGTAAAAGTTATGCCATATTCCACCGGCTGTGCGACCCCATTGTCAAATTTTGAGAGTAAGTCGAATTATCGTAAAATAAGTGACCCCAGCATTGTCGTGAAATTCAGAGCTAGTGGAGGCGGATTCTTCCTTATTTGGACGACGACCCCCTGGACATTGCCCTCCAATTTGGCGCTGTGTGTTCATCCCCAATTGAACTATGCGAAAGTAGAAAAAGACGGTGAATATTACTATTTATTGGAATCCCAATTGGAGAAATACTGGTTCGATCGCGCGAATATTATTGAAAAAATGGCGGGGGATGCGTTGATTGGAATGCAATACGAGCCATTGTATCCCTTTTTTCAAGAGAAATATGGCGACATGGCTTATAAGGTGGTTGGGGATCGCTATATCAAAGAAGACAATGGCACTGGAATTGTGCATCAGGCGCCTTCATTTGGCGAAGATGATTATCGTGTTTGTCTGGAAAATCGGATTATCAATAAACAGGAGGAACCACCCTGCCCATTTGACGCCAATGGGCATTTCACTAGCGAGGTCGATTTTGTGAAAGGTCTTTTTTTCAAAGAGGCGGACAAAGTGATCATCAAGAATTTGAAGGAGAGGGGACATGTTTGGGACCTGAAGTATGAAACACATGACTATCCATTTTGCTGGCGCTCCAATCAGCCCCTTATGTATCGCATAGTGCCGTGCACTTTTATCAATGTGGAAAAGATAAAAGACCGCATTATTCGTAATAACCGCGAGGAGACGAACTGGGTTCCAGACCATATTAAAATGGGGCGGTTCGGAAATTGGCTGGAAGAGGCGAAAGATTGGTGCGTCTCAAGGAATCGCTATTGGGGTACTCCAATTCCTATCTGGAAATCGGCGGACGGAGATACTATTTGCGTGGATAGCTATAGAAGATTAGAGGAGTTGGCTGGATATCCTGTTGGAACAATTAGAGATATTCACCGCCACCATATTGACAAAATAGTCATTCGCCAGAATGGCAAAGAATACCGGCGGATAGAAGAGGTTTTTGATTGCTGGTTTGAATCCGGGAGCCTTCCATTCGCCTCTCAGAATTATCCTTATTCTACTGTCAAAGCATTCAATTACCCAGCCGATTTTATTGC
>Ga0255098_1000196_pt1 | contig 18448 bp, 18 predicted proteins | sample Colum_Atlam_RepC_2_FD_188440 | JGI IMG/M metagenome (GOLD analysis project Ga0255098, IMG submission 188440) | Freshwater microbial communities from Columbia River, Oregon, United States - Colum_Atlam_RepC_8d | ecosystem: Environmental > Aquatic > Freshwater > River | place: USA: Oregon... | reverse complement strand
TTGATATGAGAAAGTTTTTTATTTGCGATGATTTGTTTAAATGAGAGTTTTGTAATTTTTTTGATTATGGGCTTTACTACTAATTTCTGATTTCTATTTGTGGACTAGATTTAGTACCGAATAGTCCAGTCTGAGATTACTATTCGTTATTCTGTGAGGCAATACACAGTGATGACGACGATTCATTGCATGAGTAATGCTGGGAGGGGTATTGGGAAGTGAGTTAAGACATGTGTAATCGTAAAAAAGATGGAGTGTGTCGGCTTAGGTTCTTTCTTGAGAGAATTTGAGAATTGGACCGGACTCAATGACGTTGCATGCAGAAGGATTTAAGTATTTATGAGTTTGCTGAAATGGTTGCCGAAAAATCAAATGAGAAACTACTAAATGTGTAGTTTGTAGATTACATGACCTAAAATACTCAGTCACGCGTTTGTTCATAGGGTGGTAACGAGGCGTATCCCTGTTTCGTATTTTCTTTTGATCGTTACTGAGACCACTCTAGCATGCGCTCTAATGGCTTGAGCGCCTTGATGCGAGTGTTCTCTGGTACATCAATGCTTGGAGACTCATCACGAAGGGTGGTGTAGATTTTTTCAAGCGTATTGAGCTTCATGAATGGGCACTCATTGCAGTTACACTCATGGTTTGGCGGTGCAGGTATTAACGTCTTATGAGGAGCTTTCTTTTTCATTTGATGAAGAATGCCCTCTTCTGTTGCAATGATAAATTTCTGAGTTGAACTCTCCGAAACGTACTTAAGTAGAGCAGAGGTACTTCCTACGAAGTGAGCCTTGGATAAAAGTGATGGCTCACATTCAGGGTGAGCAATGAGTTCGGCATCTGGGTGTTCTATTCTTAAGTTAGCGATTTTTCGCTCAGAGAAAGTTTCATGCACGATGCAGGCGCCCTGCCAGAGAATCATCTCGCGGCCGGTTTGCTTTGCTACATAAGCTCCTAGGTTTCGATCTGGAGCAAAAATAATTCCTCGGTCTTTTGGGATCTTTTGGACAATCTTTACTGCATTTGAACTTGTGCAAATCACATCGCTCTGTGCCTTAATAGCAGCAGAGCAATTAATGTAGGATACGACAAAATGTTCCGGATACTTTGCTCTAAAGCGAGCAAATAAGCCCGGAGGGCAACTATCAGAGAGAGAGCACCCTGCTCTGAGGTCAGGAATCAATACTTTTGATTGAGGATTGAGGATCTTTGCTCCCTCTGCCATGAAGTGAACTCCAGCAAATAAGATGAGAGGAGCTTGGGTTTTTTGTGCTGCTCGTGCTAGTTCTAAGCTATCTCCGACAAAATCTGCAATATCTTGGATTTCGCCCTCTTGATAGTAATGAGCTAAAATTACAGCATTTTTCTGTTTTTTAAGCTGATCGATCTTAGAAAGTAGATCTAAATTATCCGGTAACATGCTCTATTATTAACTGTTTTAGGGATTTATAGCAACTGACTTGCTGCGTTAGTAGGGTATGGTCTATAAAAGAGGAGAAAGAGGATAATTTGTGGTACAAAAAGTATTAGCTTGGCTCAAATCGGAATTGCAGCCAAAGGCGGGAGAGACTACTCATATGAAAATTTTAAAAAAAGGTCCAGCCATGCGAGTGATCTTCTTCTACCCTGGAGAAGAGGGAACTTATGTTGATCACGCAGAAGTCACTCTCTATGAAAATGGTATTGTCCAGATAGCTTCTAACCAGGAGGAAACAACGACTCATCTTCAGAATTGTGAAATTCTTTGGAGATTTGAGACTGAAGCAGAAGAAAGAGCAAATAAGCTCAGATTACTTAAGCCTAAATCTGATGTTCGCCCTACAGATGAAGGATCCTCTAAGTTAGAGGCATCCTCTGCAAAAGACAATTTAAGGAGTCAGAACCCTGAAAATCTGGAATGAGAAGAACTAGGAAGTTCGCGTTTTTCTCTCTTTTTTTTAGTGTTCTACTTCTATGTATCCTCTTTTTTTTAAGAACCAGCGCAGAAAAACCTGAGCAAGATTTTAAGACAGGACCGATGCCTGAGCTCATTCTTTCAACCTATCAAAGTTGGGTAGGTGAGGAAGGGCTTGGGTCGTTAGTTATTCCAGTCTTTGAAAAGCGGTTTCAGTGCAAAATTCGAGTCATGACTTCGCCTGATGGGGGAAGTCTTCTCTCACGATTAGAAATGGATTTTAGAAGATCTCAGTCTAAGAAACCTCATGTGGTCGTCGGGATTGATCAGTATCTGTGGCCTCGTGCTCAATCTTATTCTGAAGGTTGGAAGGATTGGCGCCCTTTCGGGTATTCTGATTTGACATCACAATATCGAATAGATGGATTCTTACCCTATTCCGTAGGCACCCTCACATTCCTTGCTGATTCGCATGTACTGAATTCAAGGCATGTCCCCACGCCTCACTCATTATTGGATCTCCTTCGTCCTGAGTTAAGTCGACAGTTGATTCTTGAGGATCCGAGAACTTCAACTCCTGGGCTAGTCTTTATCCTCTACTCTTTTACAGTTTTGGGTGAAGCGCAGGCCTTCAGTTTTTGGCATAAGCTGAGAGATCAATGGCTCACCCTGCCTCAAAGCTGGGATGCAGCTTACAGTATGTTTCTTCGTCAGCAAGCTCCACTCGTTTGGAGTTATTTCTCAAGTCAAGCCTTTCATCAAAGCCAAGGTCAGGCTCAGTACCAAGCGCTAGTCTTTACGGAAGGACACCCTATACAAATTGAAGGGGCTTTCTTAGTGAGAGACTCCTGGAGCTCGATGAGAGAGAAAGAGTTAGCTCAAAAATTTCTCGAGTATCTTCTATCACCGGAAGTACAGGGCAAAGTTCCTCAAAAAAACTGGATGTTTCCTGTAAGAAATGATGTTGCTTTGCCATCGAGTTTTCAAGGTATTCCAAATCCTCTTTCAGTGCCTACGGTATCTTTACCTCTCGATCAAAAGTCCATTCAGCGAGTCCTTGTGCTTTGGAGAGAAGCTGTGGGAGCTGGAAGATGAGTCAGGTTGAAAGGTTGGTTTTTTCCCTGATTCTAGGCTTTTGCTGTCTCATGGGACTAGTCTGTTTCGGTGTCCCTATTTTTGCCTGGCTAACTGATGCGGCTTGGGAGCTTAATTCAACCCGCCTTCTAGATCCTAGTATTCTTGCTATTACTCGGTTCACGATTTGGCAAATGTTGTGGAGTACTTTGATCTCAACCGGAATTGGACTTGCTTTAGGTCTCATCGTTGGAAGATGGGCAACGCAAGCTAGATCGGGAGGTTTGCTCTCAGGGTTTTTGGTACCGCTTGCTGTTCCAACTCTCGTGTCAGCTTTAGGGTGGATGAGTTTCATAGGTCAGTCGTATGGGATTTTGTATACTCAAAAAGCGGTGATTTTAGCTCATTGCTTTTATAACATTCCTTTAGTCGTTTATTGGGTTGCACAAGCCAGGAGGTCTGTTCGCCCTCAGCTTCTTTTTGCTGTTCGCTCTTTGGGCGGGAGTGCTTGGGATGAGTGGAGAGTTGTCGTTTGGCCAAAGATCAAGTGGCCACTCTGGAGTGCTGTAGCACAGACAGCAAGTTTTTGTGCAATGAGTTTTGCATTAGTCCTGATCTTGGGAGGAGGGCCTCCCGTTCAGTCCTTAGAAACAGAAGTGTTTTATCGCTTAAGGTTTGGGGAGTACGATCCTGCAGGAGCACTCAGTTGTGCAGTCTGGGAGTTTTTGCTGACTTTATTTCCTTGGGCTGGTGTTATTTTTGCTGAAAGCCAGAGACGAAAGGAAGAGGAAAAACTAGGCGCTCAATTCATAAATCATGATTTAGTCTCTGTCATAGATGTAAAGACAAAGATGCGTTTTTCCCTCTCCTCTAATCTCAGACAGTTCGGTATTTTATTTGGAATTGGATCTATCCTCCTATTTTTTCTGGTGCCTTATTTTTTTGTACTTTCACCGGGTGCTTTCTATGCTTTTAGAGATCGAGAGTTTCTCAGGCAGCTGTGGAGTTCTCTTTGCGTCTCCTTGGGGATTGCATTTCTAACGAGCAGTTTTGTATCGAGCATGAGTGCGGGCTTGATTCTGAGTTTAAGGAGCTCTCATCTAAATAAAAAAGGTCGAGCTATGATCCAATTCTTGGCCGCAGCTCCCGGAGGGGTCTCCGTTTTGATTTTAGCTCTTGGCGTTTGGATTGCCTACGGCAAATGGATAGATCCGTTTGAGGGAAGTCTAAGTGCAATTGTAGTGATTCAAAGTTGTATTTTTTTTCCACTCGCGTTTCGATTCATGTGGCCTTTGTTGAGTCATGAGGATCAGATCAGTTATCAAGCCGCATGGTCTTTGGGTGCTTCCTGGTGGGATGCATTTTTAGAGACGGAATGGCCTCAGTTGCGTATCCCTTTGCTAGCGATATGGAGTGGTATTTTTGGAGCGTGTTTGGGAGAAGTTGCTGGAGTGAGTTTATTTGGGAGCTCAAAATGGATGACTCTCTCTCTTCTGCTTACTCATAAAATGCAGCACTATCGTTTTGAGGAAGCTCAAGCTATTGCTGCACTTTTATTTCTACTTTCTATGAGTTCCATGGGCATGGCGCTATATTTTTGGAGCCTTCAGAGGAAGCAATCTCAATGAATTCATTACTCGGTACGTTGCAAGTTCAGTGCATTAAGAAAAGTTTTAAGTCATGGACTTTGAAAGCAGATTTTGAAGTTCATCCGGGAGAGAGAGTCATCCTTTGGGGAAAAAGCGGGATGGGCAAGACCACCCTTCTTCATCTGTTGGCTGGTTTAATCCCATGGGGTCAAGATGCGAGTGGAAAAATCCTCTTAGGTCACCAAGAGGTGACTCATCTGCCTACTCAAAAACGAGATATAGGCTTTGTATTTCAGGATCAGGCACTCTTTGCTGATCGGAGTGTATTTGAGAACGCTGAATTTGGTCTTAAGGTGCGGGGGATAGCTGCGGATGAAAGAAAAGTCATTGTAGAGGATTGGTTGAGTCGAGTTGGGTTACTTTCACTTTCTTCCCGAAAAGCCTATCAATTATCTATTGGTGAGAAGCAGAGAGTTGCTTTTGTTCGAGCCGTGTGTTGGAAGCCTAGGCTCATTTTACTCGATGAGCCTTTTGCTTCCTTGGATCAAGAAACGAGACGACTTCTCAGGCAAGAGCTCATTAGTCTTCATGAGTTGTGGCCTGCTCCGTTGATCATGGTGACTCATGATGAGCAAGAAGCTCTGGTTTTAGGGCATGGCAGGCTCATTTTTCACGCAGACCCTCAGGATCATGCGCGAAGTGTGACTCGAGAGTTGACCAAAGGCGCTGGTTTTGACTAAATACGGTCAGATCTAATTATTTTGAAGGAGAACTTTCTATGTCAAGCACCCCTCGGTTTAATCATCTGACCGCGCCTGCTCATGGTGAAACGATTACAATTAAAAATGGTAAACTACATGTCCCAGATCACCCTGTAATTCCTTTTATTGAAGGAGATGGCACAGGGCCAGATATTTGGAAGGCTTCTCAAGCTGTCCTTGATGCAGCAGTGCAAAAGGCGTATCACGGTAAAAGAAAAATTGAGTGGTTTGAAGTCTATGCTGGCGAAAAATCCTTCAAAAAATACAATGATTGGCTCCCAGAAGATACTCTAACTGCGTTGAAGCACTATTTGGTTTCCATCAAGGGCCCTCTCACTACACCAGTAGGGGGTGGAATTCGATCCCTAAACGTTGCTTTGCGTCAGATGCTAGATCTTTATGTCTGCTTAAGACCTGTTCGTTGGTTCAAAGGGGTTCCTTCTCCTGTGAAACACCCTGAGAAGGTCGATATGGCAATTTTCCGTGAGAACTGTGAAGATATTTACGCGGGCATTGAGTTTGAGAAGCAAAGTGATGCAGTGAAAAAAGTCCTCGCGTTCTTAAAAGAAACCTTCCCGAAAGAGTTCTCAAAAATTCGCTTTCCTGAATCTTCAGGAATTGGAATTAAGCCAGTTTCCCAAGAAGGGACAGAGCGCTTGGTTCGTTCTGCAATTGAGTATGCTATTCGCGAGAAAAGAAAATCTGTGACCCTAGTGCATAAGGGCAATATCATGAAGTTCACCGAAGGTGGATTTAGATCCTGGGGTTACGACCTCGCTGAAAGAGAGTTCGGCGCTCAAGTCTATACTTGGGAGCAATGGGAGCGTACGAAGAAAGAAAAGGGAGAAGAAGCTGCTCAAGCTGAGCAGAAACAAGCTGTTGCCCAAGGTAAAGTGGTGATTAAGGATGCTATTGCAGATATTACTCTGCAGCAAGTTCTGACTCGTCCTGAAGAGTTTGATGTGATCGCTACTCTTAATCTCAATGGAGATTATCTTTCGGATGCATTAGCTGCGCAAGTAGGCGGCATTGGTATTGCTCCGGGCGGAAACGTGAATTACGTCACAGGTCATGCTGTGTTTGAAGCAACGCACGGTACTGCTCCGAAGTACGCAAACTTGGATAAAGTGAATCCAGGTTCTGTGATTCTTTCTGGTGAGATGATGTTGAGATACATGGGCTGGACAGAGGCCGCTGATCTGATCATTCGAGGAATGGATGGTGCAATTGGTGCGAAGACAGTCACTTATGATTTCGCTCGACTCATGAAGCAAGAAGGTGAAGCTGGAGTCAGTGAAGTGAAGTGTTCTGAGTTTGGTCAGAAAATTATTGATCACATGTAATTGAGTTGATCTCAGTTCCTGAATTGAAAAGGGAATGATGAACAAGAATGTCATCATTCCCTTTTTTTATATCCACTTATCACTTAAAAATGGGCGGTACGAACGGTCTGATTACGCCTCATTAAATGGCATAAAGAACACTCAATCCCAAGGCAGGGGAGAGTCCACCTAAGTGAAAGCTGGTTTGTGAAGGGCTTGAGTTAATGATACTGATGCTGGGTCCACCATCAAGATGAATTTTCAAGTGCGGTGCTCCAGGAACTTCGAAATGAATTCCTGCTACTCCGACAAAGTTGAGAACAAGATTAGAGTTGGATTGTCTCAGGAGTGTTACTCCTCCGTTATTATAGATTCCTAAACCAAAGCCTGCACCTACGTGCAAACCGTAAGTTCCATCATCAATAATAGTTTTTTTATACATTCCGAGAGCATCAATATTGAAAGCGCTGGTAGTTGGAATTGTAAAAAAAGCTTGTATTGAATCTGTTTTAGAAAGTTCAATGAGGCCTGTAATTGATGTGCCACCTTTAGCTGAGAGGTCGGGGTACATGTTGGGGAGGTTTGAAATTGTAGATAGACCTACTTGAACTTTGTACTCTTGGGAAGGAGATGCGGCTTCTGCCTGGCTGTATCGCAATACGGATTGGGTTTGCGAACCTTTTGATCCTGCGGTCGCTTTTAATTTATTCTCCTTTGCAAGTGCTGAGGAGGGTAAGGATGATTGAAGAAGGATTGTACTGACAAGTGTTGTTAAAAAAATTTGATTTTTAGTCATGATTCTGATTTCACTTGTAACAGAAGTGAAGTCAATATCATTTTATGATTGTAACAATAAATTATAATCTGACTTTATTATGATCCCATGGATCAAACAAGTTTTCAGAGCTTGGGCCGCTCTAAGTTGAAGGGCTCCGCAATTCTTCCGTAGCTTTGGCCTGCAAGTCTGGAGACGATTTGCATGGGTTCAATCTCAATTTTTCCGTCATGATAAATTTGTTGATCCAAATGAATGAGAGTGATCTTTCCTACAATCAAAGTTGCTGATCCTTCTGATCCATCCCCAATTTCAAGCGTTCGATAGAGTTCACACTCAAAGTGGATCGATGATTCTGCTACACGAGGAGGTTTGATTTTTAGGGAAGGAAGTGCAGTGAGACCGACTTGATTGAGCTCATTAACTCCGTAGGGGTACTCGGCTGAGCATTGGTTGACTGCGCCAATCATCCATTCGTGGACTGAGTTCACTACGAATTGGCCATTTGACTCAATATTTCGCAAAGTGTCTTTTTTTTCTCCGGAGGATTTTCGTGTGACGGAAATCATAAGAGTAGGGGGATTGCTTGCTACTCCATTGAAAAAGCTAAATGGCGCAACATTTCCAATTCCAGAATCACTGATTGTGCTGACGAAGGCAATAGGCCTGGGAACGATTGCGCCAATCATGAGCTTGTAGACTCCTTTCTGGCCTAGATCATTGGGGTCTAGAGTTACTCTTTCTTGGGTCGGTGAATGAATGGGGTCGCCTATTTTCCAGAGGGTTTTGGATGCGGATTTCTGTGGGTCTGGCTGATTCTGATCCATGTCTTTTTATGTATCGGCGTCTATAAAAAATACAGCTTTTTTAGATTGGTGGGCTTAAGTGCTGAGTAGAGAAGATTTAAACTGCAGTTCAGAGTGCTAGTTAAGGAGGATAGTATTGGCTTGATAGGGGTTGTAATCAGGTTTGCTGGAGTGCGCTCTTAAAAGGCAGTAGATTTTCGCTGAAGTTTCATCCATTTTATCCTATACTCTGCCTGTTCAAACTCACACTCATGTCCATCATGGAGGTTATTGCATATGCGACGTCCCAAAATTTCGGTTATTGGTGCTGGTTTTGTTGGTTCAACTTGTGCTCATTGGGCTGCTTCAAAAGAACTTGGTGATATTGTTTTAATTGATATCAATGGAGATTCTGCCAAAGGTAAGGCTCTTGATTTATTTGAGGCCTCTCCCGTTGAGGGATTTGATTCTCGGATTGAAGGCGGCAGTGACTACGCGATGACTGCTCAATCTGATGTTGTGATTATTACTGCAGGTCTCCCCCGTAAGCCAGGAATGAGTCGTGATGATCTCTTGGCTACTAACGCAAAAATTGTAAAAGAGTGTGCTTCTCAGGCTGCCAAGTACTCTCCAAATTCTGTGATCATCGTGATTAGTAATCCATTAGACGCTATGTGTCATGTTGCTATGAAGGCTTCAGGCTTTCCTCGTGAGCGAGTGATTGGTATGGCTGGCGTTTTAGATGGCGCTCGCTTCAGAAGCTTTATTGCTATGGAGTTGGGTGTGAGTGTTGAAGACGTGCAGGCGTTTGTATTTGGTGGGCACGGCGATACGATGGTTCCAATGCCACGCTATGTCAGTGTTGGAGGGATTCCTCTTCAGCAGCTTCTTTCTCAAGAGAAAATTGACGCCATTGTAGATCGTACTCGAAAGGGTGGCGCTGAGATTGTGAATCTTCTTAAGACAGGCTCTGCGTATTATGCCCCTGCAGCAAGTGCAGTACAAATGGCTGAAGCTATTGTGAGAGATAAGAAGCGCTTCTTACCTTGTGCAGTTTACCTCAAGGGTGAGTATGGAACACATGACTTGTTTTGTGGTGTTCTCGCTAAGTTGGGTTCAAAGGGTTTAGAGGGGATTCCAACTCTGGAATTAAATGCTGAAGAAAAGGTTATGTTTGATCGATCTGCTGCTGCTGTGAAAGAGTTAGTAGACGCAATGGAAAAGCTTGGAGTTTAAGAGAATGAATATTCATGAGTATCAAGCAAAACAACTTTTAAAAAAGTTTGGAGTTCGAGTTCCTGAAGGCCGCCTTGTTGAAGAGGGAGCCGATGTTGCAGGACGTGCTAAGAAAGCTGCAGAGGAATTAGCTGCAGAGCGAAGCAATAAGGTTTGGGTTGTTAAGGCTCAGATCCACGCAGGTGGCAGAGGTAAAGCAGGTGGCGTAAAGGTTTGCAAGGACGTTGCTGCTGTTCAGAGTGCTGCGCAGGAAATTATTGGTAAGACTTTAGTCACCCCTCAAACTGGAGCTCAAGGCAAAAAGGTTCATAAGGTTTGGATTGAGGAAGGTTCTGACATTGCTCGAGAGCTGTATCTCGGTGTTGTGATTGATCGCGCTGTTTCCCAGGTCGTTATGATGGCCTCGACTGAAGGCGGAATGGAAATTGAGGAAGTTGCGGCAAAACACCCAGAAAAGATCATCAAGGTAGCGATTGACCCTACCACTGGGTTTATGCCATTTCATGGGCGAAAACTTGCGCAGGCATTAGGGTTGAGTGCAGCTCAAACCAAAGAAGCAGTGCAGTTTTTTGGTGGCGTCTATCGATGCTTTATCGAGTCAGACTGCTCATTGGTTGAGATCAATCCAATGATTGTGACTCAACAAGGTCAGATTGCGGCTCTGGATGCTAAGTTCAACTTTGATGATAACGCTCTTTATCGACACCCAGAGATCGTTGCCATGAGAGATTTGATGGAAGAAAACCCTCAAGATGTCGAGGCTTCTCAATATGAACTTGCCTACATTGCCTTGGATGGGAATATTGGCTGTTTAGTGAATGGCGCGGGTCTCGCAATGTCTACAATGGATATTATCAAGCTCCATGGTGGAGAGCCTGCTAACTTTTTAGATGTAGGTGGTGGGGCCTCAAAAGAAAAAGTGGCTCACGCTTTTAAGATTATTTTAAAAGATCCAAAGGTAAAGGCCATTTTGGTCAATATCTTTGGGGGTATCATGAAGTGTGACATCATTGCAGAGGGCATTATTGCAGCAGCTCGAGAGCTACAATTGCAGGTTCCTCTGGTGGTGAGACTCGAGGGTACCAATGTTGAAAAAGGAAAAGAGATCCTTGCTCAATCAGGGTTAAAAATTATTCCAGCCGAAGGCCTCACTGATGCAGCTAAGAAAGTGGTTGCAGCAGCTCAGGGCATGTGAGCAAGAGGAGCGAATATGTCGATTTGGGTAAATCAAGATACAAAGTTATTAGTTCAAGGAATTACAGGATCCCAAGGGAGCTTTCATGCTAAGGGATGTCAGGCTTACGGCACATCTGTTGTCGGGGGTGTGACTCCCGGACGAGGTGGACAAGTTCACGAAGGATTCCCTGTGTTTGACACTGTAGATGAGGCAGTGAAAAAAACAGGTGCAAATGCTACCATGATCTTTGTACCGCCTGCAGGCGCAGCTGATGCAATTTGTGAGGCTGCAGATGCAGGAATTCCTCTCATTGTTTGTGTCACTGAAGGTATTCCTGTTCGTGATATGCTTGCTGCAAAAAGATATTTGGCAAGCACTCGTTCAAGATTAATTGGACCCAACTGCCCAGGAATTATTACTCCAGGCCAATGTAAGATTGGGATTATGCCAGGACACATTCACAAACCTGGTCATATTGGAGTCGTGAGTCGTTCAGGTACTTTGACTTATGAAGCTGTTTTTCAGCTTACCCAATTAGGGATTGGTCAAAGTACTTGTGTGGGAATTGGTGGCGATCCTATTAATGGAACGAACTTTATTGATGTTTTAGAAGCTTTCAATCGTGATTCAGACACCCATGGTGTGATCATGATTGGAGAAATTGGGGGTTCAGCAGAGGAAGAAGCTGCCGAATACATTAAGCGTGAGTTTAAGAAGCCTGTTGCAGGATTTATCGGAGGAGCAACTGCTCCAGAAGGTAAGCGAATGGGTCATGCTGGAGCTATTATTTCTGGCGGTAAGGGAACTGCTGAAGAGAAATTTCAAGCATTGCTCAGAGCTGGTGTGAAGATTGCTCGCAGCCCTGCGGATTTAGGTACGACCCTAGTCAGTGCTATGAATCGTTAAACGAATTTCAGAAATATACTTCATAAGGGAGGAAAAATTTATGAGTATTGAAAGAACCTTTTCTATTATTAAGCCAAATGCTGTTCAAAAGAATACGATGGGTGAAATCATCACTCGTTTTGAGTCTCGCGGTTTGAGAATTGCTGCTGCAAAGTTCACTCGCTTGTCTCGTGAAAAAGCTGAAGGCTTTTACATCGAGCACAAGGATCGCCCATTCTTCCAGAGCTTAATTCAGTTCATGACCAGTGGTCCTGTTCTGTTGATGTGCTTGGAAGGTGAAAACGCAGTAGCTTTGAACCGTGAAATCATGGGTGCTACTGATCCTGCAAAAGCTGCAGCTGGTACAATCCGCAAGGATTTTGCCGACAATATCGAAGCTAATGCTGTTCATGGCTCCGATAGCGCTAGCTCTGCAGAGAGAGAACTAGCTTATTTCTTCGATAAATCTGAGATTCAAAAACGCTTCTAAGAGCGGATTGAAAAATAAATAAGGATCTTTATGAAAATTACTCTTGCCCAACTGAGTCCGGTTGTTGGTGCGTTTGAAGAGAATGTTAAAAAAATTAAAGATGCTTATCAGATTGCCTGTAAAGATCAGGCTACATTGTTATTAACTCCGGAGCTCATGTTGTGTGGTTATCCTCACTATGACTGGATTGAGCGTCCGGAGTTTATAGAACAAAACGTCAAAGCTTTAGATGATATTTTGAGTCTAACTCGTCATCAAAACTGTGCCATTGCTTTGGGTCATACTCAGCCCTGGGAGAGTGCTCATGGCAGACCCGCACAGAATGTTGTCTCTATCCTACAAAAGGGTCAAATCGCCTTTAGACAAGCTAAGACCCTTCTGCCCACTTATGATATTTTTGATGAAGAGAGGTATTTTGAGCCCTCTCATGCCATTCAAGCTTTTGATCTCAATGGAGTTTCTTCAGTATTCTCTATTTGTGAAGACTTATGGGGAAGAGATCGTGCAGTCTCCTCTCGTCAGCTTTATTTAAGAGATCCTTTAGCGAGTTATAAGGAACTCAACGCAAAAGTCTTGTTCTCCCTTTCTTCAAGTCCCTATGAGTGGGGCAAGAGAGAGCGAAGGGAAAGCGTACATCGTCAAGTGGTTGAAGACCTAGGAGTACCGCTTTTCTATGTCAATCAGGTGGGAGCTACAGATGAGGTCCTCTTTGATGGCTGCTCCTTTGTTATGGACGCTCATGGGAATGTCGTGGAGAGGTTACCTGCTTTTCAAACCTGTGTACGTACGGTTGATTTTCCTGTGATTTCAAAAGCGAGCTTGGCTGAAGAGGAAATGATTGTCTTGTGTCAGGCGCTCATTGTGGGGATTCGAGACTATTTCGAGCGCACTGGGTTTAAGAAGGCAATTGTAGGCTTGAGCGGAGGCATTGACTCTGCTGTTGTTGCTGTATTAGCTGTGCAAGCCTTAGGTGCCCAGAATGTTCTCGGAGTTGCGATGCCAAGTCAGTACTCGTCTTCTCATAGTTTAGGAGACGCTGAGTTGCTCGCAAAAAGCCTCAAGATTCCATTTCAAGTAAGACCGATTAAGTTTTTAAATTCTACTGCAGTGAGAGAAATAGGCGAACTCAGGGGAGGTAGTCTTCAATCCATTGCACTGGAGAACCTCCAATCGAGGTTGCGTGGTATGGTACTCATGACGCTCTCCAATCATGATTCTGCCTTGGTGCTGACAACGGGTAATAAGTCTGAAATAGCAATGGGTTATTGCACCTTGTATGGAGATATGAATGGAGCATTAGCGCCTCTGGGTGATCTTTATAAGACTCAGGTGTATGCGCTAGCACATCACCTGAATCAATGGCTTGGAGAAGTGATTCCAGAGAGTACTTTAACGAAGGCCCCTTCTGCTGAGTTGCGTCCTAATCAGAAGGATCAAGATAGTTTGCCGCCTTATGAAATTTTAGATGCATTCTTGCAGAGATATTTGGAGAGGAATCTCTCTCTTGAGGATCTTCAGTTGCAGTTTAAGGATCTACTCCCGAGTGAAGGTAGAAATAGTGTTTTTGACCTTGTGCATCGATTGCATGTGAATGAGTACAAGCGTAAGCAGGCTCCTCCCATTTTGAGAGTGAGCTCAAAGGCTTTTGGTATTGGAAGAAGAGTTCCAATTGCAAAGAAATGGTATTGATCTCTTAAATTCTAATCCGATTAAAGCCGAGATATTTTTGTAAGGTCTTCCTTTGCTCAGTTCTTTAGAATGTGTTAATTCATCTCACGATAGTGCCAAAGATTTAACGTGATAGGGATAAGGTGCAATATTATGAAAACGATGAATGCAGAAGTAAGAAAAGTTTTAGATCGAGTAAAATTAGCTCAGGGCCAACTTCAAAGTATACTCAAGAATCAAGCTTGGGTTGTAGAGGAAGCAAAAAAATACGCTGAAAAACAGAGTAAAGAAGTGAAGAAGCTTTTGGCTACCGATATAGATAAGGTGAAGACCTTTCTTGAGAAGGAAAAGAAGGAGCTAGAGAAGTTTCAAAAGCAGATTCCTGGTGAAGTAAAAAAGTTTAAGAAGTTTGTCACTTCTCAGAGAAAAGAGCTAGGTTCGCTTTTAAATAATGTTAAAAAATTAAATTCCAAGTCAAAGAAGAAGAAAGTCGCAGCGCCTAAGGCTAAAGCGAGTGGCGTTAAGAAAAGTAAGTCCACAGCCTCAGGAGCTCGAAAGAAAGCCGGAGCAGTTGAATCATCCTCCTCAGCATCTGTATAGGACAAGTCCATAATTCTTGCTTGAGGAGCCCGTCAGAAGTCGGAATCTCATTTTTTGAGCAAGAAGCCTTCTTAAGGGATCTAAATAGTGTTTAGCCCCCCTTCTTTTTCGAAGGAGGGGGTGCTCAGACCTCAAGCTAAGGTGGTTTGTTTTTGAGGAAGAGGGTGGTCGATAGTGTGGGTAGCCTGTTTTCTTGACAGTTGCCTAGGGTTCCGGTATCTCATTTGATCATAGGAGGTCTCTTTTTTAAGAACGAAATATACGAATGGCATTTACACCTTCAAATCCGTCTAGCCCATCGGGCCCACCATCTTTTCCACGATCCCGCTTTTCAAGGGGTCCAATCCCTAACCAGAACAAAGACGAACATAGGATTAACGAAAGGATCCGAGTTCCTCAGGTTCGCTTGATTGATGAAAATGGCAATCAGGTAGGCGTTGTTCCTACTTACGAAGCTTTGCAAATGGCACGAGACCGTAATCTTGATCTGATGGAGGTTTCTCCAAATGCTCAGCCGCCCGTCTGTAAGATTTGCGACTACGGCAAGTTTAAATACGAGAAAAAGAAAAAAGAGCAGCAAGCTAAGAAAAAGCAAACTGTCATCAAGGTGAAGGAAGTTCAACTTAGACCTCAAACCGAGGAGCATGACCTTGATTACAAGTTTAAGAACGTTCGTCAGTTTTTAGAGGACGGCGATAAAGCAAAAATTACGATCATGTTCCGTGGTCGTGAAATTGCTTATGCTGATCAGGGCTTCAAGATGATGAAGCAACTGACAGAGCTTGTGAAAGATATTGCAGTGGTTGAAGCCCCTCCAAAGCTTGAGGGGAAGAAGTTGATCATGGTTCTTGCGCCTGGTTCTGCAAAGAAATCAGCTGGTGGAACTTCTGCGCCAACTTCAGGTGGGATTACTCCCATTACTCCACAGATTAAGATTAATAAGCCAAATAGCTAAGGCTTTATATTAAAAAAACTAATAGAAAGGGGAAGAGTTGTTATAGACTCTGGCCCCTTTTTTTATTTCTTTTGCCTCAGATGATTTGATCTGCGATCGTAAAAATCTTTTGAGGAATCTCAATTTCATCTGCTCTCAGCGGAGCTCTTTGTCTGAGGTGAAAGTAGTATAGTGCTCTCAAGTGTTGGGCAATGTGAGGGTCTAAAGAGCACTCCTCAAAGAAATGATGGCCAGCAGTCTCAGAGATTTGTGCTGTATCAATCCACCTTTCAACTCGTGTGATCATGTTTGTTGCTTTTAAAATCTCATCACTCAGAACGATGTGATGGCCACTGGTTTGGTGCTAGAGCACATCACTTGAGGGGAGTTGAGTAAGCATGTTTCCGAGTTCTGATTCGCGTTTTTGGATTTCATGGCGTGCCTGTGGTGTTTATTTTGTGATGAGGTGGTGGCTAGGTAGTGATGTCGCACTTACTGTTGAAACTACTTTTGTTTCGTCTTGAGGATGGGTTTAAATCTCAATCTGTTTGGAGTGAGTCTCTAATTATGGAGAATAATCCAGATTGTTCCCATTATGAGAAGGGCTAGACCTGCATAGGATGTCCTTTTGTTATAAAAATCTCATGTCATTTTAACTAGTCTATGTGTTTCTTGTGAGGAGCTTATTTGTTTAGTTTGAGGGTAAATTAGTCCGAAGTTGTATTAAAATACAAATACAGTCAATTATTGGACCCGTCTTTTCTGGGATATAGAGTTTTGTCTGAGTTTGAATGAGAGTAAAAAAGTTAAGACACTTTTGATCTCATCGAGTCGCTCGAGAGTCTGTAATTTAATTTTCAAAGATTCTCTGATAAAAACAAGCATTTATTCTAAGTTAAATAGTATTCTATCTAAATAGTTTATAAATTCAATAAGCTGATGAGTGATGTTTTAAGCCTTTTTTGAGGAAGCTTTCATCCTGAAATCAAATTGACTCTTAGGTGAATTAGGTTTAGACCTGGTGTCGCTCCATTAGTATTAAAGATAGACTATTCTTTAAGCTCAATGAGTGGATAGTAACGAGTGAAGAGCTATGAGTGGGATGAACAACCGTTTTCAGATGCTGATCGTTTGCTCTGTTTGTTTGATGAGTTCCTCCGACGCTCATGCTCAGCGAATCAGTCGTATCTATAGCATCCTGCCACAATTCAAGGCCTCCAGAGCAATGGCAGCAAGGGCTGCACATGTTTCTGAAAGAGTTGGAGCTGTTAGACCTCCTCATCCTTTGCCGCCTACTGCTCCTTTTCCCAGAGTAAACCCCCCTCCTGTAGAAACGGTATCGCTCCCCAAAGTTACTTCTGTAAGGACTCCGATTTTTCCTCCTCCCTTGCATAATGCTCAAAGAGCATCGATGGGGCAAGATCATTCCCATTATTTCAGGGCACCCTTGTTATCGGTTCTTTTGGGTTATTGGGTGTTTACTCAAGTTTTTGATCGTGATGATGCAAGGGATGCTCCTAGAGCCGTGGCGCTAGAAGAGGACGCTGCAGAATTTGAAAGGGCTACTGTTACTCGATTGAGAGAGCTCTCTCGCTCGTCAAGCATTTCTCCTGAGGCCTATATTGCCGAGGTATCGTCGCTGTATGGAGAGTTGAAGCCTCTTTTTGATGCAGACGCCAATGTTGCCGAGGGCTTTACCATAGGAGAACACACGGCGCGTACCTTGTCTCTTTATGAAGATCAAAAGAAGTATTACCCGCTTGCAGAGATTTCCAGTAGGCATCCTGAGCTGGGTGATTTGAACGAGCTTTTTAAGGTCTCCCTTCTCCTTCACGATATCGGAAAATCTCTAGGTCCGGTGGATGAGCAACTTCATCACACTCTGCCTATTGCTGAGAAGTATCTCAAGAAATGGGGCTATACCCCTGAGCAGGTCAGAATTGCTCTCTTGTGGATTAAAGGCTCTCAATATGGAGATTTTCTCAAAGATGATATCACGGTCAATGAGCTCCTCAGTGTTGTTCTCTCTCAGGCCGAAGAGTCAGGAATGCATTTGTCAGATTGGGTCGAAAGTTCATTCTTGTTCTACACTGCAGATGCTGCGTCTTACCCCTTTGTGCAGAAGAATTCATTTAAAACGGGATATCAGGAAAAACTGATCCCGGATGCCCCACTCCTTCAAGAGCTTTTGGCGCGAGCTGAGTTGATGAGTCAGAAGAAAAGTATCCTTCACCTCGTGAGCTCGCATGAGCTAAATCGCCTAGTTTCGGAGTTTGTTCCTGTAAAAACACTTGAGGATAATCTCAAGGAGCTTGAGGCGGTGAGAAGTGTTGCCACTGCCGAGGAGCGAAGAGAAGCTCTTGAACAAATATGCTATGATTTTTTGAGTTTTTTCCCTCTCATTCATTTTAAGTCTGCTGAAGATCAAGAAGATGTCACCAACTTTTTGGTTCAAGTGAGGGATGACTTTGATCATTTAATTTGGATGATTAAGTATAAGAACCATGAGCTTCGTCCTTTTGTCAGTGGTTCTAGGATTGATGAAGAGCTTGATTCTCTTCCTTTAGATGCTTTTGATGGTTCTTTTCCTAGTGGACACGCTGCCCTGGCGGAGCTTCATGCACTGATTCTGAGTGAGCTTTTTCCTGAACAACGAGAAGTGATCCTCAAGCATGCAGAGAAAATAGGAAAAGGGCGTGTGATTCTCGGTCTTCACTATCCGAGTGATGTTGAAGCGGGTCAATCACTGGCAATAGCTGTTTATAACTCTCTCTATATGCATAAAGACTTTCAGGGATTGTTAGAGAAATTCAGAATTCACTAGGAACGAAAATTCATACAACGAGATAAAAAAAGAGAAAAGTTCTATCCTTGAACTCTTCTCTTTGTCTTCTTTGTTATCGTCTTTTTATGGACTGGACTTGCTTATGGTGATGAACAAGTGTCCTGATTTTCTAAGTTGAGCATCTGGGAGTCAAAGAAAATCACATAAGGATAGCTTGGCTCAGCTCGACCACAGCTAAAGAACTTCTCCTTCAGCTTGAAGGCGATGTTATGTACTTTTCCTTTCATTGAAGAGCTTAGATTGAGTACCTGTGAGTTGACGTGAACGACGCTCAGTTTTCTTGGGTCGTATTGGACCAGGGTGATTAAGTGGTCTCCGGATACGGCATTTGGTAATTGTAAGCTGAGCTCAATCTCCGATGAAGATGGCTGATGATACTGAGTTACATTCACGGATACCGGTCTTTCTAC
>Ga0255098_1000192_pt1 | contig 18535 bp, 17 predicted proteins | sample Colum_Atlam_RepC_2_FD_188440 | JGI IMG/M metagenome (GOLD analysis project Ga0255098, IMG submission 188440) | Freshwater microbial communities from Columbia River, Oregon, United States - Colum_Atlam_RepC_8d | ecosystem: Environmental > Aquatic > Freshwater > River | place: USA: Oregon... | reverse complement strand
ATTGTATTAACGGCACATCAAGTGGGCTGCCGTCTCTTACTTTTAAAGCTTTTACTACGCTGGTATTGGTGTTGTCTTCTTTTTCAATAGAAAGTATGCCAGCAGCTTTACGTTGTATCTCTGAACCCAAATGACCTCTTAGTTTCATACCACTAGGGCTTAGGTGCAATACACTTACAATACAGGTTTTGTAAATACCTGACAGTCTAAAAAGTTCTTCCACCAATTCCACTGATTGTGTTTCATCGTTTACACCAGCAATTAAATCAGCAATACCGTCAATCACTACCATGTGTATGCCGCTGTATTCATAATAAAACCGATCCATGCTTTGAAAAATAACTTGCATCCGTTCTTTACGCGACATACCAACCAGGCAATAGGCTTTAAACCAAGTAGGCGGAAAATCTAAGTTGGCTCTTTTCAAAATAAATGTGAGGTTTTTAAAGAGCTGGTCTTCGGATTGCTCGGTATCATACACCAACACGGCATTTCCTGTTGTGTTGTTTTTTATTTCTGTTCCCAAGGTATCAATTACATCACCGTCTTTGCGAATTACGCCTGATATTAAACCGCCCAGGTAGTTTGTTTTTCCGCTGCCTTCACTTCCTGTAATACAAAGCAAGTTTCCTGGAGAGCCTATGGTTACTTCATTTATAGTAATAAGTGGTTCAGGCTTTATCGGTGGATTATTAAAATCAATTTCGCAAGATTTTAATATCGCCATGGTTTCCTCATAAATTTTATCAAGCATGTTGCAGAACAATTTCATCAATTGTTCTTTGGTATATCCGAGCTTAAAAAAATCTGAAATATCCTTTTCTGTTTTGGTTCCTTTAAGCGGAAGCATGAGGCATTTTACATCGCAATCTTTGAGTGTCTTGCTGTGTTTTTCAGAAGCTTCTTTGCCAGTTTTATCACAGTCGTATAAAAGTGTAATATGCTTAAAACGGAAGCTCAACCTACGAATGATATTTTTAGGAATGGTAGCTGTTTCACTGTTAAAGCATATCGCATTAAAGCCACGTGCAGCAAGGCTCATTACATCTTTTTCGCCACCAGTAATAAATAAAATATCGCCACGTGTAGGCAGTTGTTCCAATCCAAAAACATATCCGTCAACCATTTCACCAGCGTACAAAAAACGGTAATTGGATTTTGGTCGGTACAGTTTTATAAATCGTTTTCCAGGATAAGCAAAAATGGGTTCCGTTTCAGTTGACATTAGCTTGTATGCTTTGCCTTCTTTGTTGGTTCCTTCAAAATTATTAATACTTACTACACCGAATAGCTGCAACACATTTTTATCAATGCCATAGCTTTGCCAAAACTGCAATTCAGCATCCGTCATGGGTTGAGTAATAGGGGGTATAAAAGTAGTAGCCACATGCTCTGCTGGAATTGCTGGTTCTAGCTCGCTGGCATATTTAATTTTATTGCCCAGGTCTTTTTTTAATTCCCGAAGGCGGTCGTTGAGGTCTTGTAAATCCAGGTGTAATTCACGGTCAATGATTTCAAGAATGTCGATAAAATCTTCACGGTTGCTGCAATCTTTATTGAATATTTTTCCAACGAAGTAAAAACAATCTCCTGCAAAGTCGGCATTGCCAAAATCTTTAATCTTGTATGTTTTAGTGCCGTTATCAAAATACACATTACACGATGCCTTGGTGTCGTTGTAAAACGGATTCAGGAAAGGCTTTCCAACTCTCCATTTGCCTCTGATAAAATATTTAAAAATATCTAGGCCTGCTGTTGTTTCTTTAAGTATGTTTTCTTTCGTTAATGACATGTTGAGAATTGGGTTTATTGATGAAGTAAATCGATTTTAAATTGGTCGGTTTGTTGGAACAGGTAATGCTCCAAGTCCATAAGTCGGTAGAACACCCTTCGTTTCATTTTGAAACAAGGGATTTTGTGATCGTCTCGATGTCGCTCGAGCGTTCTTCGACTTATTTTTAAAATTCGACAGGCTTCCCAACTGTCAACATATTCTTTAGCGAGAAATTTCTTTCGGTCGCTTAGTTCCGCTACTTTATCTTGCAGCTCTCTTAGTGTAACGATGAGTTGTTGATACACATCGCTGGATAGTGTGATTGTTTCCATGCAAACATTTTTTAAATTCGAGTGCAAGAATAATCAGCCAAAAAATGGAAAAGGCTTAGGTTAAGCTTAACCTAAGTGAAATAAATATTATCTACGTTTCCGTTGTTTTTCATCCAGCTCTTGAGAATAGGCTTGAAAATGTTCTTTTAGGTTTTCAAGAAAAACGGCATTGTCTTTTTTGCGTTCTCGGGCTTGATTAAGTTTGGTGCTAGGGGCTTTAATGGGTCGGTTAAACAGCCATTCGGCAATCTGCAATATTTGTCGTTGACTTAGCTTTCCTTCTTCAGCAACTATGGCTCCTGAACGTTGTAAAGCTATCATTAATTCAAGCAAAGCGGTGTCGGAATTGTTCCAGTGCAGTTTTGGAATTGGTCTGTTTTGTTCAACAAATAATGAGGTTTGTTGAGGTAAGATTTGGTTGATTTCAGCTTGTAGATGCTTAGTGAAATCAGCCCTTGGTAGATTGTTTTGTCGGGCAATTCTAATCTTTGCACGGATAAACAAATCAAGCTTGGAAAGGAGCTCTTTTTGCGCTTCTACAAAATATTGAAGTTTTTTTTATGGCATCATTTGCCGCGTCTTTGAATTGGGGTGCACTTTTAAATTCGACCGAAAAAAGTATGAAGTCAAAATTATCAGGCAGGTAGGTAATTTGATTTTCTTTTATAAGAATCAAATAATCTTCCAGCAATCCCATTGCATTCAAAGGTGCAATAGACTGCGAAATTTCCAATTCAATAACAATCTTGGCTTCATCATAAATTTTAGCCAGGTAGAGCCTGTATTGGTTAATAGAGCCAAAGGTATTGATACGGATACCTGGTTCAAGTTCTTCTTCAAAGAGATTTATTTTCACTCTTTGCTTTGGCGACCATTCCACTTTGCGTGAGGCCAACTCATTGATAATTGGTGTCAGGGTTTCTCTCATTAAAAATTTTTTACGTTAAATAAAACAAATGTATTTTTTTATATTGTCAAATAGGGTCAACAACAATTTATTTTGTTATATGTTTTCTACCCAAAATCACCCAGGGCAATAGGGCAATCATATATATATATGAATTGCCCTATTGCCCTAGAGATATGATTTTAAAAATTGCCCTAAAAAAACGAGTGAAATCAATGCTTTGCAGCGAAAGATTAAGTGAAAATATTTTTTGTAATGGGAGTGTGTTTTTTTATCAATTTGCTGGAGTGAAAATGATAAATTTTTAAATAATATGTTAGATGCTACAAAAGTAGTCTTGCTACAATTGCATGTTGATTTTTTACAATATTGTTGCTATTTTCCATCATTAATATATAAATATTACATTTGTGGTGGAATTTACCAACATAAACCATTAATAATACGCTGAACGATGGAAAAAGGAATAAGATATTGGCACGCAATGAGCGAACCTGCATTGCTGGAATTGTTGGGTAAGTTTATTCAACAAACTAGATTGCAGCAAAACAAAACCCAGCAGCAAGTTGCTACTGCGGCTGGAATCAACCGTTCTACAATGGTTCAAATCGAAAACGGAGGTGGTGGCACAATGCTTTCATTTTTACAGATATTAAGAGCGTTGGAGCAACTTGAATTGTTGCAGCATTTTGAGATAAAGCAACAACAACTAAGCCCTTTACAACTGGCAAAATTGGAACACAACAAGCGTAAGAGAGCTAGTACTAAAAAAGAAATACAAATTAAAAAACCTAAAAGCGATTGGTAATAATTGCCAAACAGGTTTGAATTGAAGATTTTTTGAAATGCTCAAATGCTCAAATACTCAAATGCTCATCTGCTTAATTTTGATTAAATGTGAGTAATTGAATCAGCAGATGAATTAAATGTGTAAGAATTCTTTTTAGTGTGGTGCTAAAAAATACGTATCTGAATTCGGATATTTACGGATAAATACGGATATTTTATTTGTTTGAATCGGATATATTTTCGTATATTTGCGAATAAATACGAATATTTTATGAGTTTACTAATACATACATTGAAACTTGATTTAGGCATGAAACTCATGACTGAATTAAGTAAAATAGACAGATTTGATGCTTCCTGGGCAACTATTGAAAAGCGTGAAGGCGCTTCGTTGAAACAATTAAAATCTATTGCCACGGTAAGAAGTGTAGGGGCTTCAACCAGGATTGAGGGTTCAAAGATGACGGATGACGAAGTAGCTGTTTTGATTGAAAAATTGTCTATTTCTAAACTAGAAGAAAGAGACGAGCAAGAAGTAATCGGTTATTTTGAAGCCTTAGATACGATTGCTGAAAATTATGAATCCATCAGTATTTCTGAAAGTCAAATAAAAAACTTACATAAAATATTGATGCTGCATGGTGATAAAGATGCCTGGCATAGAGGAAACTACAAGCAAGTGAGTAATGCCGTAGAAGCTAATTTGGTTGATGGTACGAAGCAAATTGTGTTTAGAACTGCTGAACCAGGATTAGAAACACAGGATGCCATGATGCAATTGTTTGAATGGTATCTTTCAGATAAGGAAACAATTCCTTTGGTTAAGGCAGCTTTGTTTGTTTATGAATTTTTAAGCATCCATCCATTTCAAGATGGCAATGGAAGATTAAGCAGATTGCTTGGTAGTTTACTGCTCTTGAAAAATGGTTATTCATGGATTCAATATGTCAGTTTTGAGCATGAAATTGAAAGTAGAAAATCGGAGTATTACAAAGTACTCATGCAAACGCAGCGAAACAGACCAGGTGAAAATGTTACGGACTGGCTAACTTTTTTTATCAGTTGTTTGATAAACATACAGGAGCAGTTGCTGGCTAAATTAGAAGAAAGCAAAACAGAACAGCCCGTTTCACAACGAGAGAAACGCATCTTATTTTTTATACAAAACCACGCAGGATGTGGGTCTAGCGAAATAGCTAAGAAACTTGACATGGCTTTACCAACCGTAAAGAAATCTTTGGCTGAATTAGTTTTAAAAGGAACCATCACTAAAGAGGGACAGGGTAAATCGACAGGGTATTTTGTGGTTTGATAAGATAGATTTTAATTGAAGTTTTTTGAAATGAAAATAAATCAAAAATTTGTTGTTTAGGTTCGGGATTCTTTCTAAATTTGAACCGTTGCAAAAGGGATTTTGGCATTAACGGTCGCCCTGCCAAAAAACATTTTGCAACTTGTGACGTTGACGCGTCATGGACAACGACAACTAATTGATAATCAGTAAAATAGTATATGCGGTGTGAGTACCTCTTTCTCCGCAGGCTAAAACCGGTTCAGAAATGAATCGGTTTTTTTTATGGTTTTTTTTAAACACATTAGACACATAGTTTTACACAGAGCTACACAGAGCTTTTTTTGAAGTAGATTATGTTGAGAGAGCTACTCAGAGGCGTTACACTTTACATAACTAACAATAGACTACACACATAGTTTGCCATGCTGTTAAACATCCTTTTATGAACTTTATTGTGCGGAATAATATACTTCATTTTCCTTCTATGACTTATATGGTTTAAAACATAGACGCATAGTTTTTACACAGAGCTACACAGAGCTTTTTTTGAAGTAGATTATTTGAGAGAGCTACATAGAGTAAGAAGCTTCGGACGTTACACTTTTGATAGTTCACATAATGCTACACCTATCGTTGGTCATGCTGCTACCCTTCACTTTTTACACTTTTCAACACTTTATAAAAAACATGTAATCAATTGTATAACTTTCATAAAAAGAATGTTAAAAAAGTTAAAAAAAAGTTAAAAATACTTATTCTAAATGCAATAGTGAACAGCTTGATTTTTAGATGCTTATATTTAAAAAAATAACGTGTTTTATTTTGCAAATTATTGAAATTCAATTAATTAAAAACCTATATTGTTTTACTGAAAACAAGTAGGTTTGTCAAAATCTTGCTCGAATTGTGAATAAGTTTGACTTTTTTTATTCCTACAAAATGATAAACTTTGCAATAGTCAGTTAGACATGATTTCCGAAAGTTGTGTACTATGACAAAAAAAATATTTTTTAATGAATACAGACAAATATGTCAATTAAATTTAAAGTTCTTCCTAAGAAGAACCCTCAGGACATTACAGCACCTGAAAAGTATTATGCAACATCGGTTGCAAATGGTGAAACTACCTTAGAGTCGTTAGCCGAAATGATTGCGTATCAGTGCACCTTAACCGACACCGATTGCTATGCCGTATTACGTTCTTTAGAGCGCAACATGCTTATGGAACTTAGCCAAGGCAGAATTGTAAAACTAGGACACGTAGGCACGTTTCAAGTGAGTGTAAGTGCTGCAGGTCAAGTTCTTCAAGAAGATGTTACTGCAACGGACATCAAAAAAAGTCGCATTTTGTTTCGACCGGCTAAAAAGCTGAGACAAATGCTAGGCAATTTAAGTTACCAAAAAGCGAGCTAGACACCCGTTATTGAGACTAAGTCTCTTCCGAAAGCCTCGAACGTTCCCGCGTTCGGGGCTTTTTTTTACAGAAAAAACACTTCCAATTCGACCGGTGCAGTTGAAAAACTCGACCTGACGAATTGAAAAACTCGACCTGACAAACTGTTTTTATCGCTTAAAGAAATAAAATGAGTGAAAAATGAGTAAAAAAACTCAAAACAAGGGGGCGTAAAACAACTCTATTTTAAACAAAAAGGCATAAAAAAAGCTCAAAAAAATAGAGCTAGACACCCGCTTTTGAGCTAAATTTCTTTCGAAAGCCTCGAACAGTTCCCGCTATTCGTATCGAAATAAAGGGTAAATATAGTACTTAATTTTACTTCGATTGCAATATTTAAAAAAAAATAACACTGAAAAACCAATTTTTTTACTTGTTGATTATTAATTTTTTTATTTATATTTGCAAAGTATTTCGAACCCATTAAGGGTACCAACCGAGTGAAGACACCACGGTGGTAAAACAATACGGGCCCGTCCGGTCAAAATAAACGTAAGTTTACCCAGACACCTTATTTATCGGAATACAAATAACGATTGTTTAACTAAATCTTTATTTGTATGAAAAATGCAATGCAAATTATTTTAAAAAACCAATCTCTAATTGAAATAGAGGTACTGGTTAAATGTACAACAGACACTTTTTTAAAAGTGCACCAACTTCAAGAAGGAATAGCACCTTTATTTCTTGAAATTAATCACCAACAAGTAAATACACTATTGGAACTCAGTAAGGTTTCTCCTTTTGTGTTATTATATTTTGATGAAACCCTAAATTTTATTGGAGCTTCTTACAGTTTAAATGGCTTTGAGAGTCCTTTTGGTATTAGTACGCAAGCCAAAAAAATTCTGCTATTACATTATCCTATTTCGTTCCAGTTGGAAGAAGTTTCTCACTTAACTTTAATTTCATAGCTATGGAGCATTTGTTTATTCAACGCTTAGGCGACAGGGAAAAGATAATGGAGTTACTAATCGAATTTAAACTATTCACTAAACAAGATTTAGTATCACGATACAACAGAAGTGTAGAAGTTGGTATTTTAGGTGTTCATGCACAAGCTAAAATGCTAATTGCTTTGCGTTATGCTTTTATTACAACTTTTGGAAAATCACCCATCAATATCGAAGAAAATGCTATCATTAGTTTGACCGATAAGATAGAATTGATAGGAGATGATTGGCAGTATATTATCCCTAAAACAAATTAAGATGCAAGATATAATGTCACGCTACGGAGGTCATGGATTTATTATTGGAAAAGGGAGAGCCAGTAATGATAAACTTCCAAAAGACCAATCTTTGGATAATATGCTAGATAACTATGCAAAAGAAATTATTCCGAATCATTTTTACATTTCATCCTATGATGCAAAACCGCAATGGATGGGTAGTATGGATAAATTGTACTTTCCTAAAACTGTAAAATTGGGTACATTAAAACACCAATTTTATGAAATATTTTTTCAGTATGATGTAACAGTAACAACTGATATTTATATAAGTTACCATCAATGGAGTAATGTATTTGCTGTTTTTATTAAAACTAATAAAGGAGATTTAGGGTATTTTATAGAAAATTATAAAGAACGATATGATTATGTGTTACAAGTATTTATTAGGTCAACGATTGAAGGATATGACCAAAGTTTGAAAAACAATCCAGGTTATATTGAAAAGATACTATTAATTCTATTTTATAAAATGGGTTTGGTTTATGAAGGTGATATTATTGATTTTACACCATCAAAAACCTATTTAGGAAAGAAGATAACTCAAGAGTTCGCTGAATTAATCAAAACAAGTTTAGTTGGAGTTGATTCTGACGAGGATTTGAGTAAACTAATATTAACATATGAAAATATAAACAATGAAAAATAATATTCAAAATTTAGATAATGAAAGTCTTTTTGAAAGACGTTCTTTTTTACATGGCTATGGAAAATTCCCTTATATTATTTATAAATCAGGTCACGCTATTTACATGCAAATACCAATTCATTTTAATAAGAACAATGACTTTGATAATTATCCTGGTATTCATATCAATGGAATTGATGCATTTTCATTAGAGGAATATAATAGTGATATGAAAGGTGAGCTACATGATGTGTTGATTGAAAGAAGTATTTGGGTTAAAAATCAAATTGAGGAACAAACAAAAAAACTTGCCAAAATATGTTTAGTAGAGGCACTAGATTTAGCTCATTTTTTTGATGGTGATGAAATTAAATTTAGTTCAGAAATTCCAAGTGGAGGAACGCTTATTTCGCAAGAAGGTAAAATACTTGGTATGAATATTAATCATTACATTTAAAAAAATGAAAATTATTACAGAACCACACAAAATAAAAATAGCACCAGAATTAAAAAATGCTATAAATACTCTTACAGAGGAGGAGTCTCAAGTAACTATTCACTTACATCTCAATTTTGTTGAATTTTCAACGATTCGTATATGGAAATCAACATTTCTAGTTCCGCATAATAAAGGAGATAAAGTGAATCTTGTTCATGCCGAGAATATAAGTTTATATCCAGAATGGACTTTTTGTAGAACTGGAGAAACAATTTGTACCCTTATTTTCAAAGGTTTACCAAAAGACTGTACTGTGTTTGATATGGTAGAAGAAATTCCTGAGCCTGGAGGTTTTTATATTCCAAATATCCAAAGGAATAATTCAGATGTATATCACCTTGAAATTAATTATAGTAGCTAAAATGAGAATATGAAAAAATTAATCCTACACATTCCTCACTCATCTATAAATATTCCTATTTTAGAAGGTTATATACAAGATAGTGATAAAATCTATAATGAGATTATTAAACTTACCGACTGGTATACAGATGAATTATTTTACTCTGATACTGATATTATGGTTAAAGCACCTTTTTCGAGAATTTTCTGTGATGTAGAACGTTTTGAAAATGATGATGATGAAATCATGTCAAAAGTTGGGATGGGAGTACTCTATGAAAGTTTTGATGATGGAAGTTTACTCAGAAAAGTTACCACTGTTTTACGTTCAAAAATCATTACAGATTTTTATTGGAAACATCACAATACATTCCTTGATGAAGTCAATAAGCAATTAATTAATGACGGAAGTTGCTTGATTATAGATTGTCATTCCTATCCATCCAAACCATTAATTAGGGACTTAGACAAAACATCAGAAAGGCCAGACTTTAACATTGGAATTGATAAGTATCACACTCCACAAAAAATGATAGATGCCTCCATTGCATATTTTGAAGAAAGAGGTTATTCCATTGGTGTAGATTGGCCTTATAAAGGGACTATTGTTCCTTTAGCACATTATAAAAGGAACGATAAAGTTAACTCAATAATGCTCGAAGTGAATAGAAAATTATATTTAAATGAACCAACAAATGAGAAATCTGAACGGTTTAATAAAACTAAAGATATGATAACCGGATTTATTGAAATGTTTAAAAATGAAGTCAACAGATAAATCAATTATTTAATACAATATTTATATTTCGTTTATTTGAAATTATATTTTTTTAATTTAATCAAACACCTAAAATTATATGAATTTAATGAAAATATTTATTCTTACTCCCATGGAAGTAGAACAAGAAAAAGCAATTAGTGCTTTGTCTCGTATTCCAAAATTAAAACATAGTTATGAAGTAATAGTGTGTGGCATCGGTAGAGAAAGTACCGCTAAAGCCATTATGAATTTACCATATCATGATGTTTGTATTTTAATTGGTTTTGCAGCGATTGTTGGAACAGAAAATAATTTACCCCCATATTTAGATTTTGGAAAACCGATCGAAATTACAAATTCTTCATTGTATGGTTATGAAGGAGGTTTGTTTGAAAATGGTGTACCAATTATTTCTGAATCCAAAACTAAACTTCCAAGTTTAGTCTCACTTACCTCTGATAAATTTGTAAGAACAACTGATTTGGCTGAGCAAACGATAGTTAATATGGAAGATTATACTTTTATGTATTTAAAAAAACCTCAGGATTTCATTGTACGCATCATTTCTGATTTTCTACCTCACGAAAGTGAAATAGATTTTTTTGAGGAAATTAAAGGAATTGATTTTATTGAAGCGATTAAAATGATTGATGAGAGTATTAATTCAATAAAATATCAAAACACTCTTAACTAAACACATTTACTGCTCCGCAAAAGTGTTCCTTTCAAATTCTTGCGGAAAAGCAATACATGAAAAAATAATTAAATCAAATGGAAATAAAAAAAGCGGATTTGAAATTCAAATCCGCTTTTTGCTTTATAGTTTATCAATAAAACTGCCAAAGGTATCTTTAAATTGGTATCCGTTTTCAAAACGATCTTTCGATAGTTTCTCATATTCTACTAATCCCCAAAGGATAAATTCTTTCATAAAATAGCGGTCTTCATTTAAGGTTTGTGGCTGGTATTTTTTAATCAAAATTTCCAAAGGCGCAACATCATCTAGAATAGATTGGTATTCAGCGTCTGAACAATCATCTAGTAATTGAAAACCGCTGGCATAAAACCATTCTATTGTGTCGGAAAATGCATTTTTTTCACCCTGTTTTTCTAGTTTTTCAATTTTAGGAAAATATGCTGGAAAAAAAGTATGAATGGCATCGCCAATCAAATGTTGTGCAACAATCGCAGCTCCTTCCTGTTCTCCTTCATATACCAATTCTACTTTGCCTGTAATTGCAGGAATTATTCCCATAAAATCGGATAAACGCAAAGTGGTTTTGTCATTTCCAGATTTTAAAGTTCTTCTTTCCGCAGTGCTTAATAAATTTTCGTAGGCGGTAATGCTCATACGTGCCGAAACCCCACTTTTATTGTCGATGTATTCGCTTTCTCTTGCCTCAAAACTAATTTGTTCTAGCAAATCTTTGGCTAAACTAGGAACATAAACCAAATCGGATTGCGATTCGTCGAGCTTGGCTTCTTGTTCCGTTATGGCTCTTGCGATGGCTATAGTTTCTGGATAATGGGTTAATATTTGAGAACCAATTCGGTCTTTTAATGGTGTTACGATACTGCCACGATTGGTATAATCTTCAGGATTTGCGGTAAAAACAAATTGCATATCGAGTGGCAGTCGCAACTTGAAACCACGAATTTGAATGTCGCCTTCTTGCAAGATATTGAAAAGTGCCACTTGAATACGGGCTTGTAAATCGGGTAATTCGTTAATTACAAAAATACAACGATTGGCTCTTGGTATCATTCCAAAATGAATTACTCGATCGTCAGCATAAGAAAGCTTTAAGTTAGCCGCTTTTATAGGGTCGACGTCACCAATTAAATCGGCAACCGTAACATCTGGTGTTGCCAATTTTTCGTAAAAACGTTCGCTTCGGTGCATCCACTCAATTGGAGTGGCATCGCCATTTTCTGAAATTAAATCTTTTGCAAAGCGAGAAATTGGATTTAACGGATCATCATTGATTTCCGAACCAGCAATCACGGGAATATATTCGTCTAATAATTCAATCATTTTGCGCGCCATTCGGGTTTTTGCTTGTCCACGAAGTCCAAGTAAATTGATGTTGTGACGCGACAAAATGGCTCTTTCAAGTTCTGGAACCACAGTATTTTCAAATCCGTAAACTCCTTCAAAAACGGGTTTTCCAGATCTTATTTTTTCTCTTAGGTTATGGCGCAATTCGTCTTTTATACTTTTTGATTGGTATCCAGATAATTTTAATTCGCCAAGTGTTTTTATGTTATTCATTTAATTAATTTTAAAATTGAAAAAGGTTTATTATTAAAAAGTGGAGTATAATTTTGTTTGATAATCAGAACGGAATACTACTTAATTTTCTTCTTCCGATTGGCTTCATAATCCTGAAAAATCATTTCGCCAAGTCCTTTTAGTCCCGTATAAAATGCTTTTCCTTGGTTGGCTTCTGTAAAATGATCTACAAAGCGCTGTAAATAAGGATCATTTGCAATCATAAAAGTAGTTATTGGAATATGCAATTTACGAGCTTGTTGCGCTTGGTTGTAGCATTTGTCAACAATATATTCGTCGATTCCATTGCTGTTCATGTAATAATCGCCATTTTTTTCTCTCACGCAACTTGGTTTACCGTCAGTAATCATAAAAATCTGCTTGTTGGTATTGCGTTTTCTGCGGAGCAAATCCATTGCTAATTGCAATCCAGCGACGGTATTGGTGTGATAAGGTCCCACTTTTAGATAAGGTAAATCACGAATGGCAATTGTCCAAGCATCATTACCAAATACCAAAATATCGAGCGTGTCTTTAGGATAGCGTGTGGTGATTAGCTCCGCTAATGCCATTGCTACTTTTTTGGCTGGTGTAATTCGGTCTTCGCCATAAAGAATCATGCTGTGCGAAATGTCAATCATCAAAACAGTGCTCATTTGCGATTTAAACTGCGTTTCTTCCACCACTAAATCATTTTCAGTAAGCATGAATTCTTCCACACCATTATTGATTTGTGCATTGCGAAGACTTTCTGTTAAAGAAATTCGTTCGAGTCCATCGCCAAAATTAAATTCACGGAACTCTCCGGTGTGTTCATCACCATTTCCAGTTTGCTTGGTTTTGTGATTTCCTCCAGTTGCTTTTTTAAGATCGCCAAAAATTTGGTCTAAAGCTTGTTGACGAATCGCACGTTCGGTTTTTGCAGTTATTCCTGTTCCACCAGATGTACCGTCCTCTTTAAACTCTTCTTTGATGTAGCCCTTTTTCTTTAAATCTTCAATGAAATCGTCGATGGTGTAGTTTTCGTCAGTCAATTTGTATTCTACGTCAAGTTCACGCAACCAACTAATGGCTTCGTCGAAATCGCCCGAAGTATGGGTTATTAACTCTTTAAAAATTCCAAAAAGTTTATCAAAAGGGGATTGGTTTGGTGCTTCGTATTGTTTAAAATAAAATCCTTTCTTCATATTTATAAAGGTAAATTATTTTAAAAATGATTTATAAAAACGTTTATTAATTTTTAGTTAAATAACAGTTTTTTTGTCTTTACATAGATTTGAAAAAGTTTAAAAATAGGGAATGATGTTCACGATTAAAAACGTCTAAGTGGCAATCCATATATTCAGAAGAGTTTAAAAAAGTTGTATATATTTGATTGTACAGTTTTAGAACATCTTGCAACCGGAACGTATACAAAAACCTTTAGTTTTATGAAATCACCAGATTTTACCATTTCTCCAATTTCTTTTCAAATAGATTTTGAAAGTACTGATGCTGATTTTAAAAAATTGAATGGCTTATTTGAACATAAATCTCTAGATGGTAAATTAATTAGTAATGGAAATTATTTTTCAAACGTAAAAACAGGCAATTGGGATTACTATTTTTATGACCAAAATGTAAAAGCTACATTTAGTTATGATGGGTATGGCGTTATTACAAGTGAATATTATTATGACTTAAGACGCAATGAACCTTTTTCTGATGAATTTATTTTAAAAGCTGAAGATGGATCATATGAAGAAAGAAAAATAAAAGATGGTGTAAGAAATGGAACCACTCGATATAAAGATGCAGAAGATAAAACAATAAAAAAAGAATCTTATAAAGACGGGGTATTAAAAGAATAATTTAAAAAGGGCTAAGAAATTTCTTAGCCCTTTTTTACCATTTAATATCTTTTAATTTCATCCTGTAATTATCGCAATCTCTACAAGTATAACTTGATTGCCAAGTAAGTGTTAATTCATGTACGCCTTGATTATGGCCAAATTTTGAGGTATTAACGTCATAGGAATAGCCAAATTTAAACTCTCCAGCTCTCATAGTTACATAAGGATTTAGTGAAGTTATTAAATGGCTATTGGTATTTCTACCTTCTGGATTAGTAGCTGCAATAACACCAAATGAAAACATGTTCATTTCAACAGAAGTTCCTATGTCTAATCTATTAAATTGCGATTGACGCATATAGTTAATAGAAACTAATAAATCGGTATCTGCAGGCAGGAGCATAGATGGAGAATTGTCTAATGTAAAATAGTATCCCCCATGTACACTTAAAAATAAATCTAAAGGGGCATTTCCATTTTCAAGAAATGTAATATCGGGACGTGTTAAGTGTTTTAAACTTGCTCCAAACCATGCATTTTCTTCATCTACCAAAACCCCAAATGAAAAATCAATAAAATTAATTTGACTATTGTATCTTAAAAATCCTGGGTCAATACTACTTCCTGAAATTGAGCCATCATTGACATTAATTTGGTCTTCTAATAATAAATTTCTAAAGTTAAAATCTTTTCTACCAAAACCACCTTCTAAACCAAGTCTTAGTCTCCATCTATAATTCAAATCAATTCGATAGGAGGCAGCGCCATTAAATTGAAAATAATTATAATCCGTGAAAGTTTCTCTTTGATTCAAAATTGTTATTCCCAATCCCAAATTATCGGTTACTAAGTTATTGGCAAATGCATATTGGGTGTCGATTCTTCTATTGCCCTCAGGCCATTGTCTTCGATGAATTATTCCCGCGTTCCAAGAACTAGCAGCACCAGTAAATCCTGGATTTAATGTTTCTGGAATGATTAAAGATTGCGTGAATACAGGATCTTGTGCTTTAACTTCATTGAAAAACGTAATAAAAAGCAGTACAATATATATTTTAATTTTCATTTTCTTCTAACTTTTATTTGATTAAAACAAAGGTTTCTTCGGCGGTTATTATTTTTCCGTAAAACGTTTCTGCACTTACTTTACAATTGTAATTACCGTTTTCTGATTGAATTCCTCTAATGGTACCATCCCATCCTCTTAAAACATCTCCCGTTTCAGAATAAATTAATGAACCCCATGTATCATATACATCCATTCTTACATTTTTCAATCCTCTTGTAACGGGTCTGAAGGTATCATTTAGAGTGTCATTATTAGGTGTAAATGCTGTTGGTACAACCAATACATACCCTTTTTCAATTATTAAACTAATTGTATGCACATACACACAGCCAAAAGGGTAAGTTACTGTTTGTGTAACTACATAATCACCTTCTAAAATGTAAGTGTGAATAGGATTCTCTTCGTTAGAAAATGTTCCATCTCCAAAATCCCAAAGAATACTGACATAATCACCTGTTGCGGTATTTGTAAACTGAATTGGATCTAATATGGAATAAATCCCATAAGCTGTATATCCATAAGAAGATTGATTAAAATCTGCGTTCCCAATATCTGGAATATCTACATTTAAACTATATGTTGTTGAACAGCCTAAAGCGTCCGTTGCTGTCAATATTACCAATCCGTCTTGCTCTGTAGTCATAAATTCATTATTTGCACCACTTACAGTTCCGCTTGACCAACTTAAAAGTATAGGTGGTACACCTCCAGAAACTTGTGCTTCAAAAACTTGACTTATTTCTCTTGTTTCACAGTTAACATCAGTGTTAGTTTCTACATTCAAGGCTAAAGGTTGAGGTCGATTAATACTATATTGTGCAGATTTTGTACACCCTCTCGAATCGGTTACCAAAACAGCATAATTTCCTGCTGGTATATTATTTAAATCTTCAGTTATTGTACCATTAGACCAACTGTAAGTAAAAGGCGGAGTACCACCTGAAACTAAAAGATTTATAGAACCGCTATTGGCATCATCACAATCTAATGCATTTTGAAGATTAGCACTTAAAACTAAGGGTTGTGGCTCAACTATTGTAAAACTTCTAGTTATGGTACAAGGTTTTGAGTCAACAATTGTTACCGTATATATACCTGGCGGTAGATTATTTCTAACTAAACCAGCAGTACTACCATCGCTCCAAGTCAAGTTAATAGGAGCAATACCACCTACTAAATTTAAATTAATGCTACCGTCATTTGCTCCATAACATGAAATATTTACTACTACAGGATTAATTGTAAATATCGGAGCCTCAGGAATATTAACTACAATTGATTTTGTACAACCAACGCTATCAGTTATCAATATAGTATAATCTCCAGCAGCTAAGTTATTTTGATAGAAACCAGTAGCTAAATTATCCCATTGTGCTTGATAAGGTCCAGTTCCACCTGTTACTAACAATGTTATTGAGGCATTGTTGGCACCATAGCATGTTATTGGTGTTGTTGTAACTCCTATATTTATTTGTGGATTGATGCTTAATGTTATAGTAAAAGCATTTCCTTTACAGCCATTTGCTAAACTAGGAACTACTGTATATATTACATCAACAGGTAATAGTGTTATATTTGTCCAAGCATCATCAGCCATTTCATTTGCCGTAAAACCAGTTCCAACTATTGGGTTTCCACTGAATGAAGTTAAACCATTTGAATTTATTGATATAATATCATAACTATCTACAAATGGACCATCTAAATCATTCCCAAAAATAATATTTGAAGCAGAATCACTACAAAGAGTTACCATCTGATTAGCAACTTCAGGTTCAGGATTGATTGTTAAAGTTACAGTAAAAATATTTCCTTCACAATTTCCATCACTTAGTGGTAGAATAGTATAAATAACATCTACAGCATTTGGTGTTGTATTAGACCATACATCATCAGCTAATTCATTAGCTAAAAATCCGTTTCCTACTAATGGATTACCATTATCTGCAGTTAAACCATTTGAATTAATGGCAAGTATATTAAAAGTTGAAGCAATTACTGAAGTACTTAAATTTAAATTTATGCCAGTACTAGTATTGCTACAAATTGTTGCAATTTGATTTGAAATTTCAGGTTCTGGATTAATTGTTAAAGTTGCAGTAAAAATATCTCCTTGACAACCATCATCACTTACAGGCACAATAGTATAGATAACATCTACTGCCGCCGAAGTGGTGTTTGTCCAAGCATCATCAGCTATCACCGTATTATCAAATCCAGTTCCTGTAACAGGGTTTCCTCCATATGCAGTTAAACCATTTGAATTAATATTAGTAATGTTATAACTAGAAGCTAATACCGAGCTACTTAGATTTAATAATACACCTGAATTAATATCACTACAAATTGTACTTGTTTGATTAGCCACCACAGGTTCAGGGTTAATAGTAAGCGTAACAGTAAAAGGATTTCCTTGACAGTTATTAGCACTTACAGGCACAACGGTATACACAACATCTACTGGTAGAGGAGTAGTGTTTGTCCAAGCATCGTCTGCAATAACATTTCCTGTAAAATTAGTTCCAGTGATAGGATTACCAGCCGAAGGAGTTAAACCATTTTGGTTAATAGCCGTGATGTTATAAGTTGCAGCACTAACAGAGCTACTTGAATTTAAAGTTACACCTGAGGCGTTATCACTACAAATTGTATTTGCTTGATTGGTGACATCTGGTTCAGGACTGATAGTTGCAGTTACGGTAAACGGTTGTCCGATACATCCATTAGAACTTACTGGCATTACTGTATACACAACATCTATAGGAGCAGCAGTTTCATTCGTCCAAGCATCATTGGCAATTTCGTTAGCTGTAAAACCGTTTCCTATTATTGGATTTCCAGCAGATGCTGTTAAACCATTTTGATTGATGCTGGTAATATTATAAGTTGTATTTGGAGTTGTACCTAACACAAAACCAATTGCAGCATCACTACAAGCAGGTACTGTTTGTGGACCTACACCAAGAGCAGATTCAACCGTAATGGTAACGGTGAAAGGGTTACCTTGACAATTATCAGCACTTACAGGCACAATCGTATAAATAACATCAACAGCTGCTGGAGTTGTATTTGTCCAAGCGTCATCGGCTATTACCGAGTTATTAAATCCAGTTCCTGTAACTGGATTTCCTGCAAATACAGGTAATCCATTTGCATTGATATTGGTAATGTTGTATGTTGTTGCTAAAGGTGTATTAATATCATTACCTAATGTAACTCCATTAACAATATCACTACAAATTGTACTTGTTTGATTAGCCACCACAGGTTCAGGGTTAATAGTAAGCGTAACAGTAAAAGGATTTCCTTGACAGTTATTAGCACTTACAGGCACAACGGTATACACAACATCT
>Ga0255098_1000190_pt1 | contig 18694 bp, 11 predicted proteins | sample Colum_Atlam_RepC_2_FD_188440 | JGI IMG/M metagenome (GOLD analysis project Ga0255098, IMG submission 188440) | Freshwater microbial communities from Columbia River, Oregon, United States - Colum_Atlam_RepC_8d | ecosystem: Environmental > Aquatic > Freshwater > River | place: USA: Oregon... | reverse complement strand
AGAATTGAAAAACTTTATGATTTACATAAATTTGTAAATAATGAGGGCTACAGTAATAATGACTTATTTGCATGGTGTTCTAAGTACTCTAATAGGGTAGTAGATAGCTTTGTAGGCTTCAAAAAAGACACAAAAGATGAATTTTTAGACTGGATGCGTACCCATACCTTTATTTGCTCAGGTAAAGATTTACATCTTGAAAATGCTATAGGTTTACCTCCCGAAAAAGAAACTGATATTGTTATCTCTAATATGGACTCTCAAGTATCTAGTGTATATGAAAACACTAGCAAAAAAATCAACACCCTTTTATCTAGTCCTAATTTAGATAAACAAGAACTTGCTGAAAATTTAGACTTACTTAATAACCTTCTTAATAACCCTCAAAAAGCTATGAATAAATTAGGGTACTCTTTTAAAGTAGAAAACCCTAAACTTGATATTGCTAAAGATATTGCATCTAAAAATAAAGCTATTTTCTTTACTGAGGATGAAGACCTTGCTAAACAAAATGCTATCTCATTATCAAATAAGATACCTAAATACCATGCTTATATAGAAGGGGATACTATCTATTTATGTGAATATGGGGTAATAGCAAATAGCACAAGCCTAGATAAATTTAAAAATACACCTTTAGCTTCTATTACTGCTAAACATACACAATTAGAAGCTATCGATATAGATGACTATGATATAGCAGTTCATCTAGATAGAGGTAATTATTCTCTAGATATTCTTGAACAAAGAAGTAATCTTGTAGGCGGCATTAAAGAAATCTATGTTGATGCCACTACTAAAAGTCCAACCTTAGATAAAATCTTCCAAGAAATGACTTTAGAACAAAAAGCTGAGATTGAAAATTTATTTAAACCTCCACACGAAGTCAAGATAAACTCTAATCTTGAAGGCTTATCTATTAACAAAGACTTAATAGAAGGTGTAGTTTCTGCTAGTCCTACTATATATAACATTATTCAAAATAGAATTGTTAGGGGAAATAAAGAACCCTTAATCTATAAGTCTTTTGTAGACAAACAAAGATTTTATAAACTTGAAAGAAATAACCCTCATGTAGTTGCTAAAGTAAGATCAGCATCCTTAAAATTAAATGTCCCATACGAACAGATACTGGATATGGCTTGTTTAACTTCCGTACATAACCCTATTACAAATAGTCAGACTGATGACGGTATTGTCACAATTAAAGAAAATGGGGATACTAAAGAATTAGAGATATTCCAAAAGCACTTTATGCTAGGTGAATGGAGTAAAGAATTAGAAAATGCTATTAGTAGAAAAATTACCATTAAAAATGGTAGAATTGTATCAGTCGAGAATAAACTATTAACATCAACAGAGTGTTCACCTAAAGGTCTTGGCACTAAAGCTATTTTCACTCAATATAAAATGGCTCTTAAATATAAAGTCGATAAGATTACAACCTTTGCAGCTGGAGATAGCTCTGCTTTCAATTCTGAAGGTAAACTACTTAAAGAGAATTTTATTGGATATTATGTCTGGCCCAAAATAGGTTATAATGGTAATATCTTTGATAGTCTTGATGTTAATCAAACCAGAGCAATCCTAGAATCCCTTAATTTACCTAAATGGGATGACCTCAGAAATTGGCTTTATAAATATACAGAATTTAGTCCAAATAGAAAAAACTTATATATCTCAGATGTCTATGCCTGTTCTGTTGATGGTGTCCTTATTGGACAACAATGGTGGAAAGAAAATGGTGTTGCCCTAGAACTTAGTCTCGATACCAACCCGAAATCTATCTCTTATCGTATTATCAATAGCTACTTTAAAAAGAAATGTGATGAAGAAGGTTACACTGAAGAAGAATTCCTCACTAGAGATTTACCCCCTTTTAATGTTAATTCTCTTGATTGCTGGAATCGTGTTATCGTTTTAGAAAATTTTCTAGGTGTTAACAACAATAACATCAACGATACAGTTAAACTCTATGAATCCCAACTCATTAAAACTCTTATTAAAGAAGCTGGCGTATTTCCTTTCACTAAAGCTCTAAAACAATTCCTATTTGCTATCCATAAAACTAAACACACTATTAGAAAAAAAGTGATCTTTAATGCTATTCCTGAATCCATCTTTAGAGATATTTTCAAAAAAATATATATTCAAGAAAGTCAAAATAGAAGCCAGGATGTTATTCTTGATGAGTTCTTTAATGACATTGTAAATGGCACTATCAAAATCAGTAGTGAAAAAGATACTGGTAAAGATATTAGCTTACTTGATATTGCTAATGACAAATCTCTTGATGATGAATGGATTAAAGAGGGTCTTTCTATTAAAGCTAAAGCTCTTAAAAAAGAGATTACTGAATCCGATCCACTTATAAAGAATAAGGTGAAATAAATGAATTTACTCGAATGGTCTAATTTTGTGATTAACATACCTGATGAAGAACTTATTGAAATTGCATCTTTCTTAGGTTCTCAAGGCTTTATTGATAGTATGCTAGATAAAGGTGTACCTATCAAAGATATTGCTGAAATACACAAACTCGTAGCTCAAAAATTTATACAGAATAACCGAATACTCCCACATGAACTCCCTAATTGTGCTGTAAATTATTATAATATTTTGAATCCCCCGACTATATCTTAATATAATATAAAACAGCTAATTTTGTTTTATAAAAGAGAGTTTTTTTCATGCCTTATTTTGTAGCCGAAGTCTGGGGTCAACTTTTTGCAAATCCTCCATACTATATCCTCAGAGCACTCGTCACTTCCACTTCAGAACAAAATACCCTCGTCATTAAAGGTAAAATACCAGGACCTACAAGTAGAGGCACTATTATCACTTTTGAAGGTAAATACACCGACCCTAAAACTATTGAAGTTATTAAATCCCCTATTAACCCTAAACTCCTCAAAGGCGATGCCTATACCTTCTACCAACAAAAAACACCTGCTATCTCTAAATCTATCGAAGTACTATCCCATATCGCTGAAGCAGGTGTCCCACAAAAACTTATCTCTGCTATTTGGGACTCAGTCCAACGAGATCCAGATTTCTTTGCTGAAAACCCCTGGTCTCTAGTCCATAAAGGTCTCCCTTTTAAAGTTGCCGATAAAATAGCTGTTGCCCTTAACCCACAAGGCTTCGACTATAAATGTGATACCCGTATTGAAGCATCTGTTTATGAAGCTACTTCCACAGCTTTTAATGATGGTAATATCTATATAGACTCCACTACTTTATTTAGAGATGTCTCTTTACTTACAAGTGAAGGCAACCCTACTAAAATAGCAGGCATTATTAAAGATATGATTAAAGAAGAAAAGATTAGAGTAGAAAAAACAGCAGATAACAATAATGCTATCTACCTACCTTTTAATAATAAAATGGAAAATGACTTTGTTGAACTCATTGCCCATAAACAAAGAAGACTCTCAGATAGAGTAGATAAATCTGTTATCCTTGCTAATGCTAAATACCCACTCACTAATGACCAAATTGAAGCTATTCAAATAGGTCTTTCTGCTCCTGTTTCTATTATCTCAGGCTTACCAGGCACAGGTAAAACTACAATCCTTGCTACCTTATGTAAAATCCTTAAACAACAAGGTGAACAAGTCCTATTAGTTGCCCCCACAGGTATTGCAGCTAAAAGACTCTCATCCGTAGTTCAAATCCAAGAAGCTCAAACTATCCATAGAGCTTTCGGTGCAGGTATCCCATCAGAATCTGATAAAGGTATCTTATCTAATTATGAAGGTGTTACTCGTATAGAAGAATTTGATGAAATGGCTTTAAACCAAGCATCTGACCCATCAAGAGAACATTGGACTTACCATCCTAATAACCCTAGACCTGAAACCGTTGTAATTATAGATGAATCATCTATGGTAGATTTACACCTAGCATGGAGAATTGTAAGAGCATTAACTTTACAATGCCGTATCATCTTTGTAGGTGATATTGCACAACTCCCACCTATCGGTGCAGGTTTTGTCTTTAAAGATATTATTGAAACTACTAAAATACCTTATACACACCTCACTCAAGTCTTTAGACAAGAGAATGGTAATGGTGTTGTTTCTGCTGCTCATGCTATCTTTAATAACTTATCTCCTGTGATTAATGACGATTTCGTCTTTATTGAGTCTAATAGCAATATTAACATCATTACTAATATTATAGACACTTGCACAGACCTACAAAATCAAGGTATTGACTATCAAGTTATTTCTCCTAGCCATCATGGTGATTGTGGTGTAACTAATCTTAATAAAAACTTGAGATCAAGATTAAACCCTACTACATCATTACAGTCCTTTAAGATAGGTAATGATGAAATTCGTGTAGGTGATAAAGTTATGATCACTCAAAACGATTATAAGCTAGAAGTCTTTAATGGGGATTTAGGATATGTTAGAGCTATTACTAAAGATGATGTAAGTATTATGCTTAAGACTAATAATTCTATTACGGATATACCTAAAGCTAAGGTATCATCTTTAATAAGATTAGCATATGCAATTACTGTACATAAATCACAAGGGCAAGAATATCCTGTTGTGATAATGCCACTTGTTAGGGATTTTGGTTTAAGTCTTTTACAAAAGAACCTTATATATACTGCTATAACTAGAGCTAAGACTAAATGTATTCTTATTGGGGATAAGGGATGTATGGAGCTTGCTATTAATAATACATCTAAATCTGTGAATAAACTTTCTAGAATTAAAGATAAACTCATTGCCCAAATTTAATATAATATGGTATATACTCAATCAGTATGATACCAACACACCAACAAGGGTAATAAGAAATGACTGAAGAACAACTGTCAGAATTGAAAACAAAGATTACAAGACTAAAAGGTAATTTGAATGTAAATCAGATTACAATTTCTCGTATTGTAAAATCAAAATCAGGTGATCAAGTATTTGTTTCTTTATCAGCTAATTATGGGGAAGAAGGCGATAGTGATAATAAACTCCCTATGGAAGATATTTCACTAGCTACTCATTTATTAGGTAGGGAAGTAAATATCCTCGCTTATGAACAAGCACTAGCAGGTGGTTTAATTAACCAAATGCAATTCGATGAAGCTCAAAAATATATTAAAGGCAACTACACCAAACTCTTCACTAAAGGATAATCTATATGATTGAACAATCATGGATTGATAACATTTTTAAAGACCTTCAAAGTATGGATATCAACTTAGATACCGACCCCCTCGCTTTTGGTCCCGATCGTCTTAACTCTAAGGTTGCTGAAGTCAGAAAACACCTTTCTCGTACTGAAAACCTCTTCCTTGAAATCTCCCATAATTTACAAAAGTTTAAAAGAGATTTACTCCTCTCTAAAACTGAATACTCTATTGAGAAAACTCGTTTAATGTCAGAAGACCCTTATATCAGATCAGGTCGTTCACAGCCTGAAAGAGAAGTTCTTGCTGATCAAAGACTAGTAGATAAAACTAAAGTGATTAATTCACTTGAAATTACTATCCAAGACCTTGAAGCTATTGATAAGGTTGTTAAAGCTAAAAGAGCTGACTTAAAGGACATCCAAAATCGTTTAAAGGATCAGCTTAAACTCTGCCAAGAACAAATCGGTTTAGGTCAAAGATGGGGTAAATCTGATATTAAACTTCTACAAGAATTTAATGATAGATATGAAGCACCACCTATGGTTTCAACTGAGAGTCCTTTACCTATTCCAGAACCTAAACCATTACCAGCATCTACAAACGATGTGAATGATATAGATAGTTTCTTTAATGCTCCGATTGATGAAGCTATCAAGCAACCACATACTGTAGAAGCACTTGACCTTGATGATTTATTTAAGGATTTATAAATTATAAATAAAACTCCTATGTCTATATAGACAATAGGAGTTAATATATGAGTAATCTATTTAGACAAAATTTAATACTTAAAGCTAAATCAGCTTATACAGGCAACTGGAAAATAGCATCTAAGGTTTTTGATCTCTATGACCTTCTAGTAGATATGAGAGCTTATGATGGAAATCTTGAAAACTATGAAAAATATAACCAAAGAAGAGAAATTTATAATATATGGAAAGAAGTTCTTTTAGAACATCGTAAGCATCTTACTCTTAATGAAGACCTTGTAGATAAAATTACTTTCACTATAAGACAAGTAGATCCTTTCATAGCTAAAAATTCAAGTAATATTACTAAACTCTTAACTATGTCAAGATTAAGCAAGTATAAAGAATTTGTCCAAGACCTTATAGCATACACTCAAGATTTCTTAAAACAGTTAGGATTTAACACTAAAGTCCTTAAAATTAAATCTGATTATACAGGTCTTATGACTTATGCTATTAGTCCAGATATGTCAGAAACAGAATCTTTTGTTTCTGAACAAATTGATATGAATAATGCTTTTAAACAAAAGCTATTCTATAAGTTTAAACAAGACCTTGAAAAGAAAGACCTAAGACTTGAAGATGAAGGAGATCACTTTGTTGTTAAGCAATATGGTGACATAATGGGGTATGTATCTGAGAATAAGTTCGATAAAATATATCCTACTCTTGAAGAATTAGAGAGAGAATTAAAAAAGAATCAAGTCATAGAAGACAACTATGATAAATTAACACTAGGTGAAAAAGGTCAATTAATATCCCCTACAGGTCAAGTAGCTACTACCTTAAACTATTTACCCCCCAAAACACTAGCTACCGAAATTCTAAAATATAATGAGGGTATAGCAATCTATAATGATAAATTAAAGACTTATGAACCTAAACTCTCTAATGAACCTAAAACTATCCAATTAGGTGAATATACTCTTAAAGTAGTTAAAGTGTTTTATAAGAATATAAATAGACCTGTGATTATAGAAGGACCCTATACAGGTATCTTCTTAGATCAGATGGTTTCACCCACAGGTAAAGTCTTAGGGTCAAGTTCTAAAGCTAGTCCCTATTTTATTTCTAATAAACAAGTATATGAAGCTATAAGTAATAGTGTTAAAAAGAAAGACACTTTAGATATAGAACAGAATGTAGTGAGTAAAAAGGTTCAAGGTTATCAAAGAGAAAGGGATTCCTATCCTTATCAGTATGAAAGAATGTTAAAGTCTAGTATAGAAGATAAAAAGATTAGAGCAGCTATACCTGATTTAACAGGTGCTAGTATCTTAAATGATATTAGTAGAAACATGGATGCTTATGTAGAATCTAATTCTTATGATAAGTTTACAAATATAGACCATAATATTACTATCGATGATTCTCGTACTAAAATCAGAAACTTAGACATTAGAAGATCGGTTCATCTTATTGATGGTATACCCAATTATATTAAGAATGATTACTTTGAAATACATCCTTGTATGCCTGATGGTCTAGGCACTAAAGTTTTCACTCAACAAGTTAAATCAGCATCTGAATTAGGTTTCAAATATATTAAAACTGATGCAGGTAGTATGTCAGGTATGGTTGGTTATTTTGTCTGGCCCAAATTAGGTTATAATGGAGATTTGTATGAAGAAATGAGAGAAATAAGAAATAGATTACTTATTAATCCTTATAGTAACGAAAAACCACTTAATACTCTATCTAATATAGACACTTGGTTTCAAAATACACTAGGTCATAGTGTATATGATGGATGTATGGCTTTAGATTTATATGCTTGTAAAGCTAATGGTAAATTTATCGGTCAAGAATTTTGGAAAGAATATGGTACTACTGTTACTCTTAAATTTGATTTAACAGAAGGTTCTTTATCTATGAGAATCTTAGGTGATTATATCAATAAAAAATCTAAAGAAATGGGTGTCGCTGTTGCTGATTTTATCAATACCGATATCTCTAAATATAGGGGTAAAAATAATAACCTAGTGTGCTTATTAGAAAAATATTATGACAATGGTGGTCGTATGGACTATGACCTCTTAAATGCTCTTAAAATAGCTATTAAGAACCAAGAGAATGGTGAAATAGTAAGAATACTTAATTCTGAGGATTCTGAGATAAGACAACCATTAATAGATTTTGTCATATTCTTAAATAAAAGTAAACATAGGGATGAAAGAGAAGTTGCTAAAGAAGTACAGACGATTGCTAGAATTAATAAATCCACTTATTATTCTGACTTGAAATTCGCATCAGGTAAAAATCCTATGGATGACCCTATGATTAGAGAAGTAGACTTTGCTATCCTCGATCAAGTTTGGGACGGTATCAATAAACTTTATGAATCAGGTAATTTTTAATCTTTACTCTTGACATTTACCTCCTTTGTGTGTATTGTGTATTATACAAACATACTAACTCTCACAAAGGACAAGAAGATGTTAGAAAAATACCTCAAAGATATCCAAAACACAAAATCCCGTAACGGCTCAGAATACTCTTATAGAAGTGATCTCCGTCAATTATTCAAGGGATTAACCTTTACCGATGAACCAACAGGTAAAGGTAAAAACAAAATCGATATGGAAGTTTATACACCTCAAGGACTCGTCTCCTTCTATATCGAAACTAAAGATATTAAAGAAGATATTACACATAAGAAACACCAAACTCAATTCGCTAAATATAAACTAGCTTACCCTAAACTCATTATCACAAACTTTCTCGATTTTGAATTTTATAAGGATAATGTCCTTGTAGGTAAATGCTCCCTTGCTGATAATAAAGCATTTACTCCTGATACTAAAGCATTCGATACCTTTAATACCTTATTAGATAGCTTTATGCTAGATCATGTTAAATTTGATAATCCTAGCACCCTAGCTAAAAAATTAGCTGATAACACTAAATTACTTAAAGCTGAAATCCTTAACACTCTTATTAAAGATGATGCTGAAATCGAAGATGAAACCTCTAAAGGTATTACATCTAAAAAGAATAGAAAGCTCATTGCTTATCGTAATGAATTTAAGAAAATGCTCCTTGAAGAAATTGATAATAACCAATTTTCTGACCTGTATGCTCAAACCTTAACCTATGGTCTATTTGCTTCTCGTTATTATTTATTCCAAAAAGATCCTAATGCTATCTTCACTAGAAAAGATGCTTCTGATCTTATCCCTGATACTAATCCTTTATTAAAGCAATTCTTTGATTCTATTAGTCGTGATACTAAATCATCGGATTTAGGTAAGAGTATTAACACTATTATTGATAATATCACTACTATCTTAGCTAATGCTGATCTCTCCCAAATTATTGCTAAATTGAAATTAGCTAACAATGATATCGTTATCCACTTTTATGAAACATTCCTAGAACATTATGACCCCGAACTTAGAAAACAAATGGGTGTTTGGTACACTCCTGTTGAAGTCGTTGATTATATTGTTAAGGGTGTTGATGAAATCTTAAAGAGTAAATTTGGTATTATCGATGGTATCGCCTCTTCTGAAAAACAATCTTATACCTTTAATAAAAAAGTAAAGGTCGGTGAAGGTTCTTATAAAACTGAGGTTATAACTAAAGAGAATGTACATAGAGTACAAATCTTAGACCCTGCTACAGGTACAGGTAATTTCTTAAATTCAGTAGTTTCTTATATCAAGAATAGCTTTCCCCATAAGAGTTTATGGAAGAGTTATGTGAATGATGACTTAATACCTAGATTAAATGGGTTTGAGTTAATGATGCCTTCATATGTGATGGCACATATGAAGATGTATGAATTATTAAGGGATAGTCTTAATGAGCATTCTAGTCGTTTTAATATTTACTTAACAAACACTTTAAATGGTGGTGTAGAGATAGAAGATGCTAATGTCTTAACAGTAAGTGATTTAATTGAAAAGCTACATGAGGAAGCATTAGGAGCAAATAGAGTAAGACAAGAACAGCCTGTGATGGTAGTTCTTGGTAATCCTCCTTATAATGGGAACAGTACTAATCAAGGAAAGTTTATTACCGATTTAATGGTAGATTATAAAGCTGACTTTAAAGTATCTGGAGCCTTGAATGATGATTATATTAAATTTATGAGATATGCCCAAAACCTTATAGACCAAAATGGCAGTGGGGTTGTAGCTTATATTTCTAACAACAGTTTTCTGTCGTCTATTGCCATGACTAATATGAGGAAATCATTATTAAACAGCTTTGATGAGATTTATGTTCTTAATTTTACTTTTGATGAGAAAGACCCTTATGAAAAAGTAAAAGATAGAATTTTTGAAACTGTTAAAACACCTGTGTGTATTTATTTCTTAGTAAAAACAGGCTTAAAAGCAAAAGGTAGCTTAGGAGATGTTTACTATAAGGAGTTTCAAGGAGATAAGAATGAAAAGTTTAAATACCTTGAAACAGGTTCAGTTCTTAAACAAGACTTTAAACAGATTAACCTACTCGACCCCGAATACTACTTCTATCGATTAGACGAAGATGTAAAAAAAGAATATACAGATAAAAGTTTCTCTTTAGAAGAATGCTTTAATGTTAAAAGTCCAGGTATTTTGACTGCCTGTGATCCCTTATTATTAGATACTAGATCAGAAAGATTAAAAACTAAAGTTAATGATTATTTTAACAAAAACATCTTACCTAAAGATGCTAAGGAATCCGTTAACCTAAGAAAAATAAACCGTAAAGTAAATAATATTTCAAATGGTATATTCACTTCCCTACCCTACCGTCCTTTTGACACTAAAGCATATTTTGATAGTGATTTAACAGAAGCCAGAGGTCTAAAGATTAGAAAAAATGAACTCGCTAAAAACCAAGTCTTTTTAGCAACTGCTAGGGTGAGAGACAATAATGCTTTTAGCCATGTTTTAGCTTCAAGAGTAGTGGGAGAATATATTTTCTTCGGAGGGAAGAGTAATACCACTTTTTACCCGCTTTATCAATACATAGAAGCTGCACCTATGGCACCAGCTTATCAAACAACAAACTTTACAACTGACTTTCTAAACGAATTTGGTAAAGCTATCTCTAAATCTCACCAAGATGATCCAACACTAGCTACTGATCAAACCTTCTCTTCTCTCGATGCTATGGATTATATCTACGGTGTCCTTAACGATAAAGCATACACTACTAAATATAACCAATTCCTTAAATCTAATTACCCAAGAGTACCTTTCCCAGATTCTATAGATTCCTTTATCTCATATAAAGAGATTGGCTCTAAACTCAGACTCATCCACCTCGATGACTCCAGCCAAGACCCTCAAGCCACTTTTAATGCCACCAATAACACCATCGAAAAAATAACTTTCTCTAACAATAAACTATTCTTTAACCAATCAGATTTCTTCGATAATATCTCCCAAGATATGTTCGACTTTAAAATAGGTGCTTCACAACCTCTTAAAAACTGGCTAGAAGCCCGTAAAGGTGATTCCTTCGATAAACCTATGCTCGAACAATTTCTGAATGTTATCTATAAAGTTAGAAACTCTATAGATAGAACCTAAAACCCTTTTAATGCTTCCATAATATATTTATCAGACTTCATGTTTTTCATTTCTTTTACCATGTGCTTTTGTATTTCTTTAGAAATATTATCTATATCAAAACCACCATCTTTTGCTGTTTTTTTACTAGGTCTTTTTACTTCTTTATCTTCCACAAGCATCTTTTTAGCTCCTTCTAGTGTATTGTCCAGCAACGCATCTGAATACCCTTTTATTGTGTCTGAAGCTTTTTCTTTAAGTTTTCCTTTTATTACCTCAGGAGAAAAATTCTTTTTATACTCATCTCTTAAAAATTCTTTCACTTCTCTAGCAACAAATGCACCTACACCAGCTTCAGTTCCCGTAAGTGACCCTATTGTGCTTGATACTGTACCAAAAAGACCTTTTGCTTTCATCGCTACCCCCAAAAAACCCCCTCCCGCTGCTATACCTACCCCAACTGCTGCTACCGCTGCTGTTGCTTTTAAAAGCCCCTTCGCCATACCAGGTAATGCCTTCTTCATCCCAGCCTTATCCCCCTTCTTATAAGCATCCCCAAAAGCACTAAAGTCTTCTGCATTTATAAAACTCTTGACACCCTTTTTTATCTTATTCAAGAAACCTTCACTCTCCACTTCTTTTACAGCCGAATCTATATTCTTTTCTCTTACTTCTTTATTCTGTAAAAACTCTCTCGCACCTTTATCCTCCCCTACTAATTTTAAAATATCCTTACTTACTTCGTTTTTATTATCCCCTTCACTTTCACCCTTATTTTTTGAATTAAACTTTTCTCTTATTGCCATCTGATGTTTTCTAGGTAAAGACCCAAACTGAACATCGTTCCCCGTATCAGGATTCTTGAAATCCTTACCATCTACCCACTCTTCAAAACTTATCTCTCTCGCAAATTTATTGATAACTCTCCCTACTTTCCTCTCTATCTGTAAATCAGTCATCCCCAATTCTCTAAAAGCTAACTTTAATGCTCTCTCAATTCTTTTCTCTAAACTCATTTTTTTCTCCTTTGTTTTTATATCTATCTACAGTATAAACACTTTATTTGTTTAACTTCTCCATCTCATCACAAAAAGCCTTCTGTAACTTACTTGCAAGAGTATCCATATCTAATCCACCACCAGCTTTCTTTTTTAACTGCTTGTCAAGGGTCTCATATTTTTCCGAATCCACATTCGTCTTATATCCCTTACTCCCTTTACCCTTATTCCCTTCACTAACAAACTCCTCCTGATCTATTTCTCTCCTCCGACTTATATCTCTCGGATCATCTAATTCAAGATACTTATACTGTCTTGTTGCTTTAACATCATCTACTATTGATGATAAATCCCCACTCGTAAAATCTATACTATCTGCTTTCTCTAATAACTTTTTCTGTTCAGGTAATGACTTTGTATATGTGTCTGTTAGTTCTTTCAAAGACTTTAGTCTTAATTCATCTTTTTGCATCTGACTAGACATCTCTGTCTCTTTCTTTTCTAACTTTAAATATTCCTCTCTCCATCCTATCACAGTCTTCCTTAATTTCTCACTATTATCTTTAGACTTCAAAGCTTTATCTATTACATCTTTCTCTCTTTCCATTATCTTCTTTAAATTATCTTTATTCTGTTGTAATAAGTTTTCTTTATTCTTTATACTATTCTCCGTAAACTTTATCGTGTTCATTAAGTCTTTAAATGAATCACTTTTAGTATTTATATTTTCTGATTTCAATTTCAACTTTTCTAATTTAGTTTTATCATCACTCACCTCTTTCTCTAAATCAGATATTTTTACCTTACTCTGCTTCTTTGACTCCTGATCTGAATTGAATTTATTTAATACTTCCTCTTCATTCCCCAGCAGTTTCATATTACTCCTTAAATAAGACTCAGCATCGCGCTTATCACTCTTTACCTGTGAAATTAAATCCTTATTCTTTTTTAATGAATCCTCTGTATCTTTTATTTCTTTTGACATCTCTTGTATCTTATTCTCCATAGTTTCCACTAACTGAGTCTGCTCCCTTACTAGATTCCTTATCTCACCTCTCTTTTTTAATACCTTATCCTGCTCGTCCTCTACTATCTCCAATAAATCATTATCCAACTTAGCATCTATACTAATATCATCTATCTTACTCATATCCTCTTCATACCTCGCCAATACATCATCATCCGTCCTCGAATAATCATCCAACCTGTCATAATCACTCTCTAATCTCTTTTTCATATCTTTTTTTATATCATCAACCACTTTCTTTGTCGCTTTCGTTGCCACTTCCCCTACCTTCCCTACCACTAACGCTGTACCTAAGACTACCAACACCCCTTTTAACATCCCTTTCATCATACCAGGCATAGACTTCTTTACTAAACCAACATCCCCTTTCCTTACACCCTCCCCAAAAGACTTAAAATCTTCTGCATTTACAAACTTCTTTACCCCTTCTAATATCCCTTTCTTACCAGCATCTCCTCCTACCCTCCCTACTATACTCTTCACTACTTTCTTCCTATGCTTCGCATCTTTCTCAAATTTATCATTTAACCCTTTTACCTCTTTCTCATCTTCATCTACCATATCCTTTTTTGTATCCTTCTTACCCACATCCTTACTCGTACTCTTATATTGACTCCTAAGCTTCTTCTGCTCTTCCGCAGGCAAAGAACCAAACTGAACTTCGTTCCCAGTCTCAGGATTCTTAAACTTCTTGCCCTTTATGGCATCTTCAAACTCACCAGCTAACTTATATATAATAGACTCTACCTTAGATTCTATCTCATATTGACTGGCTACAAATTGGCGATTTCTTTTTAACTCATTAAATGCTGACTTTAATGCTTTTCTTACTAAATACTTATTCATGATAAAAACTCCTTTATATCTAAAGCCCTTATATAAGTTATTTATTAAAAAGTTTTTTTAACTTATCTTTTATCTTCTCTTGTATCTCTTCTACCAAACTTTCCATAAATCTATCTTTCCCCAACTTAACTTGAATCCCTAATCCGTTCTCCCTATTCCCCTCCTCTCTCTTCATCTCTAAATACTCAGATAAAAACTTATAATCATCCTTAAACTTTTTAAACTCTTCCACTTCCTTTACCCCACCTTGATGTTCTGCATTATCTTCTAAATCCATATACTTTACACGATAAGCTCCATACTCTTTTTTTAGCATCTTTTGTAAATCTTCCTCAGCCTGACTTTTGGTATAGGAATACTCTTTTTTTACAGCATCATACTTCTTCTTCAAACCTTCTCCCATTTCTTTATAATCTTCCCAATCATCACTTGTCATTTTCCTTAAATTTAACTCAAAACGAGACTCCCAATAATCTATCTTACCCTTTAAACTTTCTTTTTCTTCTTCTATCTTTTTTAACTTATCCACATAATCCTTCTGTAAATTTAGTATCTTATTAAATACCTCTTTCTCTTTTTCACTCCCCTTATTCATATACTTTTTTATTTCATCACGAAATACAGCTGATGTTTCTTCTATCTTCTTCTTTTTTCCCTCTTTCACTTCATCTTTCTTCTCCTCTTTCTCATCCTCTTTCTCATCATCTTTCCCCTCCTCTTTCTTATCAAACTCTTCATCTGCCTTAGACACCTTCTCCTCTATCACCTCTTGTGATACCTCTTTCGATACATCCACTAATTCCTCTTTCTCCTCCTCTGTTAAATCCTTCTTGTCTTTTGAATTTAATAAAAAAACACCCAATAATATAGTCCCCACTACTTTCGCTACACCCTTTAACATCCCAGGTATCGCTTTCTTCATCCCAGACTTATCTCCACTCTTTAATGCCTTCCCAAAGGCACTAAAATCTTCTGCATTTACAAACTTCTTTAATCCATCTTTTATCTTACTCTTTGTCTCAGGCTTCGATACTTCATCCAACACCTTAGACCTACTTTCAAATTGACTCCTAAGCTTCTTCTGCTCTTCCGCAGGCAAAGAACCAAACTGAACCTCATTTCCTGTCTCAGGATTCTTAAACTTCTTGCCCTTTATGGCATCTTCAAACTCACCAGCTAACTTATACATAATAGACTCTACCCTAGATTCTATCTCATATTGACTCCCTAATTGACCACTTCTTTTTAACTCATTAAATGCTGACTTTAATGCTTTTCTTACTAAATACTTATTCATGATAAAAACTCCTTTATATCTAAAGCCCTTATATATATAAACTACTCTCTACCCTCTACCCCATATATTACCCTAAACTCTATACCATCTTCCCCAGATACCACTACCCTATATATTACCCGACCACTTACTCCTATTATACTCTCCAACTCTCGAACTATCCTAGACCCACGACTATTTAATAACACCACATCCCCACCCAATAACACAACCTCCAACCTCCCCCGACTCCCCATTATATCCACCAACCTCTTTAATACTGGATACGACCGACCCATTATTATCCCTTCTCCTCCCTTCTCAAAATATATCTCAGATACCTCCACTACCCCTGATACCTCATCTATACACCCATCACTATCCTTATACCCATTCCTATTCTCTACCTCTCCTACACATAAATCATATATATCCATCACACCATCACCATCATTATCCATATCTGGACACCCATCCTCGTCCTTATATCCATCCTTATCCTCACTCTCATCCACACACCCATCTACACTATCCTTTATCCCATCCTTATCCTTATCACTATTCCTTATCCCTTCTACACTTATTATAAACCGACCACTTACACTCCCTATACCACTCGTTATCCCCTGTCCAAACCCTAATAACACCAACTCATTATACCTTACCCCTATTACACCCTCTACCACTCCTACCCCACGACCACTTATCGACCCCATCCCCTGAAACCCTTTCCAATTCCCTACACTATATATACCTACACCCCATATCACCCCATCCCCTAAATACCTCTTTAACCCTATTTCATCCGACTTACTCTTTATCCCATCCCCTACCCGATACCCTATATTTATATTATACCCCACCTTATCTAATATATCCCCACTTACTATACCCTTATAGGTATTTACTCCCACTCCACTCCCCATCGGTATACTACTTAACATCATTAATGAGAAATCTAACTTTAACACCCCTCCCTTTACTATATGACTTACTACCCTAAACTTAGGCGCAAATCTTATATTCTCCACCCCACTCACTAATCCATACCTACTACCACCAATATCCCCACTTATATAATTGTACCCAAACCCAATACCTATACTTAACCTATCCTCTATTAATCCATATGTACCATTTATCCCCACTTGACTCATATACTTCACTATACTACTCTTACTATAACTGTCTACTAAGGCATCCTGACTATAATTCATCCCTATATTATAGTCCAACTCCCGACTCCCTATTATCTTAGCTCCATCTACATTATAGACCCTATACTTGTCCATTCCCATATTTAAAGTCTGTACATCCTGCCCTCTTACAACATTACTTATAAGTATTAATATTAACAATAGTCTCATAGCTTAGTCTCCTTTAGTCTTATATCTATATCTTGCTATAAATAATATAGTTTCATTTCCAATATGACTTTTTCACTATAGACTGAATCCAGCTTTCACCCATCCCCCAAACCTTTTCTAATTTTTAATGATGCAGTTATTACTAAGAGGGGGTTTCATTTCCAACCCAAAAATTTTCCGTACCAGAAATTTTCCAAATTCACTTTTATCAAAATCCTTTTCAAATTTCTCTACCAAAATCCGACTTTTTTCTGACATTAACCTTATCATATATACACTCTAATCTATATACTCTATCCATACTCTAACCTACTCTATATACACGAAGATGTGTATATAGAGTAGGTTAGAACTAGGGTTTTAATATAGTTTCATTTTCAGAATGACTTTTTCATTACGGACTCAATATGGCTTTTTCACCCATACCACCTTTAAAGTGCTACTTTTTAATGCAGTTCTATACAGTTTAGGTGTAATATATCGATTTTTCGTGTTTTTAGGTATATATAGGTAGTAGGTTTATATATATAGGTAGTAGGTTTATATATATAGGTAGTAGGTTTATATATATAGGTAGTAGGTTTATCCTATACTCTCAGTTTAAGGGATATAGGATAAACCCCTTATCCCTTAAACTGAGATTGTATCTCATTATTGTATGCCACTTTACACCTAAAAATCTGATTGTCTGATTATCTGATTATCCCTTAAATCTCTTATATCCACTTTATCCTTTAAACCACCTTTATCTCTTAACATCACTTTTATCTTTTATCTATTCTATAAGAGACCCTATCGTATCTCCACTTTATCTTTATCCCTTAACCACCTCTTTACCCATTAAACCTTTTATCTATTCTATAATCTCATATCTTCACTTTATCTTTATCTCTTTATTCACATCTACCCATTAAACTCACATCTACCCATTAAACCCACTTTATCCCTTAAACCCACTTTATTTACCCCTTAAATCCACTTTATCCCTTAAATTCTCTTTATCTCTTAAAATGATTTGTTCCATAAACTCTCTTTATTTTTTAATTTCTTAACCCCCTTATTCGATAAACAAAATAATCCCCCCATCAAGTTCTCAATCTTTCTTTACTTGCCCCAAGCTAAAAAGACACCTACCCTCAAGTTCTTAATCTTTACTCATAGGTAAAGGGTATATCTGAAATATGGGTATATAGGTAGGTATATGGGTATATAGGTATATAGGTAGGTAAAGGGTATATCTGAAATATGGGTATATAGGTAGGTATATAGGTATATAGGTAGGTATATGGGTATATAGGTAGGTATATGGGTATATAGGTAGGTATATAGGTATATGGGTATATAGGTATATGGGTAGGTATATGGGTATATAGGTAAAGAGTATATTGTATCTGAACCTAACACATTTCAAATCCTTAATCTTTTTTACCGACTCTCAACTCCGATCAAGTTCTTAATCTTTCTATCTACTCACAAAACAAAGATAATCTTTTACCACCCCAAGCTAAAAAACACACCCATCAAGTTCTTAATCTCTTTTACCTATACTCAACCCCACCTTAAAAAATTATATGAAAAGACACATGGTCAAGTTCTTAATCTTTCTATCTACTCACAAGAACCCAACCCCAACGGATCAAGTTCTTAAAAATCCTACCCATGAAAAAAGCACACCCCACCCAAGTTCTTAATCTTTTCAACCCACAATAACCCTATCCTAAGTTCTTAATCTTTTTACCTACCCATCATCCCAATCAAAAATCCTACACAAGAAAAAC
>Ga0255098_1000185_pt1 | contig 19106 bp, 16 predicted proteins | sample Colum_Atlam_RepC_2_FD_188440 | JGI IMG/M metagenome (GOLD analysis project Ga0255098, IMG submission 188440) | Freshwater microbial communities from Columbia River, Oregon, United States - Colum_Atlam_RepC_8d | ecosystem: Environmental > Aquatic > Freshwater > River | place: USA: Oregon... | reverse complement strand
TCTGGGAACCGTGGACGAAACGTGGCGAAACAAGCTTGTGCTTGCGCTTCGTGAGGCGTATGGTCTCGGGGCGGCGGGCAACCTGCAAGGCGCGCTCGCCAAGGTGCGCGACCTTTCGGAAGGCATGCGCGCGGATGGCGCACACGAAGCCTTTTTGCAGGACGTGGAAACCGAGGTGGCTCTCAGCGTAAGCAGGCCCGAGACTTTTCGTGCATGGGGCGGCGCCTTTTTGCTATGCCTAGCCAGTGCCCACAACCTTAAGCGCTGCGCCAATTTCAAGAATGCATCGCTGCAACTCTACAAAACTGCCGAGTTTGTAGAGCACCAGGCAAGGACGGAAACTGCGTTTCGGGCAGAAATGGCGCGCATCGACGCCGCGCTCGCTGCAGCCGACGCGGCTAGGGCGGCCGCGGCAGCTGCGCAAGGCACTTCGTATGTACCCCCTGCACGCGCGGAATCATCGGGCTTTTACAATGCTGCAGGCGGGTGCGTGCATGGCGAGTGCCTGGCTCTGCTTGCTGATGGCACCTTAATTCGCATCGACAAGCTCAAGAGGGGCGACATTGTGGCTACGGCATGCGGCAGCCTCTTTGGAGAGATTACGGACATTGTCAAGACCGCTATTAAGCCCGACGCGCAAGCTGTTTGCTTCAGCGGCAGCGACGGCCAGGCGGGTCAGAAGACGGGCCTCAAGATTACGGCATATCACCCGATTCGCATCGATTCCCAAGAGTCACCTACATGGTCATTCCCTGCTCACGCTGCAGACGCCCAGGTCAGTACTGCCGCGGCGCTGGGATTCCACATTGGCTTCAGCTTTGTGGTGCGGGGGCTACGCGACGCGGGCGAGACCGTGCATGGCATGGTGGTCAATAACATTGTGGTGGCAACGCTTGCGCACCAAGTGGGAGGCGACAAGGTCTTGTCTCACCCATTTTGGGGCTCACTCGTCATTGCGGAGCGCATTCGCGCCATGAATCAGTGGGCAAACGACCATACCATTCCGGACGAAAAAAATGTGGTGGGAACAAATGGATGGGAGTGGGTGCGGGATCCCGAGACGGGGCTTGTGTGTGACTTGTGCTTTGGAATTGTGTAAGACGGACGCGGAAAAAAAGAAAGATTTCAATTACAATCTTGGGAAAAGGGTTTACATGCGGGGCCGGCCAGGTGATTTCTTATCGCGGCACCGCATCGTTTCCCTATCGCGGGTCTGGCCAGGCGGGCAAGGTAACGGGTCCCACTCCTTGCGTGCCGAAATTTCGAGGCAGCGAAAAAGCTTTCAACGGTTACATTACCTGCAGTATTGAGCGAAGGCACGCTAATAGAAGCACGCATATAAATAGGCAAATTCCTATCCACTTAATATCACCCACATAGACAAAGCCTGCTGCGTTGCGTGCCACGTACTTTGCCCATCCCAGATGCTTATAAAGCGCGGTTTGGGGAGTTGCGTCGTCAGTAAACCTCATTATGAAAACAGTGCGCTTGCATGCATGCATTGACGGAATGCCTGGTGATCTCTTGAATGGAAGCACGCGATGAAACAATGCGTCGGGATCGTGTAATGACATGCTATTACCACCGAGATACTCGGCACGCCTAAAAAACTTTCCTCGTTGCATATAAGTGCCTTCAAGCGTGTTGTGGCGTTCCGACGCATCCGCTATATCGTTGCTATTGCTCAATGTTAAGACGCACACTACTTGTTTTCCCTTGTAATCTCTGACCTTGTCATAGTGCCAATCGAGAAAACTCGAATCGTTTGCGTCATAAAAGTTAAGCTTTCCATTAATCTCAAACGCGCGTGTTCGTGAAATCGGTAGACGCTGCACGTCCTTCCATCCAGTGATTTGCTTTATAAGTTGAAGCAGTTCCGAAGAATAATAAAGCGATAGAAGCGCCCAGTCTGAATGCTTTGTCAATCCACGCTGGCTTTTACCCAATGCTTTGTGTCGTGGCGTGCTTAGCAAATACTCCGGCATCAGTTGCTTGTACCTGCTGTGCGGATTGGGCGATATATACTGTGCGCGTGCTTCTAAAAATTCAAGTTCTTCTTGAACATCTTCCCACCACACCATAGACTTGTGTTTTATGTCTAACACATCATTCAAAACAACAAACCGAGAATTTTTCCACTCTCTTTTTGCTTGCGCGACACTTTTTCCTGACACATTCATTTCTGCTGCTGCAAGCTGCTTTTGTATTTGGAGTGAGTTGATCCCATACGGCTAACGCTTAAAAAGTAATCCCTTAAACGCGAATTTGGATTTTTTATCAATTAGACGTTCTCGTGTAGCAATTCGCTGCTTTAATGACGATTCTGCTGCGATGGTCCCCAGATAAGTAGTGGGGAATAAAGCTTAATCTTGATATCAACAACTCTTTTAAACTTTTTGGTTTCATTGTACCTTCTTTCGTCCACGGGAAATCGCTGTAGCGCGTTTTTATGATGTTGGTTTTTCCGTCCTTAATATATGAGCAGATTCCGTAGCGGTCGCTTGATCCCGAGGGTCTTCGAAAAGCGACCTCCACAGAGTTGCAATGTACAACGCATCTGCAAGTGCAGAGTCTAGCCGCGCGAAGTGCGCCTGCAAATTCTTGTCGCTGCACCGTGTAAGTGTGCATTCCCAACTTGTGTTTGGTGGCAAACGTGCGCCTCCGTAGCTCGTTAGTGCGGCCTCTAGTAGAATGCGCTCGCTCTCTGCGCCATGTGCGACTAGCACGATGCCTTCTGGAGAGGCTTGTTTCTCGAGAAACGCCATAAACCTGCTGAGCAGCGTTGTGGCAGTCCCCACGGCGCGCTCATGGAAGCATACAAGAGGGTCATCCACCTTGACAGCCGCTATTTCAATGGGTACTCCCGTCTCGATGCAGGGATTTTGGAAGAGTAGGAAAAGTACATGGTGAAAGCTACGTGTGCGCGGATGTGGGGTTTGGAAGCTGTCCTGACCCATAATGACAAGTGCCTTCTTTGACTGAACGCGGAAAAAAAGAAAGATTTCAATTACAATCTTGGGAAAAGGGTTTACATGCGGGGCCGGCCAGGGGATTTCTTATTGCGGCACCGCTTCGTATCCTTATCGCGAGTCTGGCCAGGAGGGCAAGGAGCATTTCCAGGGTGCTCAGCGCTCCACGTCTGCACCTTGCGTGCCGAGCCCTTTTTGGGCCCAGGCTTTCTCTTTTCGCGGCAATGCTTCGTTACGGGGTCGCGCGTCTGCGAATTGAGGCAAGGGCTGCGGCGCGCAGAGCGCAGTTTGGCGCGGCACCGCTTTGATTCCTTGTCACGAATTTCGCCAGAGGGACAAGGACTGCGGCGCGGCGACTTGCGCTTTCTCGTTTTTCTGTCTTGCGAGCCATAGGGCCGCCCTGCCGAACTCTTGCGCTCGCGGCATCTCCGTGTCTTGGGGTCGCGGACTTCGCCCGAACCGCAAGGCCCCAGAGGCTTGGGGCTACGCCTCTTACGGCCGCCTTCTAATTCAAGCTTGGGGTCAACTTCCATTTTTTTCGCAGGTGGGGTCTTTGTTTTAAGGTTACGAAAGGAGACGACTTCATGTATAATTTTGCTTATCACCGTCGCCCCTCTATAAACTTTGTATCCGATTCGGAGCGGCGCGGCGACGTGGAGCGGGCCACGGAATCTTCAGAGCCAATGGCCCGCACAGTGCGCGCACGCAGCTCATCATTGGCAGCCTTTAGAGCGTCCTTCAAAATTTGCGCGCGGTCTGCACTAAATGTTTCGCCGCCGCTTCCGCGTGCCGTCTCTGCTGCGGCAGCCAGTCCACGTGACCACTCTACGCTTTCGCCGCGTACCCACGCACGAAGCACGGCCTCGGGGTCCGCGCGCACGGCGTCATCTGCTGCTGCCATTAGCGTTCGAGTGAGCTCTAGGTGTGAGCGCAGACGCTGGGGAGCATCCGTTGATGGCAGCTCGCGCAGCATGCGCTGAATGTCTTCATTGGCTGCATTGAGCGCTAGTAGGCGAGCAACAAACGTGCGATCCTTTTCAGACAGTGGAAGCGCATGCGTAGATGGCGGTGCGTGCACGCTGTCGCCATTTCCAATGGCTGCGCGGGCAATGCGCTCCGAAACGCGGACGCCCTCCTCCAATGCATCGAGAAGGCGCGCCTCAAGTCTCTCCAAATCCACTTCGTCGACCCATTGCACAGTGGGCGCTCCCTCTTCGGTGGATGCCGCACGAGCCCAGCGACGAAGTGCGTCGCCCCACGCCTGGCCTGCTCGTAGTGTTGCCGTTGCGCCGCCCTGCGAAGCCACGTCGCGAGTAGAGAAAGCTTCTGCGTCGGCACCGAGCAGTGCGCCCAGCAAGGCGCGGGCAGCCGTGACTTTTAAAACATCGTCTTGCACCTGAGGAACTTCCAACGCTATGCCCGCAAAGTGCGGCGCAAGGGGACCCGCAAGACTGACGTCGCCTAAATTGCTTGCGGCGCTGTTAGTTAAAGCTTCCGACACTTTCAAGGCCAGTGTATTCAGCACAATTTGATGCACTCGCGCCTCTGAACTCTGCTCCTGGCTGTTGCGCTGAGGCCCCTGGGATGCAAGTGCGCCCAAGTCAACACGACCCAACACAACTCGGCCAAGCGCAGCTGCCAAGGCTGCCTGCTTTGCGGGGCTCAAGGTTATGCGCGGCCGGCCCTTTTGGGCAGGCGCAAATTCTGTGAGCGCGGCCAAAAGAGCGCGACCCAGGAGTGCAGGCTCGGCGCGCAGCAATGCTGCGGCGGCACTCTCTTCGGCAGGCCGTATACTCTGCATTTCACTGCCTCCATGAAAATGACCTACTGATTTGGTATGTGCTGGAGTTTTGTCAACGAGTGCAAGGGCCGCGTGCAAAGGCGCAGTTGCATTGCCCATAGATTCGGCTCCTCCTGCCCCCGTGCCAATTGCGCGCATCAAAAACGTAGTAAGCGCGCTGCGCACCATGCCCGCAACGTGTTCGGGAGCGGCAAGGGCGGCTGCAGCATCTCCGGCCATGGCATTAGTACCCGCAGCGTCAAGACGAATACCCCGTAGAGGGCGGCGACCCGCCCGTATCCACATGGGCGCCTCGGCGGCAGCTTGCACCCCTGCTTCAATTGCACGCTGCATGCCCTCACTATTTCCCATGACGATGCCAGCATCTCGCAAAATACTGGAAATTGTTTCCACATGCGCGGCCACGCCCCCACTTCCGTAGGCGCCATCCATACCCCGTGCTCTGGTATGGGAAATGAGTGCATTTAGTTTGGTAGAGGTGGGAGAAGCTTTGAGACGCAGGGCATCCACATTCAAGGTGTGTATGCGGTCGTCAAATGTTTCACCCTGCTCACTAAGGGATGTGGCTCCGGCCTGCTCTAGTTTGGCGCCTACTTCATGGGCCTTTTTGTACGAAGCTTCAATTTGCGATGCATGGCGCCCTGTGGCCAGAGGATTTTCTCCGCCATCGTCGCCATACCCATCTTCGCCATTACCAGTGCCATCAACAATTTCGCGTGACCTGGATGCTTCTTCTGAAAAGGGCGAGGTGCCAAGCAAGGCCGCCAACTTACGGCGCAGGCCGTCCGAGCTGCGCTGCACATCTTCTTGTGGAGGATTGGGAATGGGCTCTACTTCTTCCATTATGTGACCTGTCAGGGGATCACGCCAACGCGAGACGGGAACAACTTCCTGCACAGCGGCGGCATCTGCCCATGCTGCAGAGCGAGAGGTGCGCGAATGACCGTTTCCGTTTCCGCGTTTCATCATACCAAATCTTTGTTTTGTTTTGATGGATCCCCAACTTTTCTTTTCTTTTCATGCTCTGGCAACAGCTTCCCTGGACAAAGGTATAAACGTGAGCAATTAGGTGGAGCCTTCCCCATCCAAGAGCGACTTGAGGTACTTGCGCGCTGCCCCATAGTTCATTGCACACGAGGAAATCATGGCGACAATCGGGTTAGGATGCCCCAGTGGTTCAAGGCGTGCAGTGGCCTCGTCAATGACCGTATGCGTAACATGCTTCCAAAAGGTGGTTTCTGAAACAGATGCAAGTAGGAGCGGGTACAATTCGTCGTAATCGGGGGAGTCGCACACGGCCTCGGAAAAGAATTCGGGGGGAAAGTGGCGCGTGCGGAGAATGAAGTTCATGGACAGCCATTGCTTAAGCTCTTCGATCACGTGCTCTTGTGGAATGTGTGCAGCTGCTGCCTTGCTTGCTGAGTCGTTCTGCATGGTATATGCTACTGGAAGTTGCTAGGAGGTTACCCAAATCGCAGCGCGGATTCCTTCCTTGACTCTATAGTGATAGTGAGTGGGGTGGGTACATGAGGAAAAGCACAGCATGCAGCCTTCTAGCGATTCCGATTCCGACGTGCTCGATGCAACTGCCGAATCGCGTTTCCCGATCATGCTTCCAATGGCCACCATCCAGTCGTGGCCCCAGGTACACGCAGTGCCGTGCCAAGCTGCGGACAAGGACGAGCCGCCCTTTCAGCGCGAAGGCCCCGCAGAAGCTCGACCCCTGCACACAATTGTGCACGCACACGTGTCCACAAGCTGCATTCGTCGTGGCGACGACGCTGAGCGCCAATTTTTAATGGCGATGGAGTCGCGCGGGTGGATTCCGTTGGCACTAAGCTACGGAGAAAATTACCTTGGGCACGTAGACTTTCGTCTGGGGCGCGTGTGTGCAGAAAAAGGCGCCGATGTGGGGGGCGGTGCGCGGGAAACGAGAGAAATATTGACGGTGGATGTCAAGGCGCTTCGTTCTCTGCGGCGTGGCGGCGCACTTCAAAACCAGTTGCTGTTTGTGGAAATGCACAAGGATGGTTGGCTCCTGGGAGGCCATGCCAATATTCTTGCCGTGCAAGTGTGCGAGGCACCATGCAGCTTTGTGTTGCTGGATCGTGTGAAGCTTGCTGCACATGCGCTTTCCCAGGTAGACGCAAAAGCACCGCGCGTTGCATGGCCAGAGCAATGCTATCGGCGCCTTTATAGGCGAGCGGGCCGCTCAAAAGAGTTGATCTCGCTCATTGATTTGGAGGGTGCAATTGAGCACTCGGGGTGTGGTTTGGTACTATGAATGGAAAGAACGGGAAACAAAAATTACAGTTTGTTATATTGAATCCATGCTACCGTAAGCATCTCTCACGCACGTCTTACGCGCGCTTGGGAGAGTACGCAGACGCCTGCGCCCTGGTCTTCTTGGACTGCGAAGCCACGTACTTGTCCGCCACGTACTTGTACGCAATGCCAAGAGGATCATCGCCAGCCTCAAACGCCTTGCGAATCTTGGGATCGCTATCCTTCCCGCGCTGTGCCGCCTCCTTGGGCATCCACAGCGCGTCTTCGCCGAGATCTACCCACGCGCACACGGACTCTACCGTGCCATAGGAGGCGGGGTACATCTCGGCGTCATTCATAATGTCAAAGGCCCTCGTCTTGCCAGCAGCCTTGCGCTTCTCATACGAAGAGCCCAAGCTCGCCTTGGCGCACACCATGCTGGCCTTGACAAACTTCTCGGCGTTCTCCGTCCGCTCTGCTTCGCTGTTGAACTTCTTCTCCGCAACAAGGAACGACTGCTTGACATAGCGCACCTCGTCGTCAAAACGAATGCTGACGTCCTTGGGCACGCCCAATAGCAGACCCGCATCCACAACGGCCGCATTTTCAGGCAGCTCGCGCAGATTGTATGGCAGCGCCTTCTTGGCATCCTCCACATATTCACTCGCCGACTTTTGGTTTGCACCATTCTTCGTGACCGCGTCAGACTTGTTGAATGCATCCGCCATCTCCTTGGAGCGCCGCGCAATAAACTTGTCGCGCTCCACCTCATTTAGCTGGTTGTTCACCTTGGTCAGCATTTTAAGCAGCATCATCTTGTCCGTCATGTAGCTCTCGTCGTGCACAAGATCTTCAGGAGGAATGTTGCATAGGCCCTCGGGGTAGCAACGGCCATTAGGGGAAACCCAGCGGAAACCCATGAGCTTCTCGCACTCAGGGTACGCGCCCTTAGCCTTTACAAACTTGCGGCCGTCATAGCTCGCAGGGCACTCGGCCGTGCGATACGTCGCAATTTCGTAGCCCTCCTTTTCCAACAACTTCTGCACCTCAGAGTGACGCGGGCTCACGCGCACCACAAGGTCGGAAGGCGGGCGGCGCTTTTCCTCCTCGGTCGTCACCGTTTCCGTGCGCATACGGCGAGGCGAGCGAGACCGAGTCCCGCGGGGCGACTTGCGCCCCGTCGACCGACGCCCCGAACTGCGCCCTGCACCTCCCGCAAGCGGGGCGGCAGGAGCGGCAGCGGGAACAGTTTCGGCTGCCTCCGTGCCACCAGTGAGCCGAGTCGCAGCGCTTACAAGCTTGGCAGGTAGGGCCCTTACTGCATCGCGGCCTTTAATCGCCCGTACAAGCGCGTTTCGGAGAGACACAAGCGCGGACTCCACGTTGGATTTCTCTGTGAGGGTCAATTCTGCTTCCCAGTCCACTGTTAGCTTGTCGATTGCCTCTGACAGCATACCCTCCACGCCTTTCCCTTCATATAAATTGTATGCGCCGATATTTGCTACGGCAAGTTCGTTTTCCGCTTTTATGATCCGAGTCTTTTTGTCGTCGGCGCTCTCAGCGTCCTTGATTCGGTTCTCTACAGATACGAGAGCTTCAACAAACGTTTTGTCAACCCCTGACTGATATCCAGGATCGAATTTCTGCTTGTATTTCGGAGAAAAATCTAATCTAGCGAATCCCTCCCAATTTCTTCCAAACGACTTCTCCCACCAATCGGTATTACCCAGTGCGCCCAATCCAACGATACCCGAAACACGCGCCTCCTTCGCATCCTGCGTGGTCCGGAAAACGCCCACACCGCCATCGTTTGCAAACTTCAGGTCTGCAAGCAGTCTCTGCAAGAGCGCGGGATCCTTATTCGCCATTGTCGTCACAATGATGTTGGACAGGGCGTTGATTGCAGCGTCTACACCCTTGGATCCCTTGCTATAGCCAGGGATTGCCGAAAACATCTTCTCCATATCCTTGGGAATGGAGCACAAGTTCCCGTCAAGAGTGGCAATAATCCACTTCTTGTTTGCAATTTCGGGAGTAGGGCACGCTAGCCCAAATGCGGCGGCTTCCTTGGGGTCGCATGCAACCGTGCCCGTGGGACAAGACTCCGTGTAAATGGTGGGAGACTTCTCGGGCTCCTTCGTCGTCGTGAGCTGAGCTTCAAGCACTTTCAGTGCAGCAAGAAGCTGGGCATTGTCTTTCCCCCCAGCAAGTGCCGGAGTTTCAGGAGTCGGATTGGTAGCCATGAGAAAAATGGGTGGGTGGTAGACCTGGACCGATGCTTTGGTGTTGTTTTATTTGAGAGGGGTGGCGAGAACCATATAAGTGAAATTCGGGTGGGTGCACAAAAATCAAAAATTCCGCTCAGGGGGGTTCGGTTTGAAACGAAGCCCCTCCTGGTCGGCGACTTGCATGGACCACTGCTTTCCTCTTGCCGTACTCCTGGGCCCTACCCAACGAATCGTCGAACGTTCATTGTCTGCGTGTATCGCCCATGGCACTTGTTATCACTTCCACATGCATGTTCATACGCGCAATATATTTATTTTTGCAAACTGCATGCTTAGCGCCGTGCTCATTTGCGCGCGCGAAATACAAAATCTCCAAGGAGCGAAGCAATTTTGCGATGCAAGTAACGGAAGATTCTAGTTGGATTGATGCACCCGACTCTGCAGGACTATTGAGGGATCTGCATGCCCTGCATGCAGTGCACGCATCAACTGCCACGAATGTCAGCAGCTCGCACCATGCGTCCGCACCTCTGCCTGTAGCAGTGCCGTTAGCACCGCCAAAAGCCAAGTGTCTTGAGGAATGTGGGTGCCCCCTACCTTTGGCATTTGAATCAGAAGGGCAAGCATCAGAAACTCCCATCTTGTCGGGGCTATATTGGGTGCACAAGAGCATTCTAAACAATAACGGCGATGATCACGCACGAGTTGCGTGGTATAAACGGGCGCCATGGTGGTCCGAGTTGACGCCTGTGCCTGCATCGAATCCCCTAAATCCTATTCCTGCAAAGCCATTGCGCCTTGCATTTGCGCATCCAACGGACGCGGATTGGGTAGGGGTGCCTCGGTTTTGGGGCATGGCCATGTATGGAGTGCCGGAACGCGACAAGCGCTTTACAGGGGACGCATTGGGTGCGGGCGTTACACTGGCGATGCCGCTCCGACCCTTGCAGCAAGATGCCATGGCGGCAGCAGTAAAAAGTTGTGCAGAATGGGGCGGCGCTTTTCTTCAGGCAGACTGCGGCTTTGGGAAAACGCCTACGGCCCTTGGCATTATTTCTGCATTAGGACGAAAGGCCATGTTTGTGTGCAACCGAAGCGAGCTCATGCGGCAGGCTGTGGATGACATTGTAGGGGCGCCGAGCAGGTGGCCTGACGGATCCGTGGCGAGCGGTGGGGAGCGCCAGGTGTGCGAAGCGTGCTTCTCGGGTGTTGCCAAAAGAGAAGCCACAGAAGAAAAGGAAGGAGAGCAACCACAATTGCCAGTCAAGCGACAAAAAATAACACTGCAGACTGAGCAGCCTTGCGCAATATGCGGCAGTAGTGAAACGCCCCTGCAAACACAGACGGCGTCTGCGCCTCGCAATGCATGGCTACCTGGCGCCCGCGTTGCCATGCTGCGCGGACAATGGGAGCCAGATAAGCGTGGACGCAAAGAAAAGGAGCTACGGGATGCGGACATCATAGTGTGCTGCATCAATTCGCTCGCCATGTGCACATATCCTCCTTGGCTTTTGGAAAGTGTGGGCACTGTTGTCATTGACGAGGCGCACCACATTGCCGCCGCAACTCTGAGTCAGGCGCTACCCCGACTGCCGGCCCGAAACATAGTGGCGCTCTCTGCAACCCCCAATCGCTCGGACGGTCTAGAGCGCGTGCTGTTTTGGCTGCTGGGCCCTCGCTGCTTTGTATACGAGCGCACGCCCGCAACCACGGGTATTTGGGGCGCGGTCAACGTTTCGTTTGTCGAGTATGAGGGAGGACCCCGCCTAGAAATTGTGTACAGGGATGGCCGCCTAGGGTTTGCGGCAATGACGGTTGCACTATCGAAAGATGCAGAACGCAATGCCCTTCTTGTAAAACTAGGGTGTCAGGCACTGAGCGATGGGCGCGCCCGCGTCTTGGTGCTCACGAGCTTTGTCGAGCACTTACAGGCCCTACAAGTACTTTTCGTAAAAGAACTAGGCGCCAATGCAGTGGGCATTCTTCATGGCACCGTCAGCGCCCACGAGCGCACCCGTGCACGCGGAACAAATGTCCAGATCATCGTAGCCACGTATTCCTTCATTGAGGAAGGATATGACGATGACACGCTGGACACGCTGATTCTGGCAACGCCACGCTCCCGTGTGCAACAAAGTGTAGGACGCATTGAGCGCACACGCGCCGGCAAGGCTGTACCTCTTGTGCTTGACATTGTGGACACGTGGTCCATTTACGCCCGCATGCGTTATAAGCGTCGAGCTTTTTATACGTCCCGAGGATTTTCTTTGTCAAGCAAGTTGTAAAATGTAAAATTTCAACTTTTTGTAAGAAATCCTCCCTTCCTTGACCCCCCACCTTACGCGAAAAACTCGCTAATGAGCTTCTGGCGCTTGGCTGCGCGCCTGTTCGCGAGGTACTCGGCAGCCGCTTCGTCTTCGGGCTCCGTTTCCTCGTCGTCAGTCACATCCCAAGGGTCGTGCTCGTTCTTGACGGCAACGCCCTCGCCGTCACCGTCACCGTCGCCCTCGCTGTCGCTGTAAATGCCCAGCATGTAGGTAGCGCCCGAAACGTCGGGCAGAGCGGCCAGTGCACCTTCTAGCACGGTAAATACCTCCTCAGGAGCGATAGAAGAAAGGTCCGCTTCGTTGCCGTCGCCGTGGCCGTCGCCGTGGCCGTCGGCGTGCGCATCGTGCCCATCGCCGCCTGCAGGCGCCGTCCACGCGTAGGAGGGGCGCACGGGGCCATAAGCGCCGTGCATGGATGCGTGCACATCACGCGCCGCTGCTTGCAGTTGCTGCAGTGCGCGCATGTTCTCGAGGCGCTCCTCCAAGCCCTCGCATGGGTCTTGCGCGTTGGGGGCGTCCGGCAAAGGGAACTGCGCCTCGTGGTCCACAAAGTCAAGCGCGCATTCGTCGTACATGCCCACGGCGCCGAGAGCCTGCGTTGGCGCGTAAATGCCTGCGATGCATGCCAGGTCGTATGCGTTGGGGCCAGACGAGTTCATTTGTGCGATATGCTCACGAGTGCTCAGGAGCGTTTGGGGAACCGCAAGGAACCGCTGGGAACCTGTGGGGAGGAGTTGTGGTGAGGAGCATGTGCCGCAAGCGACAATCTGCAAGTGTGCAGCGCGCGAGCCCCAAAAACGTGACGCAAATCGCTGCTACGATAGCCGAGTGGCGTTTGCGGCACGGTTTTGCAGAAACGCACAAGGTTTGCAAAAGGCACGCGAGTTTAATCACGTTGTGTGCTCTTGCCTTGCTGGCAGTTTCAGGATACAGCAGGGTGGGGGCACGGGAGGGCTACTCAGGCGTTTGCCCGCATACTATTTTGCGTTGTGTAGCTCTAGCGTTTGCATCCTGCTTCTTTCAAAAAAAGACAAGAGTAGCATCCCTCCAATGCCCGCGTCGCCGCGGCCAAGGAATCGGCCTCAGCCACAACCAGCTCCGCAAAATTCTTCGTCGGCGAACGCTTCAGCGAACGCGTCACCACAACGGTCTCCAAAGCGGGCCGACGCTGGCCTGCAGGCAAAAAGCATGCAAAGCAGCAAGCAAAATGGGATGCGCAAGTCCTGGAATTTCGCGAAAGTCAAGCCCGCGACAATGCCGACTTGGCAAGACTAAAATTGGAAATTGATACAATCGAGCGCATTGACAAGGGTCCCACGCTGCAAAATTTTCGGGAAAGAGGCGGCAGGTACAAGGGCTACAAAAAGCAGCAGGGGTCCGCCAGTCCCAAGAAGAGTGTAGCATTTCGAGCTGGTGCCGCCTTGTTTGCCGAGGAAGAAGATGAGAAAGAGAAAGTAAGTCAGGGCTCCATCTTGAAAAAGAGGGGCCCGCCTCCACAAAAGTATCCCTACATTATGAATGTCATGGACATATATTCCAAGTACGCGTGGAGCTTTCCGCTCAAAACTGCGGAAGCGTCGGAGCAGTGCGAGCACCTGGAAAAGCTATGGCTGCAGGAAGGAGCGCCTGACATTTTGCAGACAGATGGCGGGTTTAAAAGCTTGGAGCTCATGCGCCTAGCGGAGCGTTTTGGCGTGGAGCATCGCAGCTGCGCGCCCTACCACAGCCAGTGCAGCGGCGCAATTGAGCGCCTGAATCGCACAATTCGCGGAAGCATTCGCAAAGCGAAACACGGCCTTGGCGAGACACTCAAGCGCTACGACTGGGTGCGCTTTCTTCCGCAGATTATTGCGTCCTACAATGCCATCAAGCATTCCACCACACAATTCTCGCCCTACTTTGTGCAGCGCGGCCGCGAGCTGCATTCTGCGCCCGTTGTTGCCTTGCAACGAAAAGAGCCAACACAAGATGAGAGGAGCGCAAAGGTGCCCACCAATCTGTTTTGGAAGGAACCCCGACGCAAACTGGGCGGCGGCGCGGGCGGCGCGGGTGGCAACAAAGATGATGATGACGAGGACGTAGATGGAGGCAACGACAACGGCAAAGATTGGGACGAGGTAGAGCGGCTTTACGCCGAAGACAATCGGTCCGATTTTACTGCCAACGTCATTGGGCGCACGATTCCATACGTTGTAGAAAATGTGTACAAGGAGGTGGATGATGTAGACCTTCCCAAGGCAAAGGAAGAGCGGGGCAAGTTGAAGGGGGCACAAATCGAAAGCGTACGAAAATTTGTCGAGCAATCGGCCGAGGCTGCTCAAAAGCGTAACGAAATTGTGAGTCGTGGAATTCGGCACGCGGCAGTTGGCATGACTGCCGATGCGCTGATTAAAGCGGAAGAGCATTTGCGCCCTTTGACCAGCGGCACCCTTGTGCGGGTGAGCTATGCCCACATAAACCTCAAGGTTCGTCAAGAACTCAAATGCGGGTTTAAGCGCGCCCGTGACTTAAACTCGTGGAGCCCCGAGCTGTATTACATTGTGAGCCCACCTTCCAACGCGGACAAGCTACATAATCACGGGTCACTGTACAAGGTGAACAAGGTGGGTAAGGTGGCAGCTCCAGGGGACCCTGACCTCTCGGTTGCGCGGCAAGACTTGCTAGCTATTTCTTCCCCTGCTGCAAGTGCAAATGATGCTCAGCGAGTCGCTGACTTGCAGTCTCTCATGCGCGGTGAGGATAATGTTGTGAAAAAGTATGTCACGCTTCGCCAAAATTATGATGCCCCGACGGCCCAGCGGCGCTAGGATTGTACAACGGCTGGAAATAATAGATGAAAATGTTTTCATTCTTTCCACGAAAAATAGGCATCTTCACATGCCCCTCGCGGTGTAAGAGCCTTGCCATCCCTCCATGCCGCTTCCACGACTTCTCTGCCCTTGCGCGTGAGTCGCAACGTGTCCTTGCGCACTATAAATTCATCTCCTTTTTCGAACAGTTGGGAGGGAAACACCCGAGAAGCAAAATGAAAAAATGCGCGGGCCCATGGAGGCGGCTTTGCCTTGATTGCTCGCCATGCACACGCAAAGAGCAAGTATTGATCAGAAAATGCACAAAAAGAGGGATACAGCCCAAATTTTTCCATATATCCGATTGGCGCTGCATGTGGCATAAACAGAGGGGAGCATGCCCGAGAGTCGGTGGAAAACGAAGCCTCAAAGTCAATAAGGACGGCACGAGGATGAACAGCATTGGGTTGCTGCGTGAGCACAATGTTTTCGGGTTTCAAGTCATTGTGCATAAAGTGGGGTATGCGCACTTGCAGGGTAGCCAACGTATCCAAAATCTGCAGCAACGTTGCCCGCCACACACGGTCGGGCACGAATTGTATATTGCGCAGCATGTCGGCAAGTGTGTGCATGTGCATGGAGAAGATGCCCCGCACGCCCCATGCAGGCGGAACTTCAAAAGGCGGAAGCCATTCAAGTGCCATGACAATTGTTCCCGAGGCAGCATCAATTGCACATCCCCTCGTGTGCGAAACGGAGTCCGCTGCATTTGTGTGTCGCATCTGCTCGGCCACAAAGGCTGTCGTCCTTGCTTCACTTACAGCCATGAGCAAGGAAAGTGCCGTGCGCTCGTTACCCGTGCTTACATTTACATCGTGTTTGCAAATTTTTAACAAGAGCTTTTCCTTCTCTGTATCGAACGTGTCGCCAATGTGGACGCCCAATATGGATGCAGGACTAGAAGTATTGCGAGTTGCAAGCATCCAGAGCGCCGCAGCTGCGCGCGCAGTTTCTGAATGGCCACCGTGGGGCGTCCACTCGAAAGGCAGGGCATTGAAAAGTTGACCCTGCACTTCTGCCATGGCATTGCCAGTGGAACTGGGCTTGGAAAATGCAAACGCGCATACGGGGCGCATAGCTCTGTTCAACAGCCCCCCCCCTTACTTTATTTCATGAATATCGCTCTCTCACTCCTCATCTTCACGGCGAACCTTGTGCACAATAAGTTGCTCTTTCGAAGCCTTTTTAAACGTTTGGTCGTCTCCAAATGATGCGCCTGGATCAGACCCTAAAACAGCAGTCACACTGAGCTCATTGTCTGAGCGATCCACAAAAAAGTATTCAGAAAGCTTCCAAAACACGGGGCGCCCCACGCGAAAGGGTTCCGTACGTATTTTTGCGCGGTAGTAAAAGATGCAGCTGGAAGGGTTGCGCACGGCCTTGCGCGTGTCGAGAACCAAGCAATCAAAGCCTGACGTGCACGCATCCAGCACGCGTGAAAAGTCATTGTAGGTGCGAAACATGCCAAAGAAATCCTTGTAGGCCTTTTGCCGCTCATTCACGCTGGGCGTATTGTACATGAAGAGCAGGTCCGTGTTTTGGCGAGCATCTGGGGGAGCATCCTTGATGTACTGCAGCGCATTCCAATAAAAAATTTTGCGGTGGCGCCCGATTTTGAAAATGGCAGCAATGTCGCCCGAATTCATGACCCGCTTCTTTTTTCCATCGCTTGTAACTTCGCCCATGCAATCATCCATAATGATGCCCACGCGCATGGACTTGTTGTTGGCCACCGAGCGCCGTTGCCACTCCATGACGTGGCGCACTTTTTCCTCGTCGTACCGCGGGAACACAAAGGCCATGGGCAAAAAAAAGCTGAGATTATGATTGCTTTCTTCGGTGGCGCTAAATCCCAGCACAAGGTCAAGGCGGTCTTTCAAATGAAACATTATGTCATTCATGAGCACCGTCTTTCCGGCATGCCGCTTGCCCACCACCATGCACGTGGCATCCACAGGCATGTCTGCGGGGTTCCACGGTAAAATGGTGATTTCGGGCGCAGGGTCGGACATGTCCTCTTTTTCTTCTTGTGCAGAATGGAATAGTCATCCTCATTCCCACGTTAATTTGCTTTGCTTGGCGAACCCCTAAGCAACGCCCTCCGATACTTCCATAGGGCAAGTGCAAGAAACCCAATCACCAAAAACACCAAGGCGATCGGCAAGGAATGCTGAGCCCGTGTTCCAAATTTACGATCACATCTACGTAATTTTACAATGGGAAGCTGCGTGTACACATTGCGGTGAATTTGTGCGCCGATACAAGCGGGTGACCACTTGCAGTCTTGTTGCAGTAAAAATGGACCTTCTAAAGCGTTGCGCAGCAGCGCGTAGCTGGATGGCAAATTGTTTCTCAATTGCATGACCGCCTGTGCGCACACGTGCTGCGTGAGGTATGTTCCGAAATTCTTGAAAATCTTTTGAGGGTTTACCTTTTGTTCAGACTCGATTTTGGCGCGGTACGCAGGAAACCCACTGCGCAGTGCACGCAAATGCTCCTGCCGCCATGCACGTATGAATGGACTTTGGGGCGGAGCCATAATCATCCAGTTTTCCATTACTGGAAATGTGGGCAAGGTCTGAAACGGTGGAATGTGGAAGCCTGCGACTTCGACTTGTTTTGTGCATGCTTCGGCGTGGAACTGGTCCAAATATGAGGGGTCATTCAAGAATATGCTGGCGTCCATCCAAACGCCGCCATACTTTTCCAAAAGAGCTAGACGCAACCAATCTGCAAAAAACGCTTTTTCGAGTGTTTTCGCAGATATTTCGTCGACCTCTTGAAGCTGAAGAACCAGGGGAGACTCGGCATGCAATGCATGGATGGTCCACTCCGTATCGAGCTTTTTCCACGTGCTGTGAGCCTCGCTAACGAAAGAAGGCACTTGGTGCGCGTGCCAATAGGACCATATGATCTTGGGAATAGCAGAGGGGAGGCCCTCCATTTGTTTTTTAATTTCACGGGGAAAAGAAAAAAAGGGAAATTTAATTAATGTATGGAAAAGGCCTTTGAAAAGCTAGAGCAGGATGCGGAAGAGGCAAAGTCCATCATTGACAATGAGCTGACATGGACGCGAAACCAGGAGCAGCTGCTTGTGGAATGGGCAGATAAGGCTGCGTGTTATCGCTGGCTATACGACACGTCGGAGCGATATTACCAGCATTTGCAGTACTGGCTTACAATACCTGTGATTGTCATGTCCACGCTGGCAGGAACCGCGAATTTCGGCGTTAGCAGTATGCTGCCAGCCCAATGGGTAAATGTAGGAAATTATTGCATTGGTGCAATGGGGCTTGGTGCGGGATTGATAACTGCGATTTCGAAATTCTTGTGCGTGGGAGAAACGATTGAAGCGCATAGACAAGCCTCCATTGCATGGGGCAAGCTGCACCGCCTCGTGTCCACAGAGCTGGCGCTGCGGCGCGACCAGCGCGTCAATTGTCAAGACTTTGTGCGCATCGCTCGCGCGGAGCTGGACAGATTGATTGAAATGTCCCCCATGGTGCCACAAGGCGTGATTAATGCATTCAAGCGAAAGTTTTCAAATGTGCACGACCTACACAAGCCCGAAATCTGTAACGGCATTGACCACACCCGCGTGTGCGAAGATGCCGTGTCAACACCCGCGCGGGGCGGCCTTGCAAGCGCACTCCCCAGCTTGGGCTCCATTGTTGCCGCCAAGAGAATCAGTGGTGGCAACGGTAACGGCAAGACGTCGCTCGATGGCACCCCCTCTTCACTTCTTTCCGAATCCTCTGCAGCAAGTGTGCGAGGACAGCCCGCAGCTTCCAATGCAAATGCAAATATAGCAAAGCTAGATCGTATATATTTAGCTGTCTGAGACACGAGCTAGCATGCTCACGTTAGAGAGGAGCCTCTTTTGCTTTGCGCTTCCTTTGCCGAGGAGCGCGCTTTGCAGAGCGTATAGTGGAGGGGGAGCGCCGCGTGGGCTTTTTCCTTCTCGATTTTCTCTGCGGCGAAGAAACCGCGGGCGAGTGGGCCCCCATTTCCATAGTGTCCCGCAAGGCTTCTACGGCTTCTTCTACTGCCACGGGCGCAACCACGTCTCGAAGGGGAATCAAGTCCTTTGATTCAATCTGTGGTTGCGATTGCGACGCCGACCACGCTGACGCCGTTTTGAAAAACGTGGCGCGAACAAAGCTGAGGCCATTTACAGCCTGTGTCAGCAGAGTGCACATTGGAAACTGCAAGAGATACTTGTACGCGCTCTTGGTTGCGTAATATGCTCTGTAAAGTTCATAGCCCCCCAAGCTGTTCCAAGCGTAAAAGGGCGCGACGACTCCCAATCCCAAGAAGGCCGCAGAGCCGCCCACAGATGCGCAGGCGTAGGACCACAGTGTAATGAACATGTTGGATGAAGTGTAAAAATGCACGAATAGGCAATGGCAGATACCAACAGCCCATCTGCAACAAGTCGGTACTTTTCGTCACACAATACGCCCCCATTCAATGGCTCGCTCATGTTTGTGTTTTTTGTTTGTATATATCCTATTGAGAAACAGATCTTCTTCAAATTCTTGTCAACTACTGCATTTCCTACTCCTCATTCTTGCGGTGCTTCTTCTTGTGCTCCTTGTCCTTGTCCTTGTGCTCCTTGTTGCCACTCTCGGACTTGCGCTTGGAGGGCTTGGGGGAGCCCTTGTCGT
>Ga0255098_1000178_pt1 | contig 19466 bp, 18 predicted proteins | sample Colum_Atlam_RepC_2_FD_188440 | JGI IMG/M metagenome (GOLD analysis project Ga0255098, IMG submission 188440) | Freshwater microbial communities from Columbia River, Oregon, United States - Colum_Atlam_RepC_8d | ecosystem: Environmental > Aquatic > Freshwater > River | place: USA: Oregon... | reverse complement strand
ATAAATATTTCATCAATTGATGCTTTTATATCTTTTCCGTATACTACTTCAATATTGTCCCAAGTTTTTTTCCTATCCTTGTTTTGAATGAATGTTTTAAAAAGTATAACACTCAATTCAGCATCTATCTCATTACTCAAATAATCAACTAATAAATCTAAATTTTCCTCGAAACTTAGGTTTTCTTCATCAAATATTTCGGTTGTTTTTTTTGGTTTTTTTATTTTGTAGTTTTTGTAAATCTCATCAAGCATCAATGAAAACCTTTCGTCATCTGGGAATTTATTAAATAAATTATGGTAAAAATGTGATAAAGGATTTTCATTATTATCAGTATTCAATTGATAAGCTATATCAAAACATTTCGCATCTGAAAAAGTTTCTTCATTTAAATTAAAATCATTGTAATAATTGAGGTACAGAAATTGATAGTCAACATAAAACCTGTGGCTATTGACTGGTAATTTACTTTTATAATCGAAAAAAATTAAAGATATTCCGTTTGAGTTAGGTAACTCGAACTGTAGATTTTTATTTGAATTTATGGTAAATTGAAAGTGCCCATTTGATGGTTTAGTCCCTCCTGATATTAAGTTTGTTATCATGTAAGGATTTGTGGACTTCTCAATAAATGATTTGACGTTTACCATTTTTTTAGGTAAATCTTTAATATCAAAAAGACTACTCAAATTATTTTGTGAATAGATATTTATTGACATCAACATTAATAGATTTAATAATAAATATTTCATTTTACTGCGATTTTTAAAATTATGTCTGCTAACTTGTATATATCATCAAATATATACAACTTTTTTTAGCTGTAAAAATTATTCTTCAAGTTTTTTCTTACCTTTTAAATCAACCATTCGGTCCAGCGGACTCTGTATCTTGTCAACAGCTGTTTTCGTTAAATGCGTGTAAACCGTCGTGGTTTTTATACTCGAATGCCCTAAAAATTGCTGTATATAACGTATGTCGGTGCCATTCTCTAATAAATGAGTGGCAAAACTATGACGCAACGTATGAACCGTGGCTTTTTTCTCTAAACCCGTTAATTTTAATGCATTACGCATCACTTGTTGCACACTTCCAGTGCTGTAAGGTTCCCCAGCAAATTGACCTTCAAAAACATAATGCTTCCCTTTATATAATTCTCTATATAATTGTAACGAGGTAACAATAGAGTAGGGCAGCATAACCATTCGGTCTTTCTTTCCTTTGGCATTCTTCACATGAATCTTGTGCTCCTCAAATAAAATATCACTCCATTTCAAACTCACAATCTCACTCACTCGTAAACCCGCACCATAACCTATCAACAATAAAAGCTTATGCTTTGGATTGTCCACCACCTTAAAAATCTGCAAACACTCTTCCATCGTCAATACAACTGGTAATTTCTTCTCCTTTTTAGGTCGCGGAAGCACAAAATTAAAATCCCGTTTCCCTAAAACTTGCTGATAATAAAACTGCACACCATTCACCATACTATGACCACTCGTAGCCGATAACCCACGCTCCATTAACGAACCTAAAAAACGTATAATCTCCTCTCTACTAACATGCTCAGGATCACGAAACTCAAAATAACGTAAAAACTGAATAAACGCACCACAATAAGTACGCAATGTAGAACTACTATAATTCAAAGCCAATAACGTATCAATCATACTACTCAAATACAACTGCGCTGGCTCAGGAACTAAATCCAACAAACTCTTTTTCGTCTTACTTAAGTCTAGTTGCTTCTTATTCGGTAAATTACGCTTGTCTAAATATGTTTTTGGAAGTAACGATTCAATTTCAATGCCTAAAGACTCAAACTGCAAATACAAAGAATCCATAACCACAGGCGCAGCCGGAAGCAAATAGCAATGCTTTACCTTACTATAACGAGCCATAGAAAAACGTTTCAATTTTTCATGAACCGCCACCATTTTAGGCACATAAACTTCCATCCAAGCAACCGCTTCTTCATGAGGCAAAACCCTAATTTTTCCTTTACCTACAATTAAATCCTTCACAAAATAATCGGTACCAAAAAAATCAGAAACACCTAAAACCATTTCCACTTGATGCTTCACGGCTTCAATCCTAAAAACCATATAGCTTTTATAATTTCCGTTCCAATAAACCCCTTTTATCTTTAAAAGTTGTTTGCTTATTTCATGATGAAAATGCATCTTAAAAACCCAATATTTACCAATACTTGGTAACAATTGCAATTTCAATTGATCAAAAGTTACACGAGTTGGAGGATGTTCAGGATTACTCAAACCAGAGTCTAACTGAAGTGCGCTTTTAGAAGCTATGGGTGATAGATCACGGTTATCAACACCGGTCACCAAATTTGGGATAGAAGATTCAGTAACAACCACTAAATCCGGAAAATGAGAACGTAATAAATGATAAGAAACCTTAGAATAATCCATATACCAACACCTGCGAGAACCACTATAAGTAGCGCCTAAACGTTTTAAAACGGCAATAATTTCAAAATCCTTATCAAAAAACACCCCAATGCGATAAGCACCATGGTGAAAAATCTTCTCAATACGTATACTCTTCATGGCAAATAGAAATTTTAAATGGCTTATATATCACAAATATATAAAAAAAAAATCTAATCCCCAAACACTGTTCACACTACCATCACTTCGAGTTTTTTTTAGTGATAAAGCCCGAGATTTACAGCTAAAAAATGTATCGAGAACTAAAGAAACACCATTCTCACCACCGTCACTTCGAGTGATTTTGCAAAGTAAAATTGTATAGAGAACAATTAAAATTGAATGAAGAACAAAAAAATGAACACAATAATTATGTTAATTAAAACAGTAGAATAATTAATTGTTTTAACTATTTAAAAGAATTTCTACTTCATTTCGTAAAATAGGTAAGTTTTTAACAACAATACCCCAAATCACATCATCAGACACGGAATCATATCCATGAATTATTCTATTACGTACATCAACAATTTTTCTTGAATTCGAAATTTCAATAGTGCTATTCTCTTTAAGAATCCGATTCATTGCTTCTCCAATAATCTCAATATTTCTCTCAATAGCCCTTTTGGTCCTTAAATCATTTTGATAAATTTCAAACATTTTTGGAGTTTGAACAAAGTAACTTTCAATTTCATTAATTGAACTTAAAATATCATAAAGCCAAGTTTTAATAGAATCATCCATAAATCAATACTTTATTTTGATTCAATTTTTTTCTAAAATACGGATTTTTTATAGCTTTTTCTTCTAATAAGTCAATACTTCGTTTTAAAATACGTTCAAGTGAGAACTTTAAATTATAATAGTTATCGCCATAATCTAAAACATCCAAATTTTCAAAATCAACAATCAAATCAACATCACTTTCGTTATTAAATTTATCAGTCAAGACAGAACCAAAAGCATATAAAGATTTTACTTTATGCGCTTTACATAAAATCGAAATATCTTTGTTATGATTGTCTAATAAATTCATTGAAGGATTAATTTTACTCAAAAATACATAAAAAAAAATAGTTTTTAATTTTTCACACTGTTTTTTTATAATTTACTAATAACAAGTATAATATATAAAACCACACCAACGATAGTTCAATTATTTTTTGAAAAGTAAAGCAGAACAAAAATTGTTTAGAGAACAATTGAAACCGCACAAAGCACTAAATAACCACAACCAAATCCCCGTCACTTCGAGTGATTTTATAAACTAAAAATGCTAATTTTTGCTTTCTAAAATTGTATCGAGAACTAAAAAAGTGGTTAGTTTCATACTACGTAGATACTCCATAGATAGTGTATAGATAAAGTATGGATAGTGTATGCAGGATGTATGCAATAGAAGGAATAGTAACATACAAAAAAAGCACCTCGTTAGAAGTGCTTTTGTGGGGAGAGCAGGATTCGAACCTGCGAAGATGTAATCAGCGGATTTACAGTCCGCCCTCGTTGGCCGCTTGAGTATCTCCCCAAGCCATCTTGCTTATTTGACTAAGCGGTTGCAAATATAGAATTGTTTTTTATTCCTGCAAAGTTATTTTCTACTATTTTGTAGACTATTTTATAACTTTCTGTAAATGAAAAACATAAAAAAATCTTCCGAAGAAGATTTTTTTAAATATAGTTTGTGTAGGAATTATTTAACTCCTAAAAGTTCTTTTACTTTCGCTTTTAAAGCATCACCTCTTAAATCTTTTGCAACAATTGTTCCTTTAGCATCTAAAATAAAAGTAGCTGGAATTGATTGCACATTGTATTGTTTAGCAATAGGATCTTCCCAAAATTTAAGATTAGAAACATGTGCCCAAGTTAAGTTGTCTTTAGCAATAGCTTCTTTCCATTTAGCAGCGTCTTTGTCTAAAGAAACTCCAATAATATTTAAACCTTGTGCGTGAAATTCATTATATAAAGCAACCACATTAGGGTTTTCTGCTCTACACGGACCACACCAAGAAGCCCAAAAATCAATAATTGTTACTTTTCCTAAAGTTTCTTTTAACGAAACCGTTTTTCCATCAGGAGTAGGTCCTGAAAATAAAGGTGCTGGTTTACCTATAACAATAGCAAACATCGCATCTAAAGTAGTTTTAATTTTCTTACCACTTTTTGTTTCAGTTACTTCTTTGCTTAAACCATTATAATACGATTTAACTTCTTCTGGAGTTAAATACTGTCTCATTAAAAAATTCTCTAATAACAACACAGACAAGTAAGCATCTGGATTTTCTTTGATAAATTTCTTAGAATAATTATTCATTTCATCCTGAAATTTTTTATATTCTTTTAGTAATTTATTAACGGCAACGGTATCGTTATTCATACGAGCTTGTTGCATAGCAGGACCGTTACTTTTTTCAAATTTTACAACTTTTTCAGAAATTACTCTGGTTTCAGTATTAAATTGTTGAAACTTATCATTATTTGGAGTTCCACCTAAAGTAGATTTATGAATCGAATCTTTAACAATATCAACAGTAATATTTCCCTCTTCTAAAATAATAGGTAAATTAATTTCTTCGCCTTCAAATCGAATAAAACCAATGTCAATACCGTCAGTAATACCTTTTAATTCAAACTTTCCGTCAGTAACAACAGCGGTATCTTTAGCGGTTGACCCAGTTTCGGTTTGTATTTCTACAAATACTTTCTTTCCATCTTTAATTCCAGCAGCTTTACCAGAAATTAAAAACTCATTATCTTTAAGATTGTTACACGAAACAACCAAAAGAATAGAAGCAACAATAAATACTATTTTTTTCATTTTATCAATTAAATTTCTGCAAATGTATTTAAAATAAATTATTTATAAAACATAAATAGTATTCAAACCATAAAAACTTGTGGTAAAGGTTTTGTAAATCAAAAATATAGTTGTAATTTTGCGCACCTTTTGGCGAATAGCGTTTCCTTTAGGTATCAATCATTTACGTAAAACACTGCTGTTGTTTTCTAATCGCATCAAGAAACGCTAGAATCACGGCATACAAATTTTTAATCAGCATGTCTGAAATTAACAAAACACAAGAAGAGTTTTTAGCGAATTTTAACTGGCATAACTTCCAAGAAGGAATTGATCCAGTAGATGAAAAAAACTTACAAGAATTTGAAGATCTAGTAACTAAAACATTCATCGCTACAGATCAAGAAGAAGTAGTAGAAGGAGTAGTAGTTAGAATTACTGAAAGAGACGCAATTGTAGACATCAACGCTAAATCTGAAGGTGTTATTTCTTTAAACGAATTCCGTTACAATCCAAACTTAAAAGTTGGTGATAAAGTAGAAGTACTTATCGACGTTCGTGAAGATAAAACAGGTCAATTAGTATTATCTCACAGAAAAGCTAGAACAATTAAAGCATGGGATAGAGTTATTTCTGCTAACGAAACAGGTGAAATCGTGAACGGTTTCGTTAAATGTAGAACTAAAGGTGGTATGATTGTAGATGTTTTCGGAATTGAAGCATTCTTACCAGGATCACAAATTGATGTGAAACCTATCCGTGATTACGATCAATATGTGAACAAAACTATGGAATTCAAAGTAGTTAAAATTAACCACGAATTCAAAAACGTAGTAGTATCTCACAAAGCGCTTATCGAAGCTGATATTGAAGTACAGAAAAAAGAAATCATTGGTCAATTAGAAAAAGGACAAGTATTAGAAGGTGTTGTTAAAAACATTACTTCTTACGGTGTATTTATCGACTTAGGTGGTGTAGATGGATTAATCCATATTACAGACTTATCTTGGTCAAGAATCAATCACCCAAGCGAAGTTCTTGAATTAGATCAAAAATTAAACGTTGTAATCCTTGATTTCGATGATGAGAAAACAAGAATCCAATTAGGTTTAAAACAATTAAACGCTCATCCATGGGATGCTTTAGGAGCTGAATTAAAAGTTGGTGATAAAGTAAAAGGTAAAGTAGTTGTTTTAGCTGATTACGGTGCTTTCATCGAAGTTGCTGAAGGTGTAGAAGGTTTAATCCACGTTTCTGAAATGTCTTGGTCTACTCACTTAAGAAGTGCTCAAGATTTCATGAAAATTGGAGACGAGGTTGAAGCAGTTGTTTTAACTTTAGACAGAGACGAAAGAAAAATGTCTTTAGGTATCAAACAAATGACGCAAGATCCATGGACTGATATCACTGCTAAATATCCAGTAGGTTCTAAACACACTGGAATCGTTAGAAACTTTACTAACTTCGGAATTTTCGTAGAGTTAGAAGAAGGTATCGACGGTTTAGTATACATCTCTGATTTATCTTGGACTAAGAAAATCAAACACCCATCTGAATTTGTAAACGTTGGTGAAAAATTAGACGTAGTAGTATTAGAATTAGACGTTGAAGGTCGTAAATTATCTTTAGGTCACAAACAAACTACTGCTAACCCTTGGGATAAATACGAAGATGCATTCGCTGTTGGAACTATCCACAACGGAACTATCGCTGAAATCGTTGACAAAGGAGCTACTGTAGAATTTGGTGACGATATCGTTGCTTTCATTCCTACACGTCACTTAGAAAAAGAAGACGGTAAAAAATTGAAAAAAGGAGATACTGCTGACTTTAAAGTTATTGAGTTCAATAAAGAATTCAAAAGAGTAGTAGCTTCTCATACAGCTATCTTCAGAGAAGAAGAAGAGAAAAACGTTAAAGCTGCTGTTGAAACTACATCAAATAGTTCAGCGCAACAAACATCTACTTTAGGTGATAACAACGACATTCTTGCTGAATTAAAAGCTAAAATGGAAAAAGGAGGTAAATAATCTTCTTTTTGTCATGCTGTTCGCCAAGGCGAATCAGCATCTATAAAATTAATCCCGAAAGAAATTTCGGGATTTTTTATTGTATAGTATATTTGTTTATCGTAATATTGCAATATAATAATTTAATGAAATTATTGAAAACGTCAGTTCGAGTGATTTTATAAAGTAAGAATGCTAATTTTTACTTTATATAATTGTATCGAGAACCTTTTTTAACAATTATACCAAACAAGTAAATTTTAATTATGGGAGCATCTAAATCAGAATCCTTTTCAGTAGAACAAAACGAAATGGCAACCTTATTCAAAGCCTTGTCACATCCAGCTCGTATAGCTATTGTTGACTATTTGTTAACTGTAGACACCTGTATTTGTGGCGATATCGTAAACGAATTACCGCTAGCACAACCCACCATTTCACAACACTTAAAAGAACTTAAAAACGCCAACATTATCAAAGGAACCATCGAAGGAACCGCTATATGCTATTGCATCAATCCAGATACCATTGATAAGATAGAAAATCACTTTGGCATGATTCGTCATAAATTAGAGGATAAATGTTGTTAGCTAATCACTTTTTACTAATCACTAACTACACAAAAAAATGAAATTATCAGAAATCAAAAACCAACTAAAAAACCTAACTACAATTGCCTTTCAATTACCAAATGGTGATTTAGTACCCAATCATTTCCATGTAACGGAAGTGGGAAAAATTACTAAACATTTCATCGATTGCGGTGGAGTTGTTCGTTCAGAAGAAGTAGCCAACTTCCAACTTTGGGAAGCCAATGATTACGACCATAGATTACATCCAGAAAAATTAGTTCATATTATCGAATTGTCAGAAGCAAAATTGCAAATACCAGATTTAGAAATTGAAGTCGAATACCAAATGAAGGAAACCATCGTAAAATTCAGTTTAGATTTCGACGGAACTAACTTCCAATTGAAATCAAAACTAACCGATTGTTTAGCAAAACACAACTGCGGCATTCCACCAGAAAAACTAAAAGTCAAAATAGGCGAGTGGAAACCAAAAGAAACCTCTTGTTGCACGCCAGATTCAGGTTGTTGTTGATTTTAATCTAAAAAGTAGCTAATCACTAATTACTTTTCACTATTCACTCAATTAAACATGTCAGAAAAAAAACAACATTGGGAAACGGTTTTTACTACAAAAGCTGAAAATGAAGTAAGTTGGTATCAAAACGAACCGAAGACTTCAATTCAATTAATTCAAGCTTGTAAAGTAGCTAAAGATGTCAAAATCATAGATATTGGTGGTGGCGATAGCTATTTGATTGATAGTTTGTTGGATTTAGGCTACACAAATTTATTCTTGTTGGATATTTCAACAGCAGCTATAGAACGTGCTAAAAAACGATTAGGAGATAAAGCTAAGAATGTTACTTTTATAGTTTCCGATAGTTTGTATTTTCAATCGGATGAAAAATTTGAAGTTTGGCACGATAGAGCTTCTTTTCATTTTTTTACAGAAGCGAATGATATCGAACTATATAAAAATAATGTAATTGCAAATACCAATCAGAATGCCCATTTTGTTATCGGAACTTTCTCAGAAGAAGGACCTTTAAAATGTAGTGGATTTCCTATAACGCAATATTCAATTGAAACAATGGAAGCAGTTTTTGGGGATGATTTCGAATTAGAAAATTGTTTTACAGAAGACCACGAAACGCCTTTTGATACGGTTCAAAACTTCATTTTTTGTCATTATAAAAAAAATTAAAAACTAAAAAAGAATTATTGTGAACATCGTGCCTTATCAGTGCGCTTTGTGGTTAAAAAAAATCAAAATATGTTAGAAAATTTATCAAAAACAATTGAATCAGTTGCTAAAATTGCAGTTTCAGACGAACGAAAAGAAGTGTTGAATCCATTAGTGGACTACATTCAAAACAAAGTGAATACTAACGAAGAAATTCGATTGAACTTCATTTGTACACACAATTCCAGAAGAAGTCATTTGTCGCAAATTTGGGCGCAAACCATGGCATTTCAATTCGGAATCAAGAATGTTTTTTGCTATTCAGGAGGAACAGAAGCTACAGCCATGTTTCCAAAAGTAGGCGAAACCTTAGTAAATCAAGGATTTCAAATTCAACAATTAAGTCAAGAACAAAATCCAGTGTATGCAGTTAAGTTTGACGAGAATCAACATCCCATCATTTGTTTTTCAAAAGCCTATTTCGATGATTTTAATCCGAAAACTAACTTTGGAGCCATCATGACGTGTAATAATGCCGACGAAGGTTGTCCAATGGTTTTTGGAGCAGAAGTAAGATTCCCAATCAAATACGACGATCCAAAAGCCTTTGATGGTACGGATCTAATGAACGAAAAATATGCTGAAAGAAGTTTGCAAATTGCAAGCGAATTGTATTTTGTATTTAGTCAAGTAAAGAAGTAAACTCATGAAAAAGAGATTAGGATTTTTAGACCGTTATTTAACCCTTTGGATTTTCTTAGCGATGTTGATTGGAGTAGCAATAAGTTATTTTATTCCCAATTCAGCTGATTTTATCAATTCATTTTCATCTGGAACTACGAATGTTCCGTTGGCAATTGGCTTGATTTTAATGATGTATCCACCGTTAACCAAAATCGATTTTTTAAAAGTGCCTCAAATGTTTGAAAAGCCCAAGTTATTATCGGCTTCGTTTTTCATCACATGGATTGTAGGTCCTTTTTTAATGTTTTTATTAGCGACTTTCTTTTTGAAAGACTATCCAGAGTATATGACGGGATTAATCATCATCGGAATTGCGCCTTGTATTGCTATGGTTATCGTTTGGAATGAACTTGCCGAAGGAAATAGAGAATTAACTGCTGGTTTAATCGGAATTAATAGTTTACTACAAGTCTTCTTTTTTAGTTTATATGCTTATTTCTATTTGGAAATCATGTTGCCTTTATTTGGAATCAAAGGGTTGGCATTAAATATCACTATTTCAGAAATTGCTCAAACCGTTGGAATCTATTTAGGAATTCCGTTTGCATTGGCAGTGATAAGTCGTTTTGCTATTAAAAAATATTTGGGAGATAAGTTTTTCAATCAAACGTTTATTCCATTTGTTTCTCCAATTACGTTAATAGCACTTTTATTCACGATTGTGGTGATGTTCAGTTTAAAAGGAGAAATGATTGTTGATTTGCCAATGGATGTGGTCAGAATTGCCATTCCATTAGTCATTTTCTTCGCGATTATGTTCTTCTTGATGTTTTTTGTGGCGAAGAAAATTGGAGCTAATTATAGAGATACAGTAGCGTTGTCGTTTACCGCTTCAGGGAATAACTTTGAGTTAGCTATTGCCGTTTCCATCGGTGTTTTCGGAATCAATAGCGGACAAGCATTTGCAGGTGTTATTGGACCTTTAGTTGAAGTTCCTGCTTTGATAATTTTAGTAAATGTCGCCTTTTGGTTGAGAAAGAAATATTTCAAATAAAAAAACGCTCTTTTAAAAGCGTTTTGTGTTTTATTCTTTAATCACTTTAATGGTTTTCTGTTCCAAATCGTTTTCTAAAACAATTAAGTAAATTCCGCTTTCTAAACTAGTTAAATCTAATGTGTTAGAAGTCGAATTTTCAAATGTATGTGTTTCGATTACTTGACCTAACATACTGTAAATACTAGCTTTTGTTATAGAAATATTTTCCAAATGCAAAATATCTTTAACAGGATTAGGATAATAAGTAAAAGAAGTAAAGCTATTATCTTCTGAACTTAAAGTAGTCGTAATAGTAAATTGATAGGGTGTGGTATAATTGGTATTGGTTGGGTTAGTACTAGTTATTTTAAAGTAATAATCACCAGTAGCAAGTGTTCTTGCGAAACTAAGAGTAGCGCCACTATTGTTTTGAGAAGCACCAATGGCTGTTCCATTTGCATCTAAAATAGTTCCATTCATGGATGAAGTTACAATGCTACTTACAGAAACAACTGCGTTAACATTGTCAGCAACAGTAAATTTATAATAATCATTATCGGCAGCTGTTGGGTTTTGTACCGTTGTATAACCTATGTAATTTTTATTGGTCGTAATTCCGTAAGCTAATTCTTTGAAATTTGGTTCGTCTAAACCTTGCATCATTTGGTAAGGATAACCCGGTAATTCAGTATGATTTTCAATGATATCATATCCAGAGTTAAAATAGAATAATTTGGCAGGATAAGTCAATCCAGTTAAATAAGTATTCATATTTGAGGAAGGTTCAGGAACCACACCGTCAGTAGTGATATTAACTCCGAACGCATTGGTTATTCTTCCAATTACACATGAAAAATCAATTAAATTATCTATTGATTTTTGGTTTAAGCCCTGAATAGTTTCTCCTGAAATGCCATTGCAATTAACATCAACATTGTAAAAATCTGGTGAATAGGAGTTGTCATTCATGCTTGTGCTGTTTTGAATTTCAGTACCTCCAAATAAAAAATGACTTCCTTCGCCACTGTAATAGTAAGTGGTTTTTAAATCTCTTATAGCTTCAGAACTTACATCCGTTCCGGTCATAAACGCTAAAACATTATCACTTGCGTTACTTCCACCATGGGGAGTTCCTAATGTTAATAACTTAGCTACATGGTGTTGATTGTCAGCTTGCCAATTATACGAATTTTGAATGTATTCTCTGGACGCTAAACCACCCATGCTATGCCCAACCAAAATAACTTTATCTTTTCCGGTTACTTCCATAACTCTTTGAACAGCTACTTTTACTGCAGCTCCTTGTTTAGCAATTGCAGATTGATTACTCAAAACAGTTGTTCCAACTGCGCCATTTGGATTTACATTAAAATTTACATAGAAATAATCGCCATTTTGCACAAAAGATTCAAATGCGGCAATATCAGCTCCTGCAGTTGGATAAAAGTTTTTATTGGTTGTGGTATTGTTGTTGTCTGCATTCAAACAAAAATCAAAACGACCTCCATAAGTAAATGAATATTGTGTATCATAGTAATCGGTAGATGTATTCCAAGTTTCAGAACTTGAATTTAGACCATGAATAAAAATGATAGGGTAAGGTAATTTGCTTTCAAACACCCGACTAGTTGTATTTCTAACAGGGGTTTTTAATGGAAAAATACTGTCGTTTCTGTATTCAAAATACTCGAATTCAGCTTTTCTAGGTTTAAATTCAAACCGATGATTTTGAGAAAATCCAATGGAAGAAATGAATAGTAAAGTAAATGATAATAAAAGAGTAATTTTATTCATGCACATTATTTTAGGGATAATAATTAGTGCAATATATAAAATATGTGTTAAATTTTCTAAAATAATTTAATTGTGACGAAAATTCAATATAAATAAAAGCTCCAGATGGAGCTTTGTAATTATTTATCTATAGAACCTAAAACACGTTGCATGAAATCATTCAAGGCTGTTTTTTTGTCTTTGCCTTCTTTTATCATTTGGTTTACTTCAATTGCACCATACATGTTTGAAATTAATTCGGCAATTACATCCAATTCTTCATCTTTTAGGGAAGAAACTTCGCATAAATTTTCTAATACTTCGATAGTTTCAACTAAGTAATCTTGATCGTTATCTTCAATGAATTGAGTTAACTGTTTTATAACGGGTAATTTCATATTTATTTTTGTTTCAAGTTTAAGGTTTCAGGTTGTTTTTACAAACTTGAGACTTATAATTAAACTACTTCTGCAACCAATTCAGCTAAAATTTCTGCTTTATTAGTTTGTGTTTGATTGACTAATACGCCATTTTTAAAAGCAGCGAACGTTGGTAAGTTATCCACTTTTGCTAATTTTCTAGATTCCGGGAATTTTTCAGCATCAACTACAATAAATGGAATTGATTCATTTTGTGAAGCCATCATTTTAAATTTAGGTTTCATTATTCGGCAATTGCCACACCAAGAAGCTGAAAATTGTACAACTACTGTTTCGTTACTTGCAATTACTTCGGCTAAATTATCTTGTTCTATTTCTGTAAACATTTTTTTTTTAGTTTAAAGTTTCGTGTTTCAAGTTCCAAGTTGAATAACCTGAAACCTGAAACTTGAAACAAAAATTATTAATGTGAAGCTAAATAAGCAGCTGTTGAATTTCTATCAGCGCTCATAGCGTCTTTTCCTTCTTCCCAGTTTGCTGGACAAACTTCACCTTTAGTTTGAACGTGTGTGTAAGCATCAATTAATCTTAAATACTCGTTTACGTTTCTTCCTAATGGCATATCGTTTACACTTTCGTGGAATACTTTACCATCTTCGTCAATTAAATAGGTAGCTCTGAAAGTTACGTTTGATCCTTCTAAGATTTCGTCATTTAATTCTTCACTGTAAATCCATTCAGCATCTAAAATATCTAAAGCTGCAGATAAATTTCTAGTTGTGTCTGCTAATAAAGGATAAGTTACTCCTTCAATACCTCCATTGTCTTTTGCTGTGTTTAACCATGCAAAGTGAACTTCGTTAGTATCACAAGAAGCGCCAATAACCAAAGTATTTCTTTTTTCAAATTCCCCTAAAGCAGCTTGAAAAGCATGTAATTCTGTTGGGCAAACGAATGTAAAATCTTTTGGATACCAAAACAACACTACTTTTTTCTTGTTATTTGTTGCTTCTTCTAAAACATTAATTCTTAAATTATCTCCCATGTGTGAGATAGCGTCAACTGTAATGTTTGGGAATTTTTTTCCTACTAATGCCATAATTATTTTTTTTAATTGTTATTAATTTTCTTATTGCAAATTTACACATAAAAAAACCATAACTATAGTTAAGTCATGGTTAAATTTTATTTTAATATAGATTTTACTTATTGTGTTTTATTTCTTTATTTCTGTAACCAATTGTTTGATTTTAATGTTAAATGCGGCAAAAATTAAAGTCATGAATGGGCTTAAAATATTAAAGAAAGCATAAGGTAGGTAATCAATAGTAGCGACACCTAAAGTTCCAGCTTGGTAAGCACCACAAGTATTCCAAGGCACCAAAACGGATGTTACAGTACCTGTATCTTCTAATGTTCTACTTAAGTTTTCTGGCGCTAATCCTTTATCTTTATAGGCTTTTGCAAACATTTTCCCAGGAACTACAATCGCTAAATATTGGTCAGAGGCTGTAATGTTTAATGCTAAACAACTTCCAACTGTTGAGGCAAATAATCCAAAAGTAGTGTGGGCTAATTTCAATAAGGATTCGCTAATTTTTGACAAAGCTCCAATTGCATCCATAATTCCACCAAAAACCATAGCACACAAAATCAACCAAATCGTTGGTAACATTTTTGCCATTCCACCTGAGGTAAATAAGTCAATTAAAGTTTTATTTTCGGTAGGTACAACAACTTCAGTAGTTATAGCTTGCATAACCCCTTTGTAGGCCGATTTAAAAGTTAAACTATCAGCACCAGTAATTTGAGTAACAATTTCTGGTTGAAAAATAATTGCAAAAATACCCGCTAATAATGTTCCAACTAAAAGAGCTACTAAAGGTTCTGTTTTTTTAACAATTAATCCAATTACAATTACAGGAACTAAAAATAATATGGGTGTAACATTAAAGCTGGCTGTTATTGAGTTTAATAAATCGTTTGTATTGGCATCGCCATTTACTTCTACAGAAAGTCCTAAGATAATAAACAAAATTAAGGTTATGATATAGGTTGGAGTAGTAGTTAAGGTCATGTATTTGATGTGTGTGAACAAATCAGTTCCAGCCATAGCAGGAGCAAGGTTTGTAGTGTCTGACATTGGAGATAATTTATCACCAAAATAGGCTCCGGAAACCACAGCCCCAGCCACCATTCCTAAATCAAAACCTAATGCACCACCAATTCCTATTAAAGCAATACCCACAGTTGCAGAAGTGGTCCAAGAGCTCCCTGTTGCAATTGAGATTACCGAACAAATAATTAATGTTGCAGGTAAAAAGATAGCAGGACTTAAAATTTGTAATCCATAATAAATCATTGATGGAATAATTCCACTTACCATCCAAGTTCCAGCAAGTGCACCAACCATTAACAAGATTAAAATAGCGCCTGCAGTAGATTTAATGTTATTTGCTACTTCATCTAGCATTTTATGAAAAGGCACCTTAGTGAAATATCCCATAATGGCCGCAATTGCTCCTCCCATTAATAGAATAAATTGATTACTTCCACCTAATGCATCATCATCTGGTCCATTATATGCAAAAAGCACATTGTAAGCAAGCATTCCGATTAGAGCAAAAACAGGAATTAAGGCTTCCCATAGTTTTAATTCTCTGTTTTTTATGATTTTAGTGTCCATTTAGTTTTGTTTGAGCTTGCAATATAGAAAAAGGAAAGTATATCGCAAAGTTTACTTAAAATAAAAATCCAGCTGAAGACTCAACTGGATTTTTAAACTATTGATTATAAGACTTATAAAACTCCTAATTCGATCATACATTGTTTCATCATTTGATACGTTCTTTCGATATCGTTATCTAAACCAATTGAGAAACGAATTAATCCATCAGTTAAGCCCATTTCTGCTTGTTCTTCTAATGGAATTTCAGATGACGTTGAAGTTCCTGGAGCACTAAATAACGTTTTATAAAATCCTAAACTTACCGCTAAATAGCCTAAGTTTTTTTGTTGCATTAATTCCATCAACGCATTGGCTTTGTCCAAAGTTCCTACATCAATGGTCATCATTCCTCCAAATCCATATTCTGGATTAATCATGGTTTTATAAATTTCATGACTTGGGTGACTTGCTAAACCTGGATAAACCGTTTTAATTCCGTCTGCTTCAAATTTGTTAGCCAAATGCATAGCATTGTGGCTGTGTTGTTTCATTCTAATGTGCAACGTTCTTAAGTTTTTCATTACCGAAGCCGAACGTAAACTATCCATTGTTGGACCTAAAAGCATGCTTGCTCCGTCGTTTACATTTTTTAAGCTATTAATGAATTCTTGCGAAGCACAAACTACACCTCCAACTGTATCGCTACTTCCGTTGATGTATTTTGTTAGTGAATGAATAACGATATCTGCACCTAATTTTGCAGGAGCAACTGATAAAGGTGAAAACGTATTATCAACTACTAATTTAATGTTGTGTTTTTTAGCAATTTTAGCCAATGAAGCAATATCAGCAACCTCCAATAATGGGTTACTTACTGTTTCACAATATAAAACTTTTGTATTTGGCGTAATAGCTGCTTCAACTATGTCTAATTTTGTAATGTCAACAAAGGTAGTTTTGATGCCCATTCTTGGAACAAAATTTTTCAAAAACGCATAAGTTCCACCGTAAATAGTTCTACTTGAAACAATATGATCACCATTTCCGCATAATTGCAAAAGAGTAGGAGTAATAGCACCCATTCCAGAAGCCGAAACATTTGCCGATTCTGTTCCTTCCATAGCTGCTAAAGCTTTGTCTAAGTATAAATTACTAGGTGAAGAATGACGTGAATATAAATAACAGCCTTCTGCATTGCCTTCGAATGTGTCGAACATAGTTTTTGCTGAAAGGAATGTGTAAGTAGAACTGTCTGAAATAGAAGGGTTTACACCGCCAAATTCACCAAAATATTGTAAATCTTGAATGCGGTCAGCTGGATTGAAATTTTCCATATTTTTAAAGTTTAGTTGTTTATTTTAAATCAAAAATAGAGTAGAGTAGTTTAATAATCAATACTGACTATTTAAATTAGATTTTATTTTTATTTTTGATTGATGTGGTAGTTTTTATTTCTGTTTTTTATTCATTTTGATTACATTTGCCGATAACAACAAAACAAACAACACAACTAATTAATGGATTCAATTGACAAAAAACTTCTGGGATTACTCCAAGAAGACACAAAAAAAACAACAAAAGAACTTTCAATGGTTTTGAATCTTTCAGTAACAGCGGTTTATGAAAGAATTAAAAAACTAGAACGAGAAGGAGTAATTAGCAAATATGTTGCAATTATTGATCGAAACAAGGTAGAAAAGGCATTTGTGGTATTCTGCCATATCAAATTAATCCAACATACTAAGGATTTTGTTACCACTTTTGAAAGTGAAGTAATTAAGTTACATGAGGTATTAGAATGTTTTCACGTGAGTGGTGATTACGATTATATTTTAAAAGTACATGTAAAAGACATGGACGAATACCGTGAATTTATGGTGACTAAACTAACTGGATTAAAACATATTGGAAGTACACACAGTTCATTTATGATTGGAGAAGTTAAAAATACAACTGCTTTTACTTTGTAAGAATCAGCTATAATAATTTACCAAAAAAGTAACAAATAATTAATTCAAAAAGCGTTACTTTTGTATCCGAATTTAAGTCAAACAACAAACTTTATATAAAATCATGAGTCAATTTGATGTAACCATTATAGGTTCTGGACCTGGAGGATATGTTTCGGCGATCCGTTGTGCCCAATTAGGTTTTAAAACTGCTATTATTGAAAAATATTCAACGCTTGGAGGAACTTGTTTAAATGTAGGATGTATTCCATCTAAAGCATTATTAGCTTCTTCGCATCATTATGAAGGGTTACAACACTTTGCTGACCACGGAATTGAAGTTTCGGGAGATGTAAAAGTGAATTTAGAAAAAATGATTGCTCGTAAACAAGCAGTGGTAGATCAAACTTCAGGTGGTGTAAAATTCTTAATGGATAAAAACAACATTACTGTTTTTAATGGAGTAGGTTCGTTTGAAAGCTCTACTTCTGTAAAAGTGACTAAAGAAGATGGTTCTTCGGAAATCATCGAATCAAAAAATATTATTATTGCTACAGGTTCTAAACCATCTAGCTTACCATTTATCAAATTAGATAAAGACAGAATCATCACTTCTACAGAAGCTTTGAAACTGAAAGAAGTTCCAAAACACTTAGTAATTATTGGTGGTGGTGTTATCGGAATCGAATTAGGTCAAGTATATTTACGTTTAGGAGCGCAAGTTTCTGTAGTAGAATTCATGGACAGAATCATCCCAGGAATGGACGCTGCTTTGTCAAAAGAATTGACTAAAGTGTTGAAAAAACAAGGCATGAAATTCTACACCTCTCACAAAGTACAATCGGTAGAAAGAGCTGGAGATGTAGTAACGGTAAAAGCAGAAAACGCTAAAGGAGAAATCATCACATTAGAAGGTGATTATTCATTAGTTTCTGTGGGTCGTCGTCCTTATACAGATGGTTTAAATGCTGAAAAAGCAGGTGTAAAAGTTACGGATAGAGGGCAAATAGAAGTAAACGATCATTTACAAACTTCGGCTTCAAATGTTTATGCAATTGGTGATGTAGTTCGTGGAGCGATGTTAGCACACAAAGCGGAAGAAGAAGGAGTTTTAGTAGCTGAAATTTTAGCGGGACTAAAACCACATATCGATTATAATTTAATTCCTGGAGTAGTTTATACTTGGCCAGAAGTTGCAGCTGTTGGAAAAACAGAAGAGCAATTAAAAGCGGAAGGTGTAGCTTACAAAGCAGGAAGTTTCCCATTCAAAGCATTAGGAAGAGCTAGAGCAGGAGGAGACACTGACGGATTTGTAAAAATCTTAGCCGATGCCAAAACTGATGAGGTTTTAGGAGTTCACATGATTGGAGCAAGGTGTGCTGATTTAATTGCAGAAGCAGTTACAGCAATGGAATTCAGAGCAAGTGCAGAAGATATTTCAAGAATGTCTCACGCGCACCCAACATTTGCAGAAGCCATCAAAGAAGCAGCATTGGCAGCGACAGATAACAGAGCATTGCATGTGTAAATAGAAAAGTTATCATATTAAAAATCCCAAATTCAACTGAATTTGGGATTTTTTTTGTTGGTACGGATTGTAAATCCGCGTTATCGGGGATTTTATTGTTGAAATCCGATTAAATTTTGTTTCAAAGCTTCCGTCAACTTTTAAAAGTAATTCTACATACTCATTTTTATTAACGATTATAATTATTTATAGTAAACAATTTTTCTTTCTATAATTTTAACTGGTTTTCCATTTTCATATTCTATTTTTTCAGTCCAGTTTTTATTTGAATCAAATTTAGTATACTTATATCGGTATTCTTGTCTTTCTGTATATTCTATAAGTAGATTTTTGCTATTATATTTGCTATTAATTTTTTGGTATATTTTACCTGATTCATCATAATAGCAACTTTCAATTTCATTTCCATTTTTATCGAATATCGTCTTAAGATG
>Ga0255098_1000175_pt1 | contig 19788 bp, 16 predicted proteins | sample Colum_Atlam_RepC_2_FD_188440 | JGI IMG/M metagenome (GOLD analysis project Ga0255098, IMG submission 188440) | Freshwater microbial communities from Columbia River, Oregon, United States - Colum_Atlam_RepC_8d | ecosystem: Environmental > Aquatic > Freshwater > River | place: USA: Oregon... | reverse complement strand
GAATAGGAGTCCAGAACATCTCGATGTGGTCCTTGGTCATGGTCGACTTTCCGAACCATTCTTTTTGGTTTGCGAGAGCATCTGCCTTGATTTTTTGCTCAAACTTTTCGATATTTGCGCGGAACTTGGCAATTGCGGGAGTATTGTATTCTTGTCCGGGGAACTGGAGCGACATGTTGTATGACTTATCGCCGGTTTTCTTGTCTTCGAATGCGGAAACACCCCACGTCATCATGAGAGGCGTGGAAACATAGGTTGCGCCGTTGGTAGTGCAATTGAGAATTCCTACACTCTTACCACCAGAGGAGTTAACCTTGGGCTTGGAGTATTTGATATCTCTGTCGGGATTGAAAGTCTCACCTGGAATAATCTCCTTGGGAGCTTTGGATGCGGCGGGCTTGACAGAGGATGACTTGCTGGTTTGGGTAGCGGAAGACATTGTGTATTCGTTGGTTTTTTGATTGGCTTTCTGATTGTTTGTTCATGCTATATAATATTAATGTTTATGGTTTGTTCAATTTTCTGTTTTGGGAAAATCGGTCTGCTTGTAAATGATAATTCGAAAATGAAAACACAAGACAAAAATATACTTTTTAAATATTCCAAAATATTGCAAAATATTGCAAAATATTCAAATACAAAAATTTACATGTACATGTCTATATATATTTAGCAAATAGTAGTACGTGAATATGGTTTCATATAAATATATAAATATATATATTTTATAAGTATAGTAAATGTATTGTGATAAGATATTAAAAAATATTGTTAATATATAATAATATACGCGTATACACACATACATACACACATACATAAATACAAGAGAATGTCGATGATTATTGGTAGTAGCATAAGCAATGTGAATGAAATAATTGTATCAGTAAGTTTTTTGAATGAAGAGGGAATGACAAGCGTGGCTGGAATGGCGGGCGTTTTAGCGACAAATAGTATAGAAGATAAAAAGATAGAGAAGCATGAGAAGCGTGAGAAAGGGATAAAATCAAATTCTAAATTGAATATCAAACTAGATGAAAATTATGACGGAGAACAAGAAATATTGGATGACAATGAGCGTAATAAAGTAAAGTCGGTAAAGTCGCTAAAAACGGTAAAGTCGGCAAAAACGGTAAAGAAACGCGAAGAGTTATCGATGAATAATTATAGTACATTACTTGTGGTAAAATATAAGATAGACGAGTTGAAGAAGTTGTGTACAAAGTATAAGATACCAAAAGGTGGAAATAAAGACGAGTTAACAAAGAGATTGTATGACTACTGTAAAAATTCGGAGGCTCCATTAAAGATACAAAAAGTGTTTAGAGGGTTTTTAAATCGGAAGTTGCATAAGTTACAAGGTCCTGCATTAATGGACCGTAAGATATGTACGAATGATGCGGATTTTTTTACGATGGATGATATGGTAGAAATACCGGCGACGCAATTTTATAGTTATAAGGATGATGATAACTTTGTATATGGGTTTGATATCGTTTCTTTATACAATTTAATAAAAAAAGAGGGAATGCATGCGAAGAACCCGTATAATAGGAATGAATTTGGTAACAAGGTAAAAGAGAATGTTACGAATATGATAAGAATATCGAAGCTATTAAAAATACCGGTTGATATTGATATAAAGAATGAGGTAATGGATCCGGCGAAACGAATGGAATTAAAAATATTGGAATTATTTCAGACGATGAATTCGTATGGTAACTACGCGAACTCCGAATGGTTTAGTCAGCTTCCTAGAAATTTGCATATAAGATTTGCGAGAGAGTTGGTAGATATTTGGAACTATAGAGCATTACTGACGATGGCGAAAAAACAGGAGATATGTCCTCCTCATGGAACTCCGTTTCTGGGAACTCCTTATTTTGCAAATGTAGCAAATAATAATGTATTGAATAATTTGTCGAACGAAACGCTCATGAAATATAATGTGCAAATCATAGAAAATCTTGTAAAATCGGCACTAGATATAGATAATAAAATGTTAGGAACGTTTTATGTTTTATCTGCTCTTACGTTAGTTAGTCAACCCGCACGCGATGCTATGCCCTGGTTATACGAAGCGGTTGTATATATTCCTTAATATTGCGATTCTAAAAATAAACGCATACTTAATAACTTTATGTTCATTATTTTTAGACGATAATTGAAGACATTTTTTTAAGACATATAAACAATATAATATATATTGTCTAAAAATACTTAAAAAGACCTCACCTATTAGTGTATATACCAACAACAAGATGGCAAAGAAAACCTCCTCCGCTGCTTCGGCAACCACTACCGCTACCGCTACCGCTCCCGCACCTGCTCCCGTTCAAGCAACTGCTACCAAGCCTGCTAAGGCTCCCAAGACCCCCAAGACCGATGCACCTGTAACTCCTGCTCCTGTACAGGTTGCTTCCACCGATGCCCATACCGAGGGTACTGCCATTGAGGCATCTTCTCTCTGTTCTTTGTTTAGTGAGTTCGGATCAAAGCTCCAGACTTTGAGCTCCGGTCTGTCTACTCTTCGAAGCGACTTTCGTACTTTGGAGCGCCATGTTGCGCGTGAGATGCGCGCTGCTCAGAAGATTTCCAAGCGTAAGCGCAAGTCCGGCAACCGTGCTCCTTCTGGCTTTGTGAAGCCTACTCTGATTTCCAAGGAGTTGGCTAACTTTCTGGGCAAGCCTGTTGGAACCGAGTGGGCTCGTACTGAGGTGACTCGCGAGATTAACGCTTACATCAGGACTCACAGTCTTCAGGATAAGGAGAATGGTCGCAAGATTAATCCTGATACCAAGCTTCGTTCTCTTCTTCAGTTGAAGAAGGATGAGGAGCTTACCTACTTCAACCTTCAGAAGTACATGTCTCCTCACTTTGCCAAGGCTACTCCCGCTTCTGTTAATTAATTGTGCGCATCTCTAGTAGTTACTTTTATGTAAACAAAAACAACTAAAAAACAATACAAAACAAAAACAACAAAAACAACTAAAAATATAAAAAAATGACATAGAATTATATGTCATTTTTTACCTCCAACCACCACCACACACATGTTATTATTTAATAAATATAAAGTTTTCTTTTTGCATGACTTCAATGAGTTGTTCACGGTGAATTGGACCATTCATAATTTTTATATTGTCGTATAGTTCCAGATTATCGTATGATGAAATATCAAACATGTCTATTACTTTAGAGGCTTCATTAACGTACGAGTATATATCGTTATTTTGGGAAAGCAACCATTTGTAGAAGTCAGGTTCGGGGCTGTGTTCAGGCGTATTCTCGTTATTTTCATTCATATTTTTCAAGTAGTCTTTATATTGTTTAAACATCTTGTATGAGTTGAATATTGTCATATTTTTGTAATTTTGGTTTTCATTTTTTGGTAAGTAGTCGCATCCATATATAATACATAGTTGTCTGAATTCATATGTCGTCATATCCAAAGTTTTTATAATTTCCTGAAAGTCGTATAAAATCACAGTCGATGTTGTTAAACTTAAATACCGAAGTACACGCGAACAACCGTATACAAACATATCTGTATCTTCACTAAGGCATGCGTATACTATATTTTTTGAGACAAGCTTTGCGCAAAGCATATCAGCTTCGCCAGGAGATTCAATATAGGTCATACCATAAGATTGCAGTAACATTTTTGCATTTTGAATATGCTCTGCTTTAAGAATGACAAATTTTTTCTTCAACTTATCCATCATTATGCGAATATCAGCAGTATTTGATGGGATGTCAGTGACTGTCTCTTCGTCGTCGTCGCCACCACCACCACCACCGCCGTCACAATCCGAAACAGCAACATCCGATTCAATGTCATCTAACATTTGCTTCAAACGGTAATACTCATCGCGCGCATTTATTTTTGTTTTTTTTCTAAACGCGATTGTATCATTTTTTTCAGCTGGCGGCTTGCCGTCAAATACAAAGACTGGTATTATATTATTCTCTCGGAAAATGGAAATCATCAAATATAAATTTTCTAACAAAGCATTTTCTCCGAGAAATTTATAAAGGTATATACTGATATCAACTGCAATTTTTTTTCCAGATAATTTAGATAAGTTTACACGCGATATAGATGATTTACATTTATCTTGAAGAAACTTGTTCAACATGCGAATACCCATTTCTTACCTTTTTGTCCTGATTTCTGTTTTTAGATGTTATTTGCTCTTGTGTATAATATGTTATTATATATATTATTCATCAATTTTTTATAAGATAAAATTGATCCGTAACGATAACATAATAAGAAATATAGTATACGAAAGACAAACACAAACACACGCAACACGACAATGGCTTTCACAAGAAGTCAAGCAAAAAAACAACAAGAGCAGCCACAAGAGAAGCCACAGCAAAGGCAGCAAATACATCGCAAATGTAAAAAAACTTTACCCGAAAGTACAAGTACAAGTACAAGTAGAATACCCCTTACAAGAAGTCCCGTCGATTTTATTGACGCATCTATAGAATGGAGAAAAAACAAAATAAAAGGAGAAAATTGCACATTTGAATATATATTCCTATAAAACTATAAAACTATAAACTATAAACTATGAAAACGAATAGGGGTGTACTATACTATACTATACTACTTTCCACCAACTACACTCATACGCATAGTCGCCAATAATAAATCATCATCGCGCGTTTTATTTTCTAGCCTTTTTTCCATACTTACAACCATGTTTAATAAATCACTATTTTTATAGTTCTTAGAAACAAATGCAATAAAATCGTCTACTGATGCAGGCTCCTTTTTAAAGTTAAATAAGTTTGTATTGTTATCAATACACCATAGTATAAAGTTATTAAAATTTGCGATTAAGATAGCTACGATAACATAGTAAGCAAATACATTTGTGTGTTCTTTGTATAATTTTTTCACTATAATGTAATTTGCATCCGTACATGTTGATATAATATTATAGTCAAGTCCCATATAGTTTAAAATTTTTACACATTGGAATATAGAAAAAACAGCTTCGTGTTGCATATTGTCATAGAAAATAGTTAAAAATCTTTCGTTTTTGTCTTTAAACCCCGTTTTATTTTTAACAGTAACAGAAGAAGAAGCAGAAGAAGAAGCAGACGCAGAAGCAGAAGCAGACGCAGAAGCAGAAGCAGACGCAGAAGCAGAAACAAAATGCTGTTTATGGTTTTTATGTATATTATTTATGATTTTTTTCCTAGTACTCATGGGTGTAAATAATGAACGACTTTGTCGATTCACTTCAAAATACGATTCAAAAAACACATTCATGACTCTCGCCCACGTTTCGCAATACGATTCAAATATTTTTATATCTGTTTGTACTGAAAAAATAGATTGTAACTTTTTATTAGACATCAGTATTTCATCCAATACAGCAAAATCCAACCCATAGTTGTGCATAGTTTCGTGGATGAATACTTTAAACCATTCTTCCTTTCTATATACAATAATATGCCCATCCGCTTGACATATATTAGATAAACCACCATTCACATGAGAAGCACCGATTACGCCACTACCACCATCACCACCCGCTCCATATACATCATCTTCCACCAGCTCGCTATAATGATACATATTTGACGGCGACTCGGAATCCGAATGACTAGGAAGTTTCCTTTTAAATGGCGTAAAATAAAAAAAACATTCTAAATTTTTACCACATTCGACCTGCGAATATTTCGACAAAACTTTTAACCATATGTATATCTTTAATACACAATGCTTAAAATATGTGGCGCCTTTTTTCCTGATGTTATTCAACTCATAACGACAACTGTCGAATAATATGAATTTCACTTTTACAGTCTTTCCATTATCGAGGTTGCAACTATACTCGATTAAATATCTAGCATTTTCTTTAATATATTCAGCAATTTTGGTAGGTATATATATACTCTTAAATAGCGATGATTGTAAAACAGTATTATTTTTCTCCAGTCTTGTCATTTTGTGCTTAAAACACGGCGACAACATATTAGATTTAAAATTGTTGAATTCCGCATCTACTTCGTCATATAAATTTTGTATTTTTTGGGTTACTTCAGATTGTCTAGGATTCTTGGAATGATTTGAAAGCTGCTGTTTATTATTTTTCCTTATTTTATTGTAATTTCTCTCACTAAGCTGCATCATTTTTAAAAAATTAGAGTCATCCGCATTCGCATCCGCATTCGCATTCATCCGTATTAATATAGTAGTATATTTATTACTAATATAATACTATATTTTTAAATTCGTCTATTCTTATATTCGTCTATTTATCGTGAATGGTTTCAAACACATTTACTCCTCCCTTTTTCGTCCTTAACTTGGAGCGTACACGCATTAAGTGAACTGATACAGTAGGCGGTTTCGAGAACACATAGTTTACCAGTTTTGCATTATTTGTCATAAGGAGAATTTTGGCGAGGTCGTCGTGTTGACTAAACTTCGCCATCGTTCCGTCTTCAAGTACACGAGTATTCATTCCATTAAAAAATGCCGGGTCTATGTTAACATCATCAGGGCGAAGACTAACTTTTTTATTATCAATTATCGTTTTTGGTACCTTTTTACCGGCAACTTTTGCTAAATCTACATCATGAGAAATGCGCGATAATATAGAATCTTCTTGATAATATTTACTCTTCTTGTTTGCATCCATCGTAAATAGCAAATAAAATTCAGGATGCCGTTTTAAAAACTTATTCGCCTGGTAATAATGTTCCACGGAAAGCCATCTGTGCCCATCCAACATAAAAGGCTCCGACCACTCATTCGACAACTTTTTCCGCCAATTATTTTTACCTTTACCCGCTGATATAAGAGAGATGAACGCCGGTTTATTATTATTTGATAAACGATCGCCTTGCGCACGACCAGGTAACTCATCCATCGACTTTGAATGATAGATTAAAACAATCGATGGGTCGAAATGCGGATTTGCCATAAGAACCTGACTCGCCGACTTTCCGCCTCCTTGACCTAGGCTTGCCGGACCCCCCGCATCTTCTTTCCCTAAACCCTCCAAACCAAGTTCCTGTTTATAAAATGAAATAAACTGCGGTATTCTCTGAAATGTACCTGAGAAGGATTCGAGGTTTCCGGTGGATGATTCGATGCACCTATTTGCAATTTGAAGCTTGATACAAAATGGGATTTCGGGGAAAGTAAAGATAGCAGTGTCGCGATATGTTACCAACTCGTAATGCATTCCTGTGTGCGAAAGAATAATATAGTAGTCTGGATTAACGACTTCGAAACTTTTCATTTTCGATTTATCTCTCGAATCTGTAGCTTCTCTAGCTCCCATAGCCGCAGGCGTCTTCTTATCTCCTTGCAGCATTGCATCTATTTCCCTATATCTTTCTTCGTCTATATCGCTACCGCATGCGATAACATTCGCCTGCGTATATGGTTGTTTATCTTTTTCTAAATAGTCGCGAAGTGAGAGAATAATGAATTTAACATTTAAAATAAGTTCCAACGTAGCAATAGCCCATTCGTCGCCCCAATATTCACTTGTCATTTCGCCTTTTCTTATCATTTCTTTTAATGCTTCAATATTTTTGATACCCTTCATGAAGTATACATCACGCATATAATCTTTATATAACTGCATTTCTTCAACAATTTGAAGATGCCTTTCTTTATTCATGTCGGCTTGTAATTTCAGTGTTACTTTTTCTGATTGTGTTATACCTGGTTGTGCTGCTCTTTCCGCTAGTTCTTTATTATCAGATGAAAGTTTTGTATTTTCGGCGTGCAACTCTTTCAGCGTCTTTGAAAACATTTCGTATCTTTCTCTATAGTCGGCAAACTGGCTATCAGTCATAGCTGCGGCAAGCATTCTGCGTAACTGAATAACGCTGATGTCACTATCTGGTTCGATTGATAAAAATGCCTGACAAATCGCCATGAATAAACAGTCGCCGCCACCTTGATTCCTAACTACTTTAAAGTTATTGTTATGATAGTATGACTGTACCCACGGTTCATCTTTAATGGGGCGGTATGCTTTATTCTCGGCAATAGACTGCTCAAGATTTTGAACAGGAATATTTTTTCTTTTTAAAGGAACGTCGCCTGATAAAGGAACAGGTGCAAGAGATGCGCGAATCGCAGCCTGTAATGCGTCGTCGCCTTCATCTTCGTCTTTGCGACCTTTATCAAAATCTGCTACTGCTACTTTATCACCTCGCGATTCTAGAGATGCGAGAGATGCAATAGAAAGCGGCTTAACTTTAAGTCCTAACGACTTGGTAGACTTTTTAACAGGTGCGGTATCTTCTTCGGGATTTTCGGGTAGATATATTGCTTGCTGAATCAATGATTTTTTAACAAATGAATATAGTAATGGTGAAGGTGCCTTTTCTAGATTTATATCGCCCGCGTCGTCTAATAATAAAGGAATATCCTCTTGGAACATTTCATATACGCCGATTTGAGACAATACCTTATCATTTTTAATAAGATAAATTGGATAATATACTATTTTTTGGGTTATATACGTATTTTTAATATTACCTATACTTATAATTGTATTAATACCTAAAACAGATGCTTCATATAAGGGAGCATTGTATTTACTTTCTTTTGTATCAGAAGGGTCTAGTGACTTTAACTCTATATAATTAATACTTGGAACAAGCTTGGAACGCACCATTATATTAATTATACATATTAAATTTATATATTTAATTAATTATAGGTTATAAATAATAAATAATTAAAAATAATAGTTTAAAACATATATATAAGTTAATATTATACTAACTAAAGTCACATACACATACCCATGATATCATGTTTTATTATGGGAGGGCTGGGCAACCAGTTATTTCAAATTTATACTACAATGGCGCTTTCAATGGAAATGAAAACGAACTTTAATTTTCCGGCAAATAAAATAGAAACAGATAAAAGAAGTGATACGTACTGGGACAGTTTTTTGAAAGAACTGAATAAAAACACGTTACATATAGATATAAAAAAAATACAATGTCCCATGTACAGAGAAAATGGTTTCAAATATAATAAAATACAAATTTTACCAGAAGTATATCGTAAAAACGGTAGCATTATGTTATATGGTTACTTTCAGAGTTATAAGTATTTTGAGAAGGAACACAAAAGCATTTCTCAATATATTGGAATAAACGAGTCAAGGTTAGAAGTTGAAAATACATATTATAAAAAATATAAGAATATGAATATAATATCCATGCATTTTCGAATGGGCGACTATAAAGCCCTACAAAATTGTCATCCCATTCTTGAAGACGACTACTATATAAATAGTATAAAATTCATTTTACATAAAATGCGTAATAACAAAAAATGGAAAGTCCTATATTTTTGCGAGGAAGAAGACGACATCGAAGTAGAAAATAGAGTGGAGAAAATAAATGCAGTATGTAAAGAATATTTGGAAGAACGGAAGCGTGAAAATAATCGCGAAAATAAATATGACCAGGAAATCGAGTTTGAAAGAGCTGTAGATAAAGGAACATCATTGAAAGATTGGCAACAACTATTGTTAATGAGTTGTTGTCAACATAATATAATCGCAAATAGTAGTTTTAGTTGGTGGGCAGCATTCTTTAACGACAATCGCGATAAAATTGTTTGTTACCCTGAGACATGGTTTGGTCCACAGCTGGCGCATCACGACACGTCCGACTTGTGTCCAAAAAGCTGGAATAAAATAAAAAACATATAAACACCCCTCGCGATGCTTACTTATGTAGTAATACTGACATTGGTGTTGTAGATGAAGATGTAAATGCTGGAGTTATTGATGACATTTTCGATAAAATAGCAGAAGTTCCTTTTTGTTTCTTTTGTATATGCTGTTGCCGATGAAACAAATGCGGTTTATCCAAATCTTTCATTATACTTTCATAGTTTGTTTTTCTTTCTTCAATATCACTGTAGTCCTCTCTTTGAACGGCGACAACCGGTGCAAGCATATACCAGGTATGCTGTTTCTGCAACTTTATCCAATATTTGTCAATCGCGTAGATAATATGTTGGTCGGGCATTTTCATTAAGTTTTCTATACCTGTTCTTATATTATCAATCAAGGTATCATAGTAGCTCATTTTTACAATATAACCAGTAGTCGTTTGACAATGAGATACCTGAATACATGTGTCATCTATTTTTTTATATGGAGGCACATTATTTCCTGCAAGTAATAAAACATTCCACTTATTATCGCTGTCGCCCCCGCCAACGCCGTCACCGTCACCATGCATCCTAAAAAATGTATTCATACTATTTACGAATGTTTGCTTGTTTAAAATTAATAAGTCGTCTTCGCATATCATAACATGCGACCAGTTATTTTTCTTCGCAATTTGTAAACACTTTAAATGACTCATACTACAACCTATTCTACCATTTTTTAACTTTATAGCGTTGAATCTTGTTGGATTCAAACCAACTCCTCTCAATTCTTCTTCAATATGTATTTTTCTATCCGGTCTAGATGTCAAGTTAATATATAAACAATGTTTTATATCCACAATAGAGTTTATTCCACATTGGCTTGACATGATTTATGCTTATACTATAGTTTGTGGCTTTGTAACTACTATTTATATTACATCAATAATATTTTTATATTATTATTCATGTAATAATATTTTTTGACTCCCAAGAGTGTAAATAGAATTGTAAACTAGGAATTGTAAACTAGGAATTGTAAACTAAGAAACTAAGAAAATAAAATAAAAGATGAAAAATATTTATCTTTTTTAAGTGCATCTATTTTTTCCAACATTTTTCTAAATCTTAGTACAATATCGTGGTTTTCACAATTCGTCTCAAATAAAATAATTTCTTTTATCAAATCCGGTTTGAGAAATTTTTTCGTTTTCTTTGTTTTTTCATATTTATCTTTATCTTTATCTTTATCTTTACCTTTACCTTTTAAAATACTTACCCCTAATCCATTATTATTATTTTTAATAATATTATAATAACTAGCAAGATGAGTTAGCATCTTCATATTATAGTTTATCGAATAATCTATTTCCAACACACACGAATTCTCCAATGTATACTTTTTTTTTATATCATACATTGTAATTTTATAAACGTTTTCGGTATTGTTGTCATTGTCGTTGTCATTGTCAGTCGACGATGACGTAAAATGTGTTTTAGAGTCTTCTATACCGTCGTATAAAGGACTGTCACATTCTATTTCATTTTTCTCCGTCATGATACAGTCATGTGCAAATAATAGTTCATCATAACTACTATCTGCTCTTTTTAGTTCTTTATGTGGTTTTGTGCTTGTACCATCGTCAGAATTATCAGACTCAGTATCGTATAAATTAGGATTTTGAGACTTGTGTTTATTTTTAACTTCAAGCCAAAGATTATTAATTCTTTCCCACTCTTTTTTATTTTTTTCTTTTACTGTATTATCGACTAATATTTCAAACATAATAATAACAACTGTATTATCTTTACTATTATTATGTTTATATAAATTTTTATATTTTTATATTTTTATATTTTTATATTTTTATATTTTTATATTTTTATATTTTTATATTTTTATATTTTTATATTTTTATATTTTTATATTTTTATTATAATGTTAAACCGAGGACGTTTCCTCGAAAATATCCATATGCTTAAAAATCGTTTTGTTTGTTATACTAGGATATTCCTTCATTTTCGGTTTCAGCATAGTAATAAATTCAATATTCTTACTAATAACTTCCCATGCATCCTTCGTTTCACCCTTGTTTAAATAACTTTTAGATTTTGTAACTATAATAAATAAATTCTCAGTCAACTCTTCTACTTCATTCGACTTTTCAGATTTTCGCAAGTAATTCAAAATAAGAGCTTGCAACTGAGATATAATTTCAATAATTTCCCCCTCGTCAATAATATTATTTATCATCAAGTTAACAACAAATAAACTCATAGCTCTACGCTTATCATTTGTTTTGGTATATTCGCAAAATTTATCATAATTTTTCTTAGGGTCCACAAACTCAATTGACTCAAACAAGTTCATAAACTCTTTAAAGTTATCCTCAAAAATCTTTTTAAATATATCATAGTCGTTCATTAATGTCTTAAATAGTCTCGCGTATAATGCTGAATAAAAACTATTTGAACTCGCAATATTAAAAATTGAATATCCGATTTTCATCATATTTTCATTCGATGTATCGTGTTCAATTAGTTTCGAAATTTCATCCTTAATATCTTTTGTCATCGCTTCCTCATTCATATCAGTAATCTTATTCAAAAATCCTCTAATATTATCCACATTCTTCTGAATGCCTTCACTAACATGTTTTTGAGTCGTTTGAAAAGCACGTATCGCATCCCAATCATCATCCGTTATCTCAGATGGTTTACTTTTAATTTTCTTAAATCCACCGACACCGCCACCAACGCCACCAACGCCACCACCAACATCGCCAATAGACCTGCTTTCCTTTTTCAAAAAAATAGGCGTTTTAATATATGTCGGCGCCCCAACTTGTTCAGATAGTTTAGATATAATATCTAAAGTTTCTTGAGACAAGTTACATATGAAACCTGCATTTGTTATTTTTTCGTAATCTGTTATATTATATTGTTTCGTAATTTTTACCGGAGAAATAGTAGTCATAAAATCCTAATACTATATATTAACAATTGTTTATATCTATTTTATTATAAATATTAATTCGCTAATTCGCTAATTCGTAAAATACCAACTTTCTAAAATAATAACTATTACTATATATATAAAAAATTATATAATGACAACAACGTTGTGTTTGGTCGCAATATTTAAAAATGAATCTCATATACTAGAAGAATGGATAGAACATTATTTGAATCAGGGAGTAGACAAGATTTTCCTAGTTGACAATGGAAGCACTGATAGTTACTACTCTATTTTACAACCATATATATCGAGAGGTAAAGTAGACCTAGTAAAAGATAATAAAAGACACGCACAAATAGAATTATACAATAAACATTTCTTACATAAATGTAAAGCATATGACTGGGTTATAGTTTGTGACCTCGACGAGTTCATATATGGTAGAAAGTATTGCAACTCTATTAAGGACTTTTTGAGTAAAATTCATCCTAGTTTTTCGCAGGTATTTATTCCTTGGAAAATGTTTGGTTCAAATGGATATAATACAATGGAACAAGAGCAACCGTCTAGAGTAGTTTCAACTTTTACGAAAAGAATAAATAACAGTGATATCAGGCATAATAAATTTAAGTGTTTTATATATAAAGGTCCTATAAAGTATATAAACTGTAAAACAATTATCAGAACAAAATATTTATTAAACATTGGCATTCATCATTCTGAAACATCAAATAACAAATACATGACATCCTATGTTTCACAAAATAACCATATATACACAAATAAAGACTTTGTAGAAATAAACGAAAACATAATCGAGGATTCAGCATTACATCTGAATCACTACGCCATTCAGTCATTGAATTGGTTTATGAAAGTAAAAGCAACAAGAGGTGATATTAATTCATCAAAAAGTGAAAATGTACGAAATATAGAATATTTTAAAGAGTACGACCTTAACGATATCGAGGATAACGAACTTTCGAATATAACAAACAATAAAGACATATTGAAATAAGAGATGTTGAAATATGAGATGTTGAAAATAAATATATAAAATATTTATTTGATAAATACTTAAATGTATAAGAATATATAATATAGAATGTCAGGAAAATACCCCCCAATGAATCGCAATAATAGATATAATAATAGCAATAGTAATAATGGTAATAATACAAACAAATATAGGAATGATGACTCGAATAAAGGGACCGGGAACGGGACTGGTCCTTCATTTGCGAGTAACTATGATAACGGCAACGGAAACAGGTACGACAACCGTCGTCAAAATAGAAACAACATAAGAAATGATAGAAATGATAGTAATGTAAACGAATATCAGAACAGTGGTTTAAATATAAATAGGAATGATATTATTTCAAAACCAGACACAGAAAATGTAGTAGATGCCGCGACGAATGGCACCGACGTATCTGTTGTAGATAATTATACTCCAAAGGAATTCGACAAATGGGAAGACTTAGAGAATATTATAAGCGAAGATCTTATGCGAGGAATTTACGCATATGGTTTTGATTTGCCGAGTTTGATTCAAAGAAAGGCGCTTCTTACTATTTTCGATAAAAAAGATATCATCGCACAGGCGCAGTCAGGTACAGGTAAAACAGGCGTTTTTACGATTGGTGTTTTGCAAAAGGTAAATACGGAAATAAATAAAACCCAGGCGATGATTTTGGCACCAACGCGCGAACTTGCGAAACAGATTTATGATGTTATCACGTCGATTGGGTCATTGATTAAAAATATGCGCTTTCATCTTCTTATTGGAGGAACCTCAACCGACGAGGATGCTCATCAGTTGAAGACTATCATGCCTCATATCATCGTGGGATGTCCTGGGCGTGTGTACGATATGATGCGTCGTAACAACATTGATTCTAAAGACATTAACTTGCTTGTATTAGACGAGGCGGATGAGATGCTTTCCGTTGGGTTTAAGGACCAAATTTATAATATTTTCCAGTATTTGAACACCAATATCCAGGTTGGATTATTTAGCGCAACAATGCCGAATGAGTTGCAGTCTCTTACAGATAAATTTATGCGCAATCCTGTGCGTATTTTGGTAAAGTCGGAGATGCTTACCCTTGAAGGTATCAAACAGTATTATGTGGCTCTTAACGATGACACGCAAAAATATGCAACACTAAAAGATATTTTCAATATTATTTCGATGTCGCAGTGTATTATCTACTGTAACAGCATTAAGCGTGTAATGGACTTGACGGATGCAATGATTAATGATGGGTTTCCGGTATGTTGTATTCATAGCAATATGGATAAATCGAAACGCGATGAAGCATACACGGATTTTAAAGCGGGTAAACATCGTGTTCTCATATCTTCAAATGTAACATCGCGTGGAATAGATGTACAGCAAGTTAGAACAGTGTTGAATTTTGATTTGCCGAAATGTGTATTTAACTACTTGCATCGTATTGGGCGGTCAGGGCGTTGGGGTAGGAAAGGAACGGCGATTAATTTTGTTACTAGATGGGATATTAAAACAATGAAGGATATTGAGAGACATTATCAGACGGTTATTGAGGAGTTACCTTCGAATATTACGATTGATTAATTTGGAGAGTTGCAGAGTCGGATACTCCGCAAAGACTATTTTAATAATAAAATAAATTCGTATATTTATTTTATTATTTTTATGTTAAGATATAAATATGTTTGATCTTGAAAAATATTTAACAGAATTAAAGGATGCGCAAATGAAAAAGCTTGAAGCTTTGAACGAACAAGGGGGCAATAATGCCGCAAATAGTAAAAACAAGGATAGTGCCAGCGCGACATCTTCATCTTCATTTAAGTTCCCTATATCATATGTTGATAACAAACAAGAAGTTAACGATAATATTATAAATGATTTAGAACTTGTGGAATCAAAGAACCCCAACGAGCCGTCCATGTATAGCCATATATTCAAACCCGAATCAATATTTAGCAAAAAGTTTTTAAATGAATGGAGTAAATATTATACAACCGATGTTGCATTTTTGAAAGATTCGCAAGCATTTTATAAGGGTTATGTTAACCAATATGCCGGCGACTTAAAAGCGCAAGTGACGATGAATGTTGGCACAAACGAGGTAACGATAGACCCGCATGATATTTTTGAAAAAATAGATAAGCTATGGATTGATATTGCTGGGGATAAAAATTTCAAACAGCGGTTTAACTATATCGATATTCCAATTTTAGACAGACTTAACAAGTCGCCGGGGTTTTTACAGATACTAAGTCTCTACAATCTTACATCACCAGTTATCTCTCTTCTGTCTCCACTTATATTACTTATTATACCATTCTTTCTTCTTAAGATACAAAAAGTGAATATTACCGTAGCAGGTTATATAGCAACACTTAAAAAAATATTTGCCACACACCCACTCGGGAAAATGTTTTCTTTACTTGATTTTTCTAGTATGCCATGGGATAAGCGCATATATGTACTAATGTCTTTTGTATTTTATGTTATTCAGGTGTATCAAAACATAATGTCTTGTTATCAGTTCTACAAAAATATGATTCTCATTCACAAGAATATTTTTATTCTTCGCGACTATTTCAGATACACTTCTCGCAATATGGAGCATATTATAGGCATATCGTCTTCATTGGAAACGTACGCAAATTTCACTGCCGACATTGTGAAAAATAAAGATAGACTAGAAAAATTGTGTAAATTATTTGATAAAATTAAGCCGTTTAAGATTTCATTCGGGAAGATGCTTGATATTGGTAAAATAATGAAACTAAATTATGAAATATTTGTTGACAATGATATAAAAGAGTGTGTAGACTATAGCTTCGGATTCAACGCCTTTTATGAACAGGTTGACCACTTGAAGCAGATAATTGATAATGGTAAAATAAATATGTGTTCTTTTGTTGAGGCGAGTGCTGAGGAAGACGATGAAGAGGCAACAACCGAAGAGGCTATCAAAGAGCCCAACGAAGCAAATGTGGAAGGAAAAAAACATAAAAAACGCAAATCCAACAAATCCAACAAATCCAACAAATCCAACAAATCGACCTCATCGATGGTCTCCACGAAATCTAATGATACCGAGTATTCACACGCAAAGCCCACATCAAAAAATGTTACAAAATTTAAAAATTTATATTATCCCCCACATGAAACTCCTGTAAAAAATAATGTAATTATAGATAAAAAAATTATTATTACTGGACCAAATGCAGCAGGTAAAACAACGGTTATTAAATCGACACTTATGAATATTATATTGTCGCAACAGATAGGTTACGGATTTTATGAAACTGCTAAAATTAAGCCGTATGATTACTTACACTGCTATTTGAATATTCCGGATACATCTGGACGCGATAGTTTATTTCAGGCTGAATCTAGAAGATGTAAAGAAATCCTGGATTGTTTAGAAAAAAATAGCGACAAGAATCACTTTTGCATTTTTGACGAACTATATTCAGGAACAAACCCATATGAAGCGGTTGCAAGTGCATATGGATATATTGATTACTTGTCGGGTATGAAAAATGTCGACTTAATGCTTACTACACACTATATCGAGTTATGTAAAAATTTGAAATCAAATAACTGTGTTAAGAATTACCACATGAGTGTGAATGTGTTGGAAGATCATAAGGTAGAATATTTATATAAATTTAAAAAGGGAGTATCGACAATTAAGGGAGGAATAAAAGTTTTGTATGATTTAGAATATCCTGAATCAATTATTGCTAATACTAAAAAAATTCTCGGTTTTATGTAATTAAGGATTTTGCAAATTAACAAAATAAGATTAAGCGTTAAATATTTTATTTTTATTTATGTATAAAAATAAAAGATGTCTCTATTCAGTTCACAAACTATTTTTAGCCTATTATTTACATTATTGATTGGTGTTGCTTTATACTATTATATAAGATATAAGACACGTGTTTTAGAGCTAACTGTTCGAGAGCAAGCAAAAGTATTACAAAGTGTCATAATGAATATGAATAGTAATAATCAAAATATAATGAATATGGTTCATGGTAGAAGTCAAGAAGAAATTGTTTCGGATGCTGTTGCTAATGATATGAACCGGTTTCGTCAAGTAAACGAAAATAATGAGTTAATTGAGGTTTCCGACGATAGCGATAGTGACAGCGACAGTGGAAGCGATAACAGCAGTGACAGTGACAGTAGCAGTGGTGGGAGCGAAAGTGGCAGCGACGATGAGAGCGAACATGGCGAAGAACCGGTAGAGAATGTCGCAAACAATGGTACTAGAAAAATAGTGTTTAATGGCGGCAACGACTGTCACGTTGTGGAACATTTAGACGGACCTGATGTAAAAGTAATCGAGTTAACACACCCATTGTATCCCACAAACGAGAATGAAGTTAGGAATGGAGATGATGATGAGGATGATGAGGCAGACGATGATGAGGCAGACGATGATGAGGCGGATGATGCAGATGAAGATGAAAATAGCGACAGCGAGTCTTTGCCATCAGACATGGATATACAACATGATAACCATGAGAGCCATGAGAGCCATGAGAGCCATGAGAGCCATGAGAGCCATGAGATTAAGGAAAATATCGTTATTAATGATGTTACGAATCAAATTCAAAACCATGTAGAACCCGAAACTATTTCGGAAGTTATTCTCGAAGATAACTCTTTAGACAACCTTTCTGTAAAAACAGTTTTCAAAACGAAAGAGACAAAAGAGGCAAAAGAGGCTGAGACACATTCCGATTATAACTCAATGAATGTACAGTCTCTTAGACAACATCTTAAAACCAAGTTAATCTGCGAAGGTACAAACATGAGCGAAGCTTCTATTAATAAACTTACAAAAAAAGAACTTATTAAACACCTGTCATAAAGCAACTATTTAATAGAACAAATAATATGAATATGAATTCAAATATTAATATTATTTTTATCTAGTTTTAGTATATATTATATACTCATAATAACAATGTCTTGGGCTACTTGCTACGCGGGTTCAAATAATATTCATTTTAATTCCCCTCCTATTATGATGGATGGTCGCAACTTTGCTACCTGGCAACCAGGTTCTGTCGTAAATGAACAAATACGCGAAAATAACAATATAACTTCGAACTGGGACTACAGAACATTTTTGCAAAAAAATGCTGTCAGTATAATGAAATCAAATTCAGAATCAGCATGCAACAACTGTGGCGCATGTCCTACCATGTATACGGGTCCTCAAAATCCTGAAGTACAGTCAAATACGCCTTTTGTTTTCTCGTCGGCTCTAGATAATAGTCAGCCATTTGGATACGAAACGAGTGACCTAAAAAATGTGTATCTTTCTAGAAACGAACTTCAGAGTCGTATCATGGCGCCTGCTCTTACACAGTACCAGTATGTACTTGGCGGCGTACCTACGTCAAATTAGATTTTTATTCAAATCATATTTTATTCAAATCATATTTTACTTTTATAAGTTAAAATATTTTTTACCTAATACAAAATTAATCCCCTTTTGTATATTACCAATCTCGTAAATAAAAAACAGCCCTACAAATGTTGACGTAATACAGTCGATGGTGTAATGATTTCTAGAAGCACATATCAAGGTAAATCCTAGAACATACGCAATGACATATAATAACCAGTATGCTGACCCATAACACCTGTAAATAAGTCCCAACTGAAATATAAGATTTATAAAGTGTCCGCTAATTCCGAGGTTATTGCAAGAGCCCATACTCAATGCACTTTCAAAAAAGGTTGAACCATATTTACATGTTTTGCTGCTATCAGGGAGAGTTGTAGATACATAATAAATATACGTAACCATACGCATTAATAAAAATACAAAAAAGTAAAAAATAATATACTGGTATTTCCCATTGATAATGAAAATAATGTAAAAAATAAACATAACAAATGAAATAAATAAATCACTTATAACGTCTAAATTTCGAACGATTGGTACGCTTTCCTGTATAATATCGGGAATTTTTACTTTGTTAATTTCTTTACCTTTTTCATACGAATATTTATTCACCTTTTTTTCTAGAAAATAACATATCATAAACAATATTATAAGCGCACATGCTATTTTAAAATATATATTTTGTATCATTGTGAAATGTTATATAAACTATATAT
>Ga0255098_1000170_pt1 | contig 20030 bp, 23 predicted proteins | sample Colum_Atlam_RepC_2_FD_188440 | JGI IMG/M metagenome (GOLD analysis project Ga0255098, IMG submission 188440) | Freshwater microbial communities from Columbia River, Oregon, United States - Colum_Atlam_RepC_8d | ecosystem: Environmental > Aquatic > Freshwater > River | place: USA: Oregon... | reverse complement strand
GAATGATGTACATAATTCATTCATTGAAATGCTAATGTATGATCAAACAAAAATGGTGTTTGTCGATGGTCCAGCAGGAACTGCTAAAACCTACTTAGCTGTATTAGCAGGATTACAAATGCTTAAAACAAAATCTATTAATAATATAATCTATATTAGAAGTATTGTAGAAAGTGCATCCAAGAGCATGGGTTCATTACCGGGGGAATTACAAGAAAAGTTTCAACCTTGGTCATTACCTCTAATGGAAAAACTAGACGAATTAGTTGGTCCTAAAATAGGCGGCGATCTTATGAGAGATAATTTCGTAAAATGTATGCCTGTTAACTTCGTCAGAGGATTAACATTTAGAGATTCTGTGGTAATTGTAGATGAAGCACAGAACATGAACGCTGCTGAATTGACTACCATTTTAACCCGTTTCGGTGAAAATTCTAAATATATTATTATAGGGGATTCTTTCCAAGCAGATATTGGAAATAAATCTGGATTCTCTAAAATCAGACATGCTTTTAATAACGAAGAAAGTGAAAATCAAGGAATTCATGCCTTTCTTTTCACTGAAAACGAAGTAGTAAGATCTCAGATTCTTAAATTTATTGTGAAGAAGTTAGAGTCTGTACAACATTAGACTTTTCAAATTCTAATAATTCTTTTAAAGCATCTTCAAAAGAAACAAATTTTACATCTGTTTTAGGCCCCGATTGTTTAATATCGGGGCCTAAAATTTCATTCATCTTTGAAAAGATATTACTTTCAAGTCCTACTAGATTTGGATCTCTTTCTCTTTTTATCATCCCCAGCTAGTTCCTTTAAATAATCCACCCAATCCAGTCGTTACCTGATTACCAACTGCTGCCCCACGACCCGGTGCAGGTGCTGCTTGTACAACAGCTTCAGTTAAGCTTTTGCCTTCATAGGTAGCAGAATTAAGATCGTGTTCCCAAACTTCTACTTTTTCTACCCAGCATCTACCTTTAGTTAATTCTTTAATATGCTCTGAAGCAAGATTAAAACAAAACTCTGCCGTTCTCTCAATTCCTACACCTTTTTCCATAACCCTCAAATCACATGCCTTTGCATCATGCAATTGCTGAAATAATGATAATTGAGGATCGTCTGCCGCAATACATAAAGTATGATCAAACTGATGTTGTAGTTTAGCTTTTAATTCTTTTAAACCACCAAAATCTACCGCCCAGTTGCGTTCGTCTAATTCCGAACAACCAAACCAAAATTTGGCTTTTAACTGATATCCGTGCACACGACTGCAATGAGAGTGGGTCGCCCTCCATTGCCGAAATGCACAAGAACCCAATTCAATAATTTTAGTGGAAACATATGTACTCATTAAAAATATCATAAACCTTAAATAAAGATAATCTATGGATAATATGATAAAAATATCGGAATTGCAAAAGGCTTACCCCATTGTAGATGATGATGTTTTTGTCGTAAATCAGGAAAATAGAATCAATAAGGTATTAGAAACTAGGTATACAACGGCAGAAGAAATATCTAAGTATTTGGCTAAAGCAGTGGAGATTTCAATGGATAAGTTTGTGCCGGTGGGATCAATTAAGATGTATGCGGGAAATATACCGCAATATGATAAGTTAGATGGTTGGTTACTATGTAATGGTCAGTATGTTTCCAGAGTAAAATATAAAAGATTATTTGATGTTATAGGTGGGTTATATGGCACCGTAAATGCTACATCATTTCCGTTACCAAATTTTATAGGTAGAGTTCCTATGGGTTATTGTGGTATAAATAATGAACCAATATCTTTGAGTGAACCAACAGAAACAGTAAATTTGGCTGAAACGGGTGGTGAATATAAACATCAATTAACGACTGATGAATTAGCTTCACATGCACACAGTGACGCGGGGCATATACATAAAAGCTTCGAATCCTATTTGATGCCTTCCAAAGATCGTTTTGACTGGGATGAAGATTTCCGGTCTGCAGATCCGGATACAATCATAAAGGAAATTAAAAAAATTCAAAGTGGTATACGCAATCCCGCTTATGATTTGGATACTACTTCTAGTAAAGCCGTTATTCAAAATACTGGCGGCAACATGCCTCATAATAATATTCAACCTTATTTAGCTATTAATTATATTATAAAATACTAACAAAGTAATGCATTTCTGTATACAGATAGTATATCAAAATCAGACATACCTTTCTCTCTTAAAAAGGCATCAATGCATTCTGGGGTAGATGCCATATAGATTGATTTTAATAAAATTTCATCAGCAAGCCCTTTATTAATTAAAAATTGCAATGCATTAATTTTTAATTTTTCTATAGGATTTAATGAGTCTTGAATTGATACGATAGTCTTTGGTACGTCTGCCACTAATCCTAGATCCTCGACATAAACGGAATAAGTTGATTCTTTTTCAGCTAAAATATAACCTTCATATCCATTATATTTTAATATTTCTCCTGATGAACAATTAGCTGGATCTACTTTTAGCTTTACTCTAATCAATTGACTATCTTTAAGACTATTCTCGATAACCTTATTAAAACGCTTCATGTTTATATTTATGATTTTTATTAAATATGTGTAATGGCTGATATACCCATCAAAATTTCAGAGCTAGACAGGTCTTATAGTCTATCAGCTAGTCCTGTATCATTTTTGATAAATCAACGAAATGATACAGGTGTATATGAAACTTGTTCGTTGCCTTTATCAGTTATAGTCAATCTAGCAAAAGAAGAAGCAAAAAAAGAATTAAAGGGATTTATAGAAGTAGGTACTGTTATTCCATATGCTGGTAAGGTAGTGGGACAAGAATCAATTAAAGGATGGCTTTTGTGTAATGGGCAACAAGTAAGAAAAAAGGATTATGAATCACTATGGAAACTAATAGGAGAGACATACGGACCTTCCAATGATGATTTGTTTTCATTGCCAGATTTGAGAGGAAGAGTAGAGATGGGTTATTCACATACAGAAGCTTCTTATGAGCCAGATTTCGGGAATTGGGTGCCCGGTGAAAAGATTTATTTAGGAGAAGGGAATAATGCAAATTATCCCGATAAAGGATCATTTAATGTACAATTAAAATCTGAAAATGTAAAAGATCACAGACATGTCATACCTCCCCATAAACATAAAATATTGGATTATAGTAACATGGCTGTGTATAAATACAAAAAGAAAAATGGGTGGCCTAATAAACAACCAGAATCATATTTTCATGATGGATGGACTGTAAATGTTGTTTCTTTAAATTGGGTAGAAATTAAGGTTATGGGGCCCAGCCCGGGCGCATATGCTGATATATTATTTCATCGGCCGAAACATAAATATGATTATTTCTCTCATTTCCCCGGTGGTCTTGCGAATCCTGATTTAGATAAAATGATAGCGCATAGAAATGATGAGTATAAAAGATATAAAGGAACCGACCTACGACAATGTAATAATTTTATGGACGCGTATCCTATCCGGATGATACTTACTTATACACCCGCATTTAATGATGAAATTAAAAGAATGGATCAAAGCATGTCGTCCGTTTCAATTTTTAATAATTCAACAAAAAATTCTTCATCAACAAATGCATTCGGAGGAGACCAATTTCACACAAACATACAACCGAACATTGCAATGAATTTTTTAATTAAATATTAAAATGGAAAATCAAATATCTATATCGAATTTAAAAAAAACAAATGTATTGAAAGGTGACGAATACTTTGTTGTAAATCAAGCTAATCCTGTTGACCTAAAAATTGAAACTAGATATGCAACACTCGAGGATTTGATAAAACATATTAAAAGTGAAATAAAAGAATCACTTGATGAAGTTATGCCAATAGGATCAATTAAAGCATATACCGGTAAAGTTGAAAATATGGATAGTGTTCCTGGATGGTTGCTATGCAATGGTTCAAAAATATCAAGAATAAAATATAAAAAATTGTATGATGTTATAGGAAGCTTATATGGTAGTACAGGCCCAGAAACATTTACACTACCTGACTTAAGAGGTCGTATCATAATGGGTTATTGTAATGGTACTTCACCTCTCGTGCCGAAATTTGGTAATTGGGACGATTCAAAAAGTATAATATTAGGAAAAAACGATCAATCTAAAGGCACATTTTATCATCAATTAAATGAATCTGAAATGCCGGCACATGCACATCCTAATAATCATACACACCAATATTTCAACATCGCAAATATGAATCAAACATATATAGGAGTGTATTCACATCAAGGAGCAAGAGGCAATTCTATTGTAGCTTTTGCACCTTCTGAGTTAGCAAAAAAAGCTATTGAGCAATCTAAAAACGGTAATACAACATTCTCTTCGGATTTGTCAGCTTATGTTGGTGAAACCAGTGAAGCAGCTGGATATACTTCTGTTGCTGGTAATAATGAACCACATAATAACATGCAACCATATGTGGCAGTGAATTATCTTATAAAATATTGAAATCAAACGAAACCATTTTATAATGGTTTAATGTCTAAACTAGGTAATAAATTATTGACAAGAGCTAATGGTAATCTCCCATTAGATGAATCTGATAAGAAAAATATTATTGAGAAAGCAACTGCAGCCTATGCACAATTCTTAGATGCATTGCAATTTGATTGGAAAGCAGATACTAATAGTGCAGATACACCCAGACGTGTAGCTAAAGCATTTGTTAATGATCTTATTTCTGGCTGTTATAATGAAGCACCAAATATCACTGCATTTGATAATGAAGATGGATATGATGGTATGGTTTGTCAAAACAATATCAAAGTAACTTCTCTATGCTCACATCATCACGCAGCATTTACTGGAGTAGCTCATGTTGCTTATATTCCATCACCAGAAGGTAAGGTTATTGGATTATCAAAATTAAATCGTATTGTTGATTGGTTTTCTAGGCGACCACAGATTCAAGAAGGATTAACTTCACAAATTCATGACTATGTTAATTCAATCTGTGAAGGTAATAAAGGTGTCGCAGTATTAATTGAATGTAAACATACCTGTTGTTCAAATAGAGGCATTAAACATGATTCTACTATGAGAACAGCAAAGATGTCTGGTGCTTATATGGATAATGGAAACAATGCTCGAGCTGAATTCTATAAGTTTGTTGAATTCTCTCAAACCCGTTAAGCAGCATTACTGGTACCACCTGTACTAGTAATATTTGTAGGAGGTAATGCCGGGGCAATATTGCTTGCGGCATTATTTTTTTGTCCTTGTTGTAATTTTCTTTTTGCTACTTCTATAATCTTAATCTTATGATCTTCTGGTAATGTTTTCCATGTATTTGCGTCAACAACTTTTTTCGTTTGATTAAAAATACCTAGTTCATTCTGAAGCTCAGGATCTTGTTTAAGCATTTCAGCTGCAGCTGCTTTGTGTTCGTCATTGTTATCTAAATCTAATGATCCTCCTGATAAACCTGGTGTAGGTGTTTCGAACAAATAAGCCTTTAATAGATCATTACATAATGAATCAAATGATTCTCTAACATTAATATTAAGTGCTGTTAAATGTTTTTGGGCTTCTGTTTTGGTTTTATGGGCCTTATGGTTTTTCTTTTTGCCTGTTTTTGCATTGACAACAAAATATCCAGATCCTTGTTTTTTGATCTTATATGGCATATTAAACCTCTCCTCCTGGTAAAAGATCTTTTACTTTTCTTTGAATTTCATCTAATTTTTCCGGTGTGGCTGATTCAGTATCAGTTACACTAGCTGTATCAATAATTTCTTGCAATTTATCACCCAAAACGTCACCTTTTGTTGAATTCAATTCACTGGCAAATGTTTGTCTTAGAATACTCACAACATCCCTAATCATATCTAACGACCCTTTAATGACTAAAGAAACCTTAGAATCTGTATCTTTTTTAAGAATATCTATTTCATCGGGTTCAGCTGCTTTTGGTTCTGCAGCTGCAGGTAAAGCTGCATCTGGTTGTGGCATGGGTTGTGGCATGGGTAATTCGGCCTCACCATAAAGCTTTAATTTTTCATTTACTAGCTGTGTAAATTTCATAAAGTTTATTTATGATAATGTCATTCTCAATTGTTGATCATTATCTAGAGATTTTGATAAGTGATAAAATCCACCTTCTTTTAAAAATTTTTTAATGTTATAAATTTTATTAGAAGTAATATTACAGCGTTGCAAATTACGTTTAATATCTAAAAGATCAGTAGTCTCAAGATTATTAATATTATTATAATTAATATAACAAATTTTGAATTTTCGTAATACCTTATTAATTATAATATCTATATCATTTAAATAGCAACTATCTAAAATCTGTAATTGTAAATTATTATAATTTAATACAATTTTCTCAGATTGGGGATTTTTAATATATTGTAAAATATTATTAATAATAAAATGTGTAATTAATCGTTTACAGTCACGAGATTTAAAATTAATAATAATATTGTTATTATGGAAATATTTAAATATATCAAGTTCAGCAATATTAATAATATTAATTAAGTTATATATTTTAATATTATATTCACTATATGTTACACTCTCTATCATCGAACCTCTATTATAGTTAGATCATGAGTCTAATTATCAACCCGGTATTTTAAACTTTTCTTTTAATTTTACCAATTCTCAGGTTAATGATACCATTATAATATTCATCACTCATGAGGACTTCTCTGTCAAATTGTTCTTTGGCTTCATAGTAAGCTAATTCACTTTTACTATCACAGAACCGAATTATCTCAAATTTAAATTTATCTTTACCAAATTTTTCTATATCACTTAAAAGTTCATTGGATGAAGACATATATTCTTTCCAATCTGTTTCGATAACAAAATGCCTTTTATTCTTTTTACCTTTTAACGGTTTTAATTTTTTAACAGTCTGCATTTGTTTTTTACCAATATATTTCTTATTAGAGACGGTGTTGGTTATTAGATATACAAAACCATAGGCAGAAACAAACGGAACAGTACTTTCCCAGTGTCCAATATCCATTATAAGGTCCTTTTGAGGTTTCTTCTCTGGAATCGCGTTTTGCGCCTTTTACGCGCGCCTATAGGCTTAGCTATTACTGTGCTGCCGGGATTATAAAAATCTTTATTACCCTCAGAACCGGGTCCCAGGACATCAGCTGACATCATTTCTATTAATTGATGATATAGTTCTTCAAAGGACCTTGACATTATTAAATTTTATTTATCATTATTCAATGGAGTTGTTAGATCGTTACATTAAAGAAATTGAAGCAGATCTAGTACTTGATGAAATGAATATTAGAGATGTTCAATTAAGGCTACCTTCTAAGAAACATTTTTGGGTAGGCCGTTTAATTAAACATAAGATTGAAATCAATTCATTACAAAGACAAAAGGATGAACTCAAGAAAGGATTAATGGAAAGAGTTATAACAGATGCTCCGGTAGCTATTTCAAAAATCACAGCTGAAAAAAGAATTGATGACTTTCAAGAAGTAGCTCTTTTAAATAAAAAGATTAAAGAACTTGAGTACGTAGTAGAACTTTTAGAAAAGGTCGAAAAGAATTTCAATTCTATGACCTATGATATCAAGAATGTCATTGAAATCCTTAAGTTAGAACAACAATGATAGAAATTGATTATAATGTCAAGAAGAAGAAAGGTATTATCTCTGGGGATCACTTTGATTTAATTAGAGAACATTTCTCAGTAGAAAATCCGGCGGCAAAATTCATGAGGTTTAATCGCTTCATGCCAAAGAGACTTTATTCAATAACACCTACCGGATTATTTGATATTGGCTTAATCAATGAAATAAAACAATTTCTTTTCAAGAGTAATTTTTCTTCTGAGATTCATTTAACAAAAGCAGCTAAAGATGCTTTATCTCCTAATATTGTATATCAATTTAAAAATGATTATTTTGAAAAATTTCCATTAAGAGACTATCAAGAAGATACTGTAAAATTATGTTTAGAAAAAGGTAGGGGTGTGGCTGTTCTAGGAACCGGTGCTGGTAAGACATTGACTATGGCAACCTTAGTGCAATCTTGTTGGCATCCTTCTTTTAAATGCTTAATCATTGTACCTGATCTTGGTCTAGTAAATCAAACCTATTCAGATTTTAAAGAATATGGTGTCACATTTTCTATGACTAAGTGGACTGGTTCTATAGAATTAGACACAACAGCAGATGTTGTAATTGCTAATACCGGTATTATTCAAAGCCGTTTTGAAGACAGTGATTGGATACAATATGTTGACATGGTGATTATTGATGAAGTTCATAAGGCGGGTAAAGACACTAAGTTAACAAAAATATTACAGAAGATTCAAACTAATTGTAAATTTGGATTCACAGGGACGTTACCTGAATCAAAAATTGATTCATGGAATATCATAGGAAAAATTGGGCCAGTTTTAATTACAAAGAATTCTCATGAATTAAGATTAGAAAATTATCTAACTAATGTTGAAGTAAAGGTCTTTGAATTAAATTACAAAACAAAACCAGAAAAGATTCAAGATAAGCAATTCGCAACAGAAGAATACGCAGCTGAAAATGATTTCATAAAAACAAATCTTTATCGAAACAATACTATTAAAACCATATGTGGTAATTTTAAAAATAATGTTTTGATTATGGTTAATCATATTGATCATGGTGAAATTTTAGAGGCTACTTTATCTCAATTAACTGATAAGAAAGTATACTTCATTAGAGGTGAAGTAGAAGTAGAAGATCGCGACAAGATTAAACACATTATGGAAACAGAAAACAATGTTGTTTGTGTAGCCATCTCTTCTATCTTTTCTACTGGTGTTAATATCAAGAACATACACTTAATCATCTTTGCTGCGGGGGGTAAAAGTTTTATTCGTATTGTACAAAGCATTGGTCGCGGTTTACGTAAGCATGAGAATAAGGAAAAATTGATTATCATAGACTTAGCTGATCAATTAAAGTATGGCGAACAACATTCTTTAAAACGCCAAACAATCTATAAAGGTGAAAATATTCCATATTCCATCCACAAATTGGCTGAAAAATAGTAGATAATTAATTGGAATAACTTATTATTGTCAAAATAGGTTATGGCAACGTTAACTTCCCAAAATAAAAAAGAAACAAAGGCTAAAGTAAAAGCCGTGCCAAAAGTTGGCAAAGATAAACACTATGTAAATTGTGAAGAATTAAAAACAGCAATTGCTGAATATTATAAATCAGATGATTGTTCTGTTTTCTTGTGCGAAGCAATTAATAAGATTGCACAAGGACTTTCATTCTCTCCTTCATTCATCAATTATTCTTATAAAGAAGAAATGATTGGCGACGCAATTGTTAAAATGTTCTCTGCTCTCAAGAGAAAAAAGTATGATGTAAATTCAGAAACATCACCGTTCTCTTATTTTACTACAATTGCTTTCCATGCATTTATTAATCGCATTAAGAAAGAAAAGAAACATCATGATGCTATTACTGCATATCGTGATCAGAAATATGAAGAACTTCTTACTAGTGGTGAAATAAATGTTTATGTAAAACCCGTGATTGACGGGGATGGGGATTGCGGGTATAATGACGATAGTGAATAACTTCTTTAAAAAACAAAAGATTGCTATCTTCTCTGATCTTCATATCGGAGTACACCAAAACTCCCGATTTTGGCATAACATAGCAAAAGATTGGGTTGAATGGTATATTAGCAATCTTAAGAAAGAAGAAATAGAAGACGTTGTTTTTTGCGGAGACTTTTTCCATACACGGGATGAAGTCTCCGTTGATTCTTTGCACTTTGGTTCTTGGGTATTAGAACAATTTAAAGATTTTAATGTTACCTTAATTACCGGTAATCATGATTGTTACTTAAAGGATTCTTCAGAGATTAATTCTCTGTCTCCATTTAGAGGATGGAGAAATGTCACTTTAATTGATACCCCCAGAACAGTAGAATCACACGGTCATAATTATAATTTCATTCCTTGGGGTACCAAGTTAAAAGATTTTCAAAATGCTCATATTACTTTTGGACACTTTGAAATTAATAACTTCAAAACAAATAATTATTATATTTGTGATCATGGTGATAATGCCTCTGATGTTCTAGAAAAAAGCGATCTTATTATTACAGGACACTTTCATTTAAGAGATGAAAAGAAATTTAATAAAGGTACTATCCTTTATGTAGGTAATCCATTTCAGATGGATTTTAATGATGCAGCTACTGTTAAAGGATTCTATATCTTGGATGTATGTGATAAGTCTTATAAATTCATTGAGAATAAAGTATCGCCATTACATCATAACATTCTTCTATCTGATCTTGTTAGAAAACAAACCATCACAGAAGAAGTTAAAGAACAGTTTGCAAATAATTTAATTAAATTAAAAATAGATAAACGTATCACAGCAGATGATACTGATGTTCTTTTGACAAAACTAAAACAATTGAATCCTCTACAATTTACTGTAGAATATGATTCATCGTATTCACCTTATGATATTTCTGAAGATAAAAAAGATTTATCGGGTATTGATGTTCAACAAGCAATCATAGAATTTATTGAATTGATGGACATTAATAATAAAAGTGAAATTATTAATTATACGTTAGATTTGTACAAAAAGATCCAAAAATGAAAAAAGTAAATTTTAAAGAGGTAGAAATTAAAAATTTTCTCTCCATTGGAAATAGTCCTGTTAAATTAGAATTCAAACCGGGACTCCATATTATAACAGGAATCAATCGTGATAAGATTGATCGTCGCAACGGTATTGGTAAGACCTCTGTTATTGAATCCATTTACTTTGCTATTTTTGGAAGTACCATGAGAGAACTTAAAAAAGATCTTATTCCAAATACGTATACAAATGGAACTTGTGAAGTCAAATTAACCTTTGATGTTATTCAAAATAATAATGCACATACGTATAAGATTGTTCGAACATTAAATCCATCAAAATTATCTTTATTCTGCGATGGTAAAGATGTTACTAGAGATTCTATTAAAAACACAGAAGAAGACATTTTTAATACCTTAAATGCATCACCATCTATTTTTGAAAATTGTGTTATCATGACGTTGAATAACACTGTGCCATTCATGGCGAAATCAAAAGTAGAAAAAAGAAAATTCATTGAAGGCATTTTTAATCTAGAAGTATTTTCTCAAATGCTTTCTCTTCTTCGCGAAGAATTCAGTGATCATAAAAGAATCTATGAGATTGAATTGACAAAATTTGAAGAAGCTCAAAAGACGAAAGATAATCTAGAGAACCAAAAGCAAACAATTCTTGATACAAGAAAACAAAAAATTTCAACTTACTTAGCTCGTAAAGAAAATAACTCTTCTGAAAAAATCAAATTAATTGAGCAATTAGAAGAGCATATTGATATTGATGAAAATTCAATTAATGAACAAGTAAAGAAATTAGAGGAAGGATTAATTCAATGTGATCAAAAGATTGAAAAATTTACAGAAGCTAAATCAAAGATCACTACAACAGTTGCTCAATTACAACAAAAATTAAGTAATATCGGTACAAATAAAAACACATGCCCGGTTTGCTTAAAGCCAGTTACTGAACACGATAAAGAAGAATTAGAAAAAGAAAAGAGTAACATTCAAGTAGAAATCAATAATTTAGATGAAAAATTATTGACATGTACTGATGGATTAGCTTCTCTTAAAAAGAAGAAACCAACCATTCGTATTGCTATTGATAAACTCAATTTAAAACTTAATGAAATTAAGTTATTAGAACAAAAGAAAATTAATATCAATGATAGAATTAAACAATTAGATGATGATATTGAATCATTGAAATCAAATAACACAGATGTAGACGATGTTATTGTTGATATGATTAACCGAGTAGAAGCTGCAAGAGAAATTGTTAACAAGCACAAGACACATCTTAATTTGCTTGAAACTATTAAGTATATTGTTTCAGAAGAAGGGGTCAAGTCTTATATCGTTAATAAAATTTTAGCATTATTCAATTCTATTTTAATGTCTTACCTTCGTAAGATGGATGCAAATTGTTCATGTTTCTTTAATGAATATTTTGAAGAAGAAATCATTAATGAAAAGAATAAAATTTGTTCTTACTTTAATTTCTCAGGCGCCGAAAGAAAGAATATGGATTTTGCTTGTCTCTTTACTTTCATGGACATGCGCCGACTTCAGGGTGACGTTGTTTATAATATTTCTATCTATGATGAATTGTTTGATTCTTCTCTAGATGAAAAGGGTGTAGAATTAGTTACAAACATTTTAAAAGATCGTGTTCATACGCATAATGAATGTGTAATGGTTATTTCACATCGTAAAGAAAGTATTCAGCATGCTACTGGTGACGTAATCTTCTTAGAAAAGAAAAATGGTGTTACATCAAAGATTGATTATAATCCTTTTTTGGATAATTAATCTTTAGGATGTTCACACCGAAAATTAATACAATGCCAATGGGTCTGCAAGCAGCGGGCCAACCAGCACAGGCACAAGCTCCAAAATCAGAACACGCCCCAGAAGATCTCATGAGGGTTGTTCATTATAATGCAGACCATTCTGGTTGTGGTCTCTGGCGTATGTCATGGCCAGCACACCTTATTAACTTCCATAATAAGGCAATGATTACTGAGTCTACAGTGATGATTACTGATCCAAGATGGTATCAAAATGTAAAAGCTATTCGTGTACAAAGACAAGCTACACCCCATCAATTACAATTCGTAAAATTCTTAAAGAGCATTCAAAATGAAATTGGATTTAAATTAATCTATGAAGTAGATGATGTTATCTTCCGTGAAGACATTCCCGATTACAATAAGTTCAAAACAGCTTTCGTAGCAGATGAGATTAGACAAAGTGCTATTGAGATTATTAATCTTTGTGATGAAATGACAGTAACATGTGATTATATGAAAGAACTGTATCGTGAACGTACAGGTAAGAATGAAATCACAGTAATTCCAAATTTCGTACCGAGATTCTGGATGGGCAATTATTTCAGCGAAGCAAAGGTATCTCGTAATTATGATAAACATAAGAAGAAGCCTCGTGTATTGTATGCAGGTTCTGGTGCACACTTTGATGTAGAAAATCGTGTAGGTCAAAAGGATGACTTTGAGCATGTATTAAAGGCAGTGATTGATTCCCGTAAGAAATATCAATGGGTATTCATTGGTGCATTCCCATTAGCCTTGCGTCCTTATATCCAAAATGGTGATATTGAATTCCATCCATGGCAAAAACTTTATGACTATCCTAAGAAGATTTCTGATTTAGAAATCCAAATGTCTGTTGCTCCATTACAAAATAATAGCTTCAATAAAGCCAAGTCAGACTTGAAATATATCGAGGCATGTTGTTATGGAATTCCTGTTGCATGTCAAGATATGGAAACCTATAAGGATGCCGAAGTTAAATTTAAGTCAGGTGACGAAATGTTAGATTGTATTGCAAAAGAATTAGGCAGGGCCGGTCATTATAAGAATCAAGCCATTCAAAGATATAAAGTAGCAGAGAATCGTTTCTTAGAACATGATCGTAATTTGGATTGTTATATGGAATTATATAAGTATCCTTATCGCGATCAAAACCGCGTCAATTTGAGACGATATAATCCTTGATTATAGTTGCGATACCTATTATCATTTTTCTATGATTGGGTATCGCAACGCTTGTTATAATCCTAAAGACCAAACCGTAGAAATTTATACGTGGTCAGACGATGGGGATCGTATTTCATATACAACGAAATACCATCCTTATTATTATTATGAAGACAAGAGAGGTAATGAAGTATCAATTTATAATACGCCATTAGCTAAGAGATCTTTTAATAATGCATATGAACGCCAGAAATATATTACAGAGTCTGGAATAAAGAGAGTGTATGAACATTTCGGTGCAGTACAACAGGCTTTATTAGATATCTTTTGGCAACATAATGAAGGGGATGATTTTTCTAAATTTCCTTTAAAGACATACTTTATTGATATTGAGGCTGTATGTAAAGATAGATTTCCTGATCCTACATTAGCCGATGTACCAATTAACGTATTAACAATATATGATTCTTTCTCAAAGAAGTTTTATGCTTGGGGGTTAAAACCATATAAAGCTAAGCGCAATGATGTTGTATATCATTATTGTAAGTCAGAAGAAGATCTTCTGGCGGGTGTTATTGAGTTCTTTAAGAATGATCCACCAGATGTATTATCAGGTTGGAACAGTGCAGGATTCGATATTCCATACATTATTAATCGATTGAAGAATATCTTCGGCGAAGCAGGTATGAATGAAATATCACCAGTAAAGAGAACCTATGTAAGAACCTTCATTGGCACATTCGGTAAGACACAAGCTAGTTATCATATTGATGGTATTTCGTGTGTAGATTACTTAGATGTATACAAGCGATTCTCTTTTGCAAATAGAGAAAGCTATAAATTAGATAGCATTGGTGAATTAGAATTGGGCGAGAAGAAAGTAGCTATTGAAAAGGATCTGTATGATGTCATGGTAGATGATTGGGATACGTTTATTGATTACAACATTCAGGACGTTAATATTTTGGTTAAGCTTGAAGAGAAACTACAATTCCTTTCATTGATTCGAATGATTTCATATATTGGATGCACAACATTTGAAGGCGCATTGGGTACATTAGGAATCATCACTGGTGCGGCAGCTATTCGCGCTAGAAAGAAAGGACAACGTATTTCCACGTTTATCAGAAAGGAAGATGATGGTTCTAGAAATCCGGGTGCATATGTTGCTGAACCATTAAATGGATTTCAAGAAGATATTGTATCATTTGATGCTAATTCACTATATCCCAACCTAATGATTTCATTGAACATGTCACCAGAAACAAAGGTAGGTAAGATCATCGAAACAACAGATGAAGATGTAACGGTACAGCATGTTAATGGGCAAGTCTTTAAATTATCAAAACCAAAATTTGCACAATTTGTTAAGAAAGAAGATGTAGCTATTAGTAAAGCAAAAGTCCTTTTTACACAAAAGAATAAAGGGATTGTACCAGAGATGGTAGACTTTTATTATCAAAAAAGAAAAGTCATTCAAACTGAATTAAAGAAATATAAGAAAGAATATTCAAATAAAGAATTAGCACAAGATAGAAAAGTATTTCTTGAAACAAAGATTACACAGCTTAACGCAAAGCAACAAAGTATAAAAATCTTTATTAATAGTTGTTACGGTTACTTCGGCAATAAACATGCACCTATTGGTGATGATGATATTGCTTCATCAATTACATTGACGGGGCAAGCTGTTATTAAGCAAGCAAGAGAGATTGCAAAGAAATATATTTCAAAACATAGCAATATTGTAGATGCAAAAACCTTAGAAACTGTTGCAATATATGGGGATACAGACAGCGTTTATTTATCATTGAAATTATTGCCTATTGAATTCAGTAGTAATGGTAAAATAACAAAAGAAGGATTTGAACATGCGGAAGGTTTAGAAAGTTCATTAAATGAAGAAATTCAAACCTGGGCTAAGAATGCTTTAAATTCAAAAGATTGTCGACTAGCATTTAAGAGAGAAGCAATGGCAGATGTAGGGCTCTTTTTAGAAAAGAAGCGCTATGTATTACATGTACTAGATGATGAAGGTATACCTTGTGATAAATGGAAATACACTGGTGTTGATGTAGTAAGAACAACAATGCCTAAGAACGTTAAACCATATGTAAAAAAGATCATCGAAACAATGTTAACTACAAAATCATGCGCCAAGACAAATGAAGTCTTAAAAGAAGCATATGATGTATTCCAAGCATTACCTATTGAAGACGTATCAAGAACCAGCGGCATTCGTGGTTATGAAAAATATGCTAATATGTGTCATGATTTTAAAGTAAGTAAAGGCATGCCTAATCATGTCAAGGCTGCTTATTTCCATAATATTATTTTAGATAAATTAAACTTATCAGGTAAACATGAGAAGATTGCTTCGGGTGATAAGATCAAATATTTCTATGTTCAGCAACCAAATAAGTACGGAATTAATTGTATTGGATTTAAGTATGTCTTTCCTGAAGAGTTTAAATCAATCTTTTTGCCCGACAGAGAATTATTATTTGAAAAGATTGTATATGCTGCTGTTGAAAGATTTTATCAATGTGTCAATTGGACACCTAGAAAACCAAGTGAGCAAGTCTTGTTCGAATTAGATGATTTATTCGGTGAATAAAGAGTTGACAAATATTGCATTATTACTAATATATTAAAGATGTCACAACTAATTTTTATTGACCAAATCGGAAGGACTATTGTCGGTGAAGAACTTTCACGTGATGGTGGTCGTTTAAAAGTAAAGAATCCATGCATGATTAATGTCAATCAATTGCAAAATGGGCAATTACAAGTTCAATTGTTTCCATTATTCTTTCCTGAATTTCTTTCAGAAGCTACGCGCAGTAGTGGTTCTGTTTTTGAATTTAATCTAGATAATCTCGCTTTGGGTGTTGGTGTAGAAGTAGACAGTCGTCTATTAGAACAATATACCCGTATTTGTAATCCACCACCTGTCGCTCAAACTTCTGACGAACCTCCTGTTATTAAGTTGTTTGATGAATAATTTTGTTTGCTGAGTGTTGTGTGTAAAATCCCGAGAGATTTAAATCTCTCGGGATTTTTTTATGGATTGATTTAATATGAGTTATGGACAAAGACCTATTAAAATCATTAGAAATTTTAGATGATGGTAATCCTTTTGCGACATTCTTATCACAATCAACTTTATCAGTTATTGATAAGTGGATTGATACAGGTTCATATGTTTTGAATGCTATTATCTCTGGTAAGATTCGCGGCGGCGGTATTCCTTCGGGAAGGGTTACTATGTTGTATGGTGAATCACAAACCTTCAAATCTTCTTTAGTAATGAAGATTTTAGCTAATGCTCAAAAACAAGGAATGATTCCGGTTATCTTTGATACTGAGAACGCCGTAGATCCAGAAAGTGCTGCGCGACTAGGATTAGATACAACTAAAGTAAAATATGTACCAACCTTCAATGTTGAGCAATGTCGTAATGCTATTCATAAATTTTTGACATCAGTTAAAGAAAAAGGTCAAGAAGGCAAATTCATTATTGCTATTGATTCATTGGGTAATCTTGAAAGTCAAATGGAACAATCTCGTATTGAAAAAGATTCAGTAGCACCGGATATGGGTTCAAGGGCAAGAGCTATTAAAACCCTATTAAGAACAGTAACACAGCTTTCTGCTATTACTAAGACACCTGTTATTATTACCAATCACTTATATGATAATCCAGCTGAATTGCATCCTTCTTTAGTTAAGACTATGCCTGGCGGTAAATCAGTTATCTATATGCCTTCTGTTTCTGTTCAATTGATGAGAAAGCCAGTTAAAGAAGATGTTGTTAAATCAGATTCATCAGGATTGGCTACATTCCAAAGAAATTATGTTGGTATTATTATTCGTGCTTTGACTTCAAAGAATCGTTTTATTAAACCATATCTCGAAGGTGAATTATATGTATCATTTACTAATGGCGCTGATAAGTATCATGGACTATTAGATCTTGCAGTAGGATTAGGTATTATTGAACAATCTGGTGCTACATATGCTTTTAATGGAGAAAAGCTTGGATATGCAAAGAGCTTTTTAAATAATGTAGATTTTTGGGAAAATGATATTATTCCTTTAGTAGAAAAGAAGATTGCAGTTGAATGGGCTTATTCTTCATCTGAAGATCCAGAAGCTACTGAAGTCGAAGAAGAAGAATAAATAATATCATGAGAAATGATACAGATTTAATCTTCGAAGCTTATAAAGAAATCTATTCAGAAGGATGGAAAGATTGGAAAGATGTTACTGCAGCCCTATTAATGATGGTAGGTGCTGCAGCTGGTATAGGTAAAGTCGGTAGTGAAATGTCACAAAGGTTAGGTGGTTATCCTGAATTAAAAACACCAGAGATTAAACATGGAGTTGCAACAGCTGATGAAAAATCAATTAAAAATTACTTAGAACAAATGATGCATATTAGTGAATTGAATTCAGTTCCCCAACAACACCTAGAAGCTCTCCGAGCTATTTCAAAAAATGTTAAATTTCCTGAATTATCAGCAGAAGCAAAGAGAATTCTTTCTATTATGGAACGTGCCGGTAATAAATCATTTTAATTATTGATTACAAATATAATCTGAGTTATAATAACCACATGACTAATACTCATGTGGTTATTCCTTTTTCTGGGGGTATGGATTCCTCCGTACTTGTACATCTGGCTCTATCAGAAGGATACTTTGTACATGTGTTATCCTTTAATTATGGCCAACGACATTCTCAAGAATTAGATTGTGCTGCTAAACAAATTCAAAAATTAAAGTCATTATATCCTAATTTGAAGTCATATAAGACTATCGATGTTTCTTATATTAAAGAAATTGCACCCACATCATCATTAACCAATAATGATATTGAAACACCGGATGTGCGTAAAATTAAAGGTGAAGCACAACCAAAATCATATGTTCCTAATCGCAATATGATGTTTCTATCTATCGCAGCAGCTTGGGCAGAATCAATAGGTGCATCAGAAGTATGGCATGGCGCTGCACAAGCAGATTCATTAGCAGGTTATTGGGACGGATCACCGGAATTCTTAGAATCAATTAATAATGTTCTTTCTTTGAATAGAGAAAAGAGAATTGAAATTAAAGCACCATTAATTGAATTAAGTAAAGCAGAAATTATTAAATTAGGTGTAAAGAATAAAGTAGACTTTGGATTGACCTACACCTGTTATTCGGGCGAAGAAAAGCCAGATGCTTATTCAGCATCATCATCTTTAAGATTACAAGGCTTTATAGAAGCAGGTTATAAAGACCCACTTCAATATAAACAACAAGATCAATTAGAAGAAGTATATAGTAAAAGAGGATGTAAAGAAATTATCCTCTAAACAATTCTTCCATACGATAAGCAAACTGTTTGCGTTTAATATATTGTTCTTGTAATAAACGATCAGTTTGCTGTCTTGTTAATTTAACAGATTCTTTGTATGAAGTTAATGCATTTACAATTTCTTCATACATCTCTGCAACATCTTCATTATTATATGTCAATACTGAAAGATTTTCGATTAACTGATCTACGAAATCGGATGCTGAACCCGTTCTTAATATTTCAACAGATGCAATAATTCCCTCTGCTACATCATCATTATCTGCAATAATATTATTGAATTTTTGTAAAATTGCTGTTAGTAATTGCAAGGCTTTTAATTTATCTTCTTTAATAGGAGTCTCTTCTTCTTGTTTGATTTCGGCAGTTACTCCATTTATCTTACTAAGAACTTTTGACCACTCATTTACTTTAAATCTCACATCAGGTGTTGCTTCATCTCCACCTCTTTTCACAACATATTCTTGAGAAGTAGTGGTGGCTTTATGTGCCCAAATACTAGTAGATACATCCTGCATATACTCAGTAGGCTTATCTTCGACAGAAGATTTTAAATTTTCAATTAAGGTATTTGCCGCTGTAGTAATAACTTTTGAACCAAACCCTTTGATTTTTAAATCATATATTTTTTGCAACGAAATGCGATGTTCTACAACACCATGACGAATTCGATTACCCATTGCATCAAACAATCCAGTTGCTTCTTTTTCTAAAATTTTATATTGCTGTACGAAATCATTAAAGGCTAAAAATTGATCTTGTGTATTCTTTACAAGAATCATGCCATTAATACCATCATCCGTATTTTCGTTCTTAATAACATTAGCTCCATCGATTTTAAATGATATATTTGCATCACCTTTTCTAGCAAAATAAATCATATCACCAATAGCAAAATTAGATGATTTGCCTGTAAATGTTGCATCACCAGTTACATTAATTAAACTGCCAATATCAGACACGCCCAATTCACCACCACTCCTGGCTTCACTATCTTCTTGACCCATTTTTGCCGCGAATTCGTCATTTTTATTAGTACAATCACGAATAATTGCGAACCGA
>Ga0255098_1000169_pt1 | contig 20080 bp, 18 predicted proteins | sample Colum_Atlam_RepC_2_FD_188440 | JGI IMG/M metagenome (GOLD analysis project Ga0255098, IMG submission 188440) | Freshwater microbial communities from Columbia River, Oregon, United States - Colum_Atlam_RepC_8d | ecosystem: Environmental > Aquatic > Freshwater > River | place: USA: Oregon... | reverse complement strand
CGATTTAATCCACCTAAAAAAATAAAAGAAGTTTACGACAAAGCCAATAAAAAAATACAGTTCTAGAAGTCAAAGAATTTACCAAATTATCAGATTTTGAAAAAATGTTAAATTCATAATTTCTGCTCCAAAAAATAGTAATTTTACCAATCAACATTTGAATATCAAATTATGTTCCCAATACACAGAGGTCGTCGTTTAAGAGTAAACGAATCTATAAGAAGTTTAGTGCGCGAAACCAGCTTGAGCCCGGCGGATTTTATGTTTCCGATGTTTATCATGGAAGGCGAAAATACAAAAGTAGAAATTTCTTCGATGCCAGGAATTTTCCGTCGCACGTTAGATTTAACGGTAGAAGAAGTGAAAGAATTATTCGCTCTAGGAATTCGTGCGGTTAACATTTATGTAAAAGTTAGCGAGGATTTAAAAGACAATACCGGAAAAGAAGCTTGGAATGATAAAGGTTTGATGCAAAGAGCTATTCGTGCCATCAAAACAGCTTGTCCTGAAATGATAGTAATGCCTGATGTAGCTTTGGACCCATATTCGATTTATGGTCACGATGGAATTATAGAAAAAGGTGATGTGGCTAATGATGCAACCAATGATACTTTAGTAAAAATGGCAGTTTCTCACGCAAAAGCAGGTGCCGATTTTGTAGCGCCAAGTGACATGATGGATGGTCGTGTGTTACGTTTACGTCAAGGTTTAGATGCAGCAGGATTTCACAATGTAGGAATTATGAGTTATTCGGCTAAATATGCTTCGGCATTTTATGGCCCGTTTCGTGATGCTTTGGATAGCGCACCAAAAGATGCTGATGTAGAAGTTCCAAAAGACAAAAAAACATACCAAATGGATTACGCTAACCGCATTGAAGCAGTTAAAGAAGCATTGTGGGATGTAGAAGAAGGTGCTGATATGGTAATGGTAAAACCAGGGATTGCTTATTTAGATATTGTTCGTGAAGTGAAAAATGCAGTAGATGTTCCAGTAACGGTTTTCCATGTTTCTGGAGAATATGCTATGATTAAAGCGGCTTCAGAAAGAGGTTGGTTAGATCATGACAAGATTATGATGGAACAATTAATGTGTATCAAAAGAGCAGGCGCAAGTTTAATTTCAACCTATTTTGCTAAAGAAGCAGCTATTTTATTAAATAAGTAATGTGACATTTGTCACACTCCGTGTAAAATTGAAAGTGTAATTTTATAGATAGTTCTAAATTATATCAAAATGAAAATTTTATTAAAAACAATCAGTGTTTTGACTTTCGCATTAATTGCAACAAACTGTGGTGAAAAGAAAGAAACTGATGCATATGGAAATCCTATAGAAGAAAAAAAAGAGGCAACAACAGAAGCAACAGCTGATCCTTTATTAGCAAAAGGACAAGAACTTTTTGAAGGAAAAGGAACGTGTACGGCTTGTCATAAACCAGACGTTAAGGTTGTTGGTCCTGCCATTAAAGATATTGCAAAAATTTACAAAGAAAAAGATGCTAGAATTGCTTCGTTTATTAATGGCGAAGGCGAACCTTTAGTAGATGCCTCACAATATGAAATTATGAAAGCAAATTTTGTAATTACAAAAGCTATGACACCTGAAGAACGCAAAGCTTTAGAAGTATATATGATGAGTTTCGAATAATACCATTATTCAACTACCAATTTAAAGCCCACGCGCGGAATGTTTTCGATTCTCACGTGGGTTTCCTCTTTGATGATTTTTCGTAATCTTGAAATGAATACATCCAAACTTCTTCCCAAGAAATAATCATCGCTTCCCCATAATTCCATTAAAATTTTTTCGCGTTTTAAAACGGTATTTGGATTGTCTAAAAACAATTTTAAAAGCGATGCTTCTCTTTCGGTTAACGTGATTTTTTGACTGTCATTTTTCAATAAATAATTTTCGGGTTCAAATTGAAAACTTCCAAAAGTATATTGCTTTTGTGTTGAATTATCGGTTGATTTCTGACTTCGGTTCAAGAAAATTTCAATTTTTAAAATCAATTCTTCAATTGAATAAGGTTTTACCAAATAATCATCGGCACCTAATTTTAACCCTTTTATTCGGTCGTCTTTCATGGTTTTTGCTGAAAGAAAAATAATAGGAATCTCTTGATTTCGTTTTCTTATTTCGGTAGCTATTTCAAATCCGTCCATATCGGGCAACATAATATCCAAAACACACAAATCAAAAGGCTCTTTACAAAATAAATGAAAAGCCTCTTTACCATTTGCACAATGGGTAACATCAAAATGTTGTTCTAAATTATCTGCGGTTAAAAACGCTAAAGTTTCGTCGTCTTCAACATACAAAATGCGCTTTTTACTCATAATCGTTTTTATTTATATGGATGGTTATTGTAATGCCTTTTTCTTCATTGTTTTTTACTTCTACTTTCCATTTATGCCATTCACAAACGCGTTTTACATAAGAAAGTCCAATGCCAAATCCTTCTATATCTTTGCTGTCTTCTCGTGCAACTCTAAAAAACTTATCAAATACAAAAGGCAAATCTGTTTGTGGAATTCCTACCCCATTATCAGAAAATTTTAAAACCAATCCCTTAGCATTTTCTTGAGATTTAATTAAAATTTGAGGATTTTGAACCGAATATTTAACGGCATTATCCATTATATTATAAACCACATTATAAAAATGAAACTCATCGGCTTGAATGTGATAATTGTGATCCAATTGAATATCGATGTTAATTTCTTTTTGATGTTTTAGAAAAATATTTTCTCTAACCAATTCAAGCAATAGATTTAAATCAACATTTGTTTTTTCCAGTTCAATTTGTTTGCTCTCGGTTTTAGCTACATACAGAATTTTTTCAATATGCTGATTCAGTTTATTGCTCTGGTTAATGATTATCTGCATGTATTTAGACAACCTAGGATTTTCAAGAATTTCCTTTTGGGTATTCGCATAATTAGACGCAATTAAAATAGAGGCTAACGGTGTTTTAAATTCATGCGTCATATTATTGATAAAATCTTTCTGCAAATCGGTATATCTTTTTTGCTTTAGCATTAAGAACACTGAGTACACATAAATGATTAAGACCAAAAACAACACGCCCGTAAATATCCAATATTGTGATAAACTCTTAAAATAAGTTTGTTTAATATTTGGAAAACGAACAGCAAAATAATATGTTAAATCGCTATTTTTTGAAAAACAATCGGCACAAAAACTTCCAGATTTTCCATTAATCGAAATGTAATTTCCATATACCATAGCATCAGAACTACAATCATAAATTGCATATTCAAAGTCTAACTCTAATTTTACTTTTTCAAATTCTACCTTTAAATATTTCTCTAAAATTTGATTTTCAAAAACATCATTAACATTAACTATAAAATAATTCTCGGAAATTTTTTTTATTGGATTTGTAATAGGTAATTCTGATTTGTTATCTCGGTAAATTTTTTCCACAACATCTTGTAAGGCAAAATGGATTTTATCCTCCATATCCCTTTTTTCAAAAATATAAGCTTGATTAAGTAAAAACAATTGCATAACAATTACACCAACAATTGCTAAAAAGCCTATAAAAATTATTGTATTAAATCTATTAAACTTCATAATGAGGTCGATATTACAAAAAAAGTGGTTTATAAATTTACTGTTAACATGTCATTAACAATCATTAAAATTTAATTAACAAGAGCAAATAAAAAGTTTTTTAGTTTTGTATGACAAATTTAAAATAACTAAAAACATATAGTGTATGAAATCAATTAAATTATCAATTTTAGCCTTATTTGTAGCTAGTGCTTCATTTGCACAAGTAAAAGATGCAAAAACAGAAACAACTAAATCAGCACAATTGGTTACGCCTGAAGTTAAAACTCCAGCTACTCCAGCTCAATCTGCAATTAAATGGGATCAAGAAATGCATGATTTTGGTGATATTGAAAAAGGGAAACCTGTAACTTATGAATTCTCTTTTACTAATTCTACAAAAGAAACAATCCTAATTACAAATGTAAGACCTGCATGTGGTTGTACTGCTGCAAATTATACAAAAACACCTATTAAACCAGGAGAAAAAGGAATGGTTGCTGCAACTTTTAACGCAGCTAATGGTGGTGTTTTTCAAAAATCAGTTACAATTACAACTACTGAAAACGGTGCTGAAGCAGTAAAAACTTTATCTTTCAAAGGAAAAGTATTAGAGCCAGCAACTGACAAAAAAGAAGAAATTAAATCATAACAATATTATTAATTCAGCTTTTACATCTTATTAAACCACCTTTTATAAAGGTGGTTTTTTTATATTTACTATTATGGAATCAGTAATAATAAAAACACCAATAGGCTTCACAGAAATTAAAGGCGATGAAAACGGAATTTCAAAAATTTATGTATTGGATGAAAGTGAAGAATTATCGACTATAATTCCTAATGATTTAATTGAAGTTGTTACCCAACTTCAAGAATATTTTATAGGAAAACGGACCGAATTCACATTTAAATTAAACCCAAAAGGAACCGAATTTCAGAAAAAGGTTTGGCAAGAGTTACTCCAAATTCCATATGGTAAAACATGCTCCTATTTAGAATTATCAAAAAAATTAGGTGATGTGAAAGCAATTCGAGCAGTAGCCTCTGCCAATGGTAAAAATCCACTTTGGATTGTAGTACCCTGTCATCGCGTTATTGGAACAGATGGTTCGCTTACGGGTTATGCTGGTGGATTGTGGCGAAAAAAATGGTTACTTGAACATGAAAATCCAATAAAGCAAGAAAGTTTGTTTTAGATTTTTATAAAATCAAATCACTTTTTGCTAATTTTATAACGCAATCTTATAAAAGTAGCTCATGAAATTCCTTCTAAAATTTTTTAAATGGTTCGCAATTGTTTTAGCGAGCATTATTATTGTAATGTACATTTTTGATGTAGATTATCTTTTACGAGCCGTAAGAACTATTTATTTTAAAGGCTATACTACCGCATTTTTAGAAGATTATAAAGAATTTCCAAACAGGGAAATCAAAAAAGGAATAGCACAACCATGGACAATTGCATCAGATTATAACACTATTCCTGCAACCAATAAGTTAGCAAAAAACCATAAAAAGCTACAAACTATAGCATATCTCATCATTAAAAATGATAGTATTTGGCACGAAAGTTATTTTGATGGATTTGAAGAAAATTCAAAATCTAATTCCTTTTCCATGGCAAAAAGTATAGTTACAATGGCTATGGGAAAAGCCATTATGGAAGGGAAAATAAAAAGTTTAGATCAAAAAGTTATCGATTTTTTTCCAGAACTAAAAGGGACATATGCTAAAGAAGTTACCATTGGTGATTTGTCTTCAATGGCTTCGGGATTAAGTTGGGATGAAAAATATTACAGTCCATTTTCAATTGTAACACGAGCTTATTTCGATGATGATTTAAAAAATGTAATATTAAACTTAGACATAAATGAAAAACCTGGGCAATCATTCAAATATTTAAGTGGCGCTACCCAATTATTAGCCATGTGTATTGAAAAAGCGACTGGAGAACATTTATCTGCTTATGTTTCAAAACATTTTTGGCAACCTATGGGAGCTGAAAACGATGCGCTTTGGCAACTCGATGAAGCGCCAGATGGAATTGAAAAGGCTTATTGTTGTATCGCCAGCAACGCAAGAGATTTTGCACGCTTTGGAAAATTATATTTAAACGATGGAAAATGGAATGGCAAACAATTATTGGATAGTGATTTTGTAAAAAAATGTATAACGCCACGTTTTGAAAATAGTCCTGAATACGGATACGGCTGGTGGATGCATAACTTTTTAGGAAAAGATTTATACTATATGCGTGGGCATTTAGGACAATTTGTAATTGTAATTCCGGAAGATGAATTAATTATTGTTCGATTAGGCCATTTAAAAGGTGTTCAAACATCATACGACCCCCATAGTGAAGATTTATATGTCTATGTGGAAGAAGCATATGAAATGTTGAAATTGAGAAAAAAATGATACTGATGAAAGTATAATAATTAAAAAAAACTAACTACAAACCATACAAAAATGATTGAAAAAATTAACCTAAACAACATTCTATTTTTAGACATTGAAACTGTTCCTGAACATCAAAATTATGGTATTTTAGACGAAGAAACACGTTATTTATGGGAACACAAAACACAATACCAACGAAAAGACGAAGTCTCGGCTGAAGATTTTTACGAAAGAGCTGGAATCTGGGCTGAATTTGGAAAAATTATCACCATTTCTGTGGGCTATTTTGTAAATAAAGGAGATCTTAGAAACTTTCGTGTAACCAGTTTTTGGGGTGATGAAAAAAAGATTTTACAAGATTTTTCAAATTTACTAAACACCCATTTCAATGGAGCGCAGCATGTACTATGTGGCCATAATGCCAAAGAGTTTGACATCCCGTTTATTGCTAGACGTATGATTATTAATGGAATTGCTTTACCAAATAAACTAAATTTATTCGGAAAAAAACCTTGGGAAGTACCTCATCTTGACACTTTAGAATTATGGAAATTTGGTGATTACAAACACTTTACTTCATTAAAATTACTTACAAAAGTTTTAGGAATTCCATCTCCAAAAGACGATATTGATGGTAGTGAGGTTGCTCGCGTTTTTTATATAGAAAATGATATTGATAGAATTATTACTTACTGTGAAAAAGATGTTATTGCAGTGGCGCAAATTTTTCTGAGACTAAGAAGAGAAGATTTATTGGTTGAAGATGAAATTATTCACGTATAAAAAAAGGGAGCTAAATAGCTCCCTTTTTAATTGATTATATTAATGATTATTTATTATTAATAACTACTTTATTAGTTGTTTTAGCGCTTCCGTTTTGAACCGTTAGCATATAAATTCCTTCTGATAAATTTTCAACATTTAATGTTTCAAAATTTGTTGAAGAAACTTTAGAAATTACTTTTCTTCCTTGCACATCAAACAATTCATAAGTTGTATCTCCTGTTACATTTCCTAAATCAATATTTACTATTCCTTTAGCAGGATTTGGATATACTTGTAATGAACTTAAAACTGTATCATTTGAACTTAATGAAGCAGTAATAGCACATACTTCAATCGAAAAACTACTTATTGTTCCACCATCGTTATTAAATGGATCGTCAACTAATAATGTCCATGTCCCATCTGCAATTAAACCGTTTAAACTACTTAAAGGATTTGTTGGAGCTATATCTCCTGAAATTGATGGAGTACCCGTACAAGTTGGATCAGAACCAGAATCAATTAATCTACAATTAATATCATCGTTATCACCACAAGGCTGCTGTAGCAATGTAACAATAGGACTTCCTAATGAAACGGGGCCTTGTAACATTATTGTCATATCTTGAACATAAGTATGAGTCATTGCAAAAGAAACTCTCATTTCACCGATTGTTAAACCTCCTGTTATAATAACTGGCACACTAGCACTAGAATTAGCCACTTCTGCAACTGTAGCATTTGAAAAATCTGTTGCAGTAAATGTATTCCCACAAGATAAAATTCCTGTTCTAAAAGAATAAACTGTTGCATTAGTTTCACTTGCTGCACCACATCTATTGGAAGGAACTATTCTCCAATAATACATAGTATCTTGAGATAAACCTGAAACAATATAATTTGTATTTGGAGTAGTCTGATTCACTATATAAGTTGAAAATGATGGACTTGTAGATAATTGAACTATTTGATTTTCAACATTAGAATTAGCTGCCCAATCAAGATTAACTGTTGTTGAAGCACCATTAAATCCATTAACAGGATTCAACATAGTAACTAAATCAAAAGTAGAACTGTAAATCTTAAGTACTTTAGTTCTTGTTTCTAATTCTACCCCATTATTTCCTACTATTCCAATATTGTATTCTCCCGGAATAACTGAACCTAAATTAGAAACAGTCATTGTAACTGTTCCGTTGGCGCTTAAACTTGTTGGAGAAATTAAAACATTTGCTCCTGCAGGTACTCCTGTAGCAGAAAAATTTGTTGTTCCGCCGCCAACTTGTTTATAATTAAACGTATAAGTAGCTGTTTGATTACTACACAATTCAACATTATTTGATGTTGGAATAAGAGCAATATTTGATGATAAACCCGTTACAACTAAAGAATAATTTTGTCCTCCTGTAACTAAAGTCCCTTTATGAGTCACTGTAATTACATAATTTCCAGCCACTGGATTGTCAATTTTAATTACTTCAACATTATCAATACTATTATCCCCATCTCTCAATGCTGGTGAAGTTGGAGAATTAACATCTAGTCTCCAGGGATAAAAAGGAATACCATCCTTAGTAATTCTAATATCTAAATCATTTACTAACGCTTTGAAAGGGTCATTTGGTGTTAATCTTTGACCATTATTAGCTTCACCAGGAACATCTGTCCATGTAATTGAAGCTATTAGTGGATTACTTGCGCCTCCACTAGATGCAACAGTCATTGAAAATATATCACCTTGGTTTAATCGTTCTTCTGAAACCCATGATGATAATCCGTTATTTGTAATTGTTTCAGCTGCTTTTTTAGCATTTAACAACCCCCATCCAAATTTGGGATCTGGTCCTAAAACTCCCGCATCGTCAGCTGTATGACAAGCCAAACCTTTTAGTGTAGCAGATTTCATAAAATTATTTGTTACATTTTTATAATGTTGCTGTAACAATAACAGAGTCCCTGTAACATTAGGAGCAGCCATAGATGTTCCAGACATTTGACCTGTTGCGGTATCTGAAGTACTATACAAAGAATTTACTGAAGTACCATTACCAGAAATATCTGGTTTAATTCTTCTGTCATCCGATGGTCCTTGACTACTACTAGAATTTATGCTAACGCTTGTTAAAGAGCCATCTGCTGCAATAGTTGCATCTTGGGTATTTGCTACTGTTAAAACATTTTTAGCTACTTTGTTACCAACTAATTTATCATAACCAGCAGCAATTGGGTCTGGATTATTATTATTGGTACCATCATTTCCAGCAGAATAAACTGGTAAATAATAAGGTGAAATATAAGCTATTTCATCCCAAGCTCTTGAATCTTCAACATAGGAACCAATATACCATGAAGGTAGCGTTCCTCCTGAACCTGTAACTGGTACTCCATAAGAATGATTTGAAAGCAACATTCCTAAAGCCACTTCAGACAATGCTTCAGATTCATCATCTGTCCAATTAAATGTTCTTGCTGTTGCTTGTGTTGCCATACCTTTAATAGCATTAGAACCAACGCTCCATCGGTTTGCAATAATAGTTCCAGCTACGTGAGTTCCATGATCTTCATATGTAGTTCCTGACGCATCATCAACAGTAGTAACTCTACCTGCAAATCCATTGTGGGTTCTTCTTACAGTACCGCCATCCCATACTCTAGCTACCATAGTTTGCCCGTCTAAAGTTAATCCTAGACCGCCTCCAGTATTTAAATAGTTTGCTCTAGTTGATTTTGCAGCAGCAACATTGTCTGACGAGTAATATACTGGAAAACCATCAGGTGTTAACTTCATTAATTCTTGAAATGAACCATCTTCATTTTTAATAGTAATAGGCCATCCGTTTATTTTTGCTGCTTCATAAGCTGCTTCTTTCTCATCTGCCTCTTTCTTTTTGTTAGTAACTTCTAATTCTTTAATTTTATCCAAATCATAATATTTGGTTATTTTTTCTACATCTTCTTTAGTTTGAGAAAAAACAAATCCAGAAAAAACTAATGAAAAAATAAGTATTAATGTTCTGATTTTCATATTTATTAGTAGGGTTTTTAGTGATTAATTAACAAATATAAATTTAATTCTCTAATTTTCTAAAACATTTATATTTATTTAATATTTGTTGATTTAATATTACTTTTACGAAAAAATAACAATTTATGGTTTTAAGCAGATTTTGGTTAGTGATATTCATATCTTCTATCTTTTTTATTGTTTTCGGATTATTCTCCTCACAATACTATTCTATTGATTATGTTTTGAATGGAAAACAGGGAGAACCTCTTTTAATTGGAGAAAAGTATTTAAAAGAAGTGCCTCAATTTGTGCAAGACAGTGTGCAAAAAGCAGAAGACAAAACATTCATTATCAATAAAAATGAAGCTGATGCCGATACTACCTATGTGTACAACAATCAAACGTTAAAAATCTACAGTGGAAAACAAAAAGCTGATGGTTTATTACCCATGACTAAAAGCAGTTTATTTGATTTGATACTGCCGTTAATGGCTTATCTTTCTTTTTTCTGTGGAATTATGGAATTGCTTATAATATCTGGAGCTTCTGAAAGATTGTCTAAAAAATTAAGTCCGCTATTTGCCAAAGTATTTCCTTCTATTCCAAAAAACCACGAATCGATTTCTTACATGACATTGAACTTTGCTGCTAACTTTTTAGGATTGGATTCAGCGGCTACTCCATTTGGATTAAAAGCGATGCAAAGTTTACAAGAACTTAACGAAGATAAAGACCGAGCGAGTGATGCCCAAATTATGTTCATGTGTTTACATGCTGCGGGTTTAACCTTAATCCCAACCTCAATTATTGGGTATAGAGCAGCTGAACATGCTGCCAATCCAGCAGATGTAATGTTACCTTGTATTATTACTTCTTTTGTGGGAACTATTGCTGCTTTTATCTTGGTTGGAATTAAACAACGAGTTAATTTTAAAAGTGCTTCTCTACTAGCAGTTTTAATGGGTGTTATCGGCGCCATTGTTGGATTGTTATTTTACGTAAACAGTTTAGATTTAATCGGAAAAAATTATTTTACTTCTAATCTTTCGGGATTGTTGTTGATACTAATTATTGGTGGAACTTTGATTTTTTCTTTCGTTCAAGAAAAGAAATTTGTGGAACAAAAAACAACCATTTTCGACACTTTTGTATCAGGAGCCAACAACGGATTAAAAACGGGAGTAACTATTTTTCCTTATGTAATGGGAATGCTAGTAGCGATTTCGTTATTTAGAAATAGTGGTTTGTTTGAAAATATAAGCTACGGAATTTCATTTGTTTTTGCGCATTTAGGTGTCGCAAAAGAGATTACAGATTCATTGCCTGTAGCGATGTTGCGTCCTTTTAGTTCTGGTGGATCACGAGGGTTTATGATTGATGCGATGAAGCAATTTGGCCCTGATTCCTTAACGGGAAGATTAAGTTGTATTTTCCAATGTAGTGCCGAAACGACTTTCTATGTAATTGCCGTTTATTTTGGAAGTATCAATGTGAAAAACACTCGTTATACCTTAGGAATGATGCTTTTAGTAGATTTGATTTGTGTGATTACGGCGATTTTTGTGGCGAGTTGGTTTTTTTAAGAAATTCCAAATAAGCATCATAAATCTTTTACAAAACACAAAGAATCCGTAACTTTACCTTTCAAAACATACACACAATGGACTTTTTATATCAAGACCCGTATCCAATTTTAAAAGACGATACACAATACAAAAAATTAACTTCTGATTACGTAAAAGTTGAGCAACTTGGCGAAAGAGAAATCTTAGTGGTTGACCCAAAAGGATTGGAATTATTGGCACAAGAAGCTATGGACGACGTTTCATTTATGTTGCGTTCGGCACATTTACAAAAACTAAGAAACATTATTGAAGACCCAGAAGCAACAGACAACGACCGTTTTGTGGCTTATAATTTATTACAAAATGCCGCAGTAGCTGTAGAAGGGCAATTGCCTTCTTGCCAAGATACCGGAACAGCAATTGTGGTTGCTAAAAAAGGTGAAAACGTGTACACAGGAGTTGATGATGGCGAATGGTTGTCTAAAGGAATTTACAATACCTACCAAAATAAAAATCTTCGTTACTCGCAAATTGTTCCGATTTCGATGTTTGAAGAGAAAAATTCAGGTTCTAATTTACCAGCACAAATTGATATTTATGCGAAAAAAGGAAGTTCGTATGAGTTCTTATTTTTAACAAAAGGTGGTGGTTCGGCTAACAAAACGTTCTTATATCAAAAAACAAAATCGTTGTTAAATGAAAAATCGTTAGACGAATTTGTTCGTGAGCGTATTATGGATTTAGGAACAGCGGCTTGTCCACCATATCACTTGGCTATCGTTATCGGTGGTACTTCTGCAGAAGCGAATTTAGCAGCCGTGAAAAAAGCATCCGCAGGATATTATGACAATCTTCCAACATCTGGAAACATGTCGGGTCAAGCGTTTCGCGATTTAGAATGGGAAAAAAGAGTACAAATTATTTGTCAAGAAAGTCAAATTGGAGCACAATTTGGTGGGAAATATTTAACGCACGATGTTCGTGTCATTCGTTTACCTCGTCATGCGGCTTCTTGTCCGGTGGGAATGGGAGTTTCTTGTTCGGCAGATAGAAATATCAAAGGAAAAATCACAAAAGATGGTATTTTCTTAGAACAATTAGAAACCAATCCTGGGCAATTTTTACCAACAACAGCGCCACATTTAGAGCCAGCGGTAGAAGTTGATTTGAACAAACCAATGTCAGAAATTTTAGCAGAATTATCAAAATACCCAATCAAAACACGTTTAAAATTAAACGGAACTTTGATTGTAGCTCGTGATATTGCTCATGCAAAAATCAAAGAATTGTTAGACGCTGGAAAACCAATGCCAGAATATTTCAAAAATCATCCTGTATATTACGCAGGTCCAGCAAAAACTCCAGACGGAATGCCATCGGGAAGTTTTGGTCCAACCACCGCAGGAAGAATGGACGTTTATGTAGACGAATTCCAAGCTGCTGGCGGAAGTATGATTATGTTAGCTAAAGGAAACCGAAGCAAAGACGTAATGAACGCTTGTAAAAAACACGGCGGATTCTATTTAGGTTCGATTGGTGGTCCTGCTGCGATTTTAGCAAAAGAAAACATCTTATCAGTAGAAGTAGTTGATTTTGAAGAATTAGGCATGGAAGCCGTTCGTAAAATTACGGTGAAAGATTTCCCTGCTTTTATTATTACCGATGATAAAGGGAATGATTTTTTTATGAATCTTTAGTTTAGAACAAAGAGAATAGAATTTAGAAAACAGACAAACCTGTGAGTTGAAAGACTTGCAGGTTTTTTATTTTAGAATATATTTCAAAATAAATTATTGTAAATACTCCCAAAAATTATTTTTATTAACCACTAACGTTTCTTTCGGATGGTATTTTTCTGTAAATGATTTAGTGAAATTTACTTTTTTATTGGGATTATATTTAATTTCATAAGCCAAAATTTCTCCTTCATTTATTTCGATAAAATCAATTTCAGCTTGTTGCATATTTCTCCAGTAGTGTGTTTTACCATAAAATCCTTTATAGTTAAGTTGTTTCATTTTTTCGCTGATAAAGAAATTTTCAAATAAAGCGCCTACATCCTGTCTGCTTTGCAACGGATTAAATTGCCCAATAATAGCGTTTCTTATTCCGTTATCATAAAAATAGATCTTTGGTTTTGCTGTAACTTCATTTCTTTGATTCGTTGAAAAAGGATGCAGTCTAAAAATAACATATACTTTTTCAAGCAAATCGATATAATTGATTACGGTCATTCTGTCAACACCTAATATCTTCGCCAATTCATTATAAGAAACTTCGCCCCCTAATTGTAATGCCAAGGCGTTTAATAATTTCATTAATAAATCTGGTTTTTTGATATTTACTAATTCTAAAATATCTTGGTATAAATAACTTCCTGAAAGTTGTAAAAGTCTTTTCTGTTTATTCGCCTCTATTACAACTTCCGGATACATACCATAGATTAGAAACTCCTCTAAACGAGCATAGGCATTTGCAAACGAGTAATGATTTTTAATTTCACTCCATGACAAGGGAAACAATTGATGTTCCCATTTTCTGCCCGTTAACGGTTCATTAATTTTATTGCCTAAATCAAGAGACGAAGAACCCGTTAAAATAAATTGTTTATTTAATTTTGCATCGATTAACATTTTTACAGCTACACCTACGTTTTCTATTCGCTGCGCTTCGTCAATCACAATGGTATCATAATCCGTGACTAGCTGTAATAGAAATTGGAAATTAGCAGTAGCTAATTGTAATCTAGTTTGTGGATCATCTCCATTTAGGAACAACGTTTTTTTGCCTTCTACTATTTTTTGAATCAATGTAGTTTTGCCTACTTGTCTAGGTCCAATAACAACAATAGCTTTTTTATTGTCGCAATCGGCAATTAAATTTTGAGTTATGGTTCTTGTTATCATGTTGCAAATATAATAAATTATGAATGAAATCGCAAAATATTATATTTTTTTATGATTTAAACCCTAATAAATTATATTTATAGAAAAATTAAAGACTTCTTGCGTTTATTATTACGGATGATAAAGGGAATGATTTTTTTATGAATTTATAAGGTATTATGATAGAAGAATTAAGAAAATAGACAAACCTGCGAGTATTGAAACTTGCAGGTTTTATTTTTCAACTTCCAATTTGTTAAATTACATTAAACATGTGTGATCATAAAATGTGTGTGATTCTTTTATTTACTAACTAATATAAGGTGATTTTTCCATTCAGCTGGAATATCATTTATATCCAACAATTGTAATTCCTTTGTATCAACACTTGCTACTGATTTTGTAAGTGTTTCGTTCAAAAACTCTGTTTCTAGTTTAAACATTGCTCCTGATATTGGATCAATAATTAATAAACCTAAAGGACCTCCAAAAATAATATTACCCCAATACCAACCATTTAGTTTAAATTCGACTGGGACTACTTTTTTTTCAAATCCTGCTTTTTCAAATGTTACTTGATATCTTGCTTTAGAAAAAAAACCTGCTCCGGATTTTAATTTTAATGTTGCAGGTGTGCTGCCTGTATAAATTTCTATTCCTTTTTTGTCTTTAATAGAAATTTTAGCTTCTGACGGAGAGCTATTAATTGTTATTGGCCAACTTGTTTTACTAACAATACTCGCGCAACCAGTCAATAATAAAATTGATGAAATTGCTAAAAAATTTATTTTTAAATTCATATTTTTAATTTTTTTAATTATTATTTGGTTTATTCTAACTATATATAATCACACACATTTTTAATTATTATTTTACATTAATTGCTTCTAATTATTAAATTCTTTTGTGTTGATAATAAGCAAGCTTTTAACAAGTATGTTTTTAGTCAAGAATCCTTGCTCTTAAATACATAAAATATCTTATTAAACTAAAATTGGTACAACTGTTAATTTTAAAGTAAAGGTTTTCATACGCTTATGATAATAATTATCCACTATCTAATAAACTTTTTTACATAAACATCATTTGCAGACGGGTAATTAAGAACTTTAATATGTAATTGAGTTGCATTAATTAAAATTACTTCCGCAGGAAAGTTATATGACCCTATCAAAACATTCGATGCATTATAAGCATTAGCGCTAATATTTATTATTGAAGATGAAGGAAGCGAATATGTTCCAGTTGAATAACTTAATAAAGTAGAAAAGTTTGTATCAGAGTATGATTGTGTATTAAAACTATAATCCGCATTAAAATAATTCAATTCAGATTTAACAGGATTAGTACCTCCAAATATTTCAACTCCATTTAAAACAGCTGATGTAGTTTTCCAAAGACCTTGAACACTATAAGATGTGGGGCCTTGTGAATCTGAATCACTTGAACATGATAATAATAAAAATGGAATTAACAAAACAAGATAATTTAACCCGTTGGGTGAAATATTTGAAGTAAAATAAATTGAACAAATGTTGGTCAAGATACTGAAATTCAGTATCTTGAAGTCGCAAAACAACCAACATTTATGACAAATATAGTAAAAAATTATTTTAGAGTTTTAGAAATTTTATGTTCTTTAAATTTTGAGTTAGAGTTTAAATCAGGAATTGGCAGAAAACCAAAAATGACTGATTTAGAGGTGGTTGCCTTGAGTCTGACAGCTGAATTCATGTCGATTGATAGTGAAAATTCACTTTTCAAACAGATTTCTCTATGCGAAATCCCAAATTTAATTGAGCGAAGTCAGTTTAATAAAAGACGAAAAAAGCTGTTTTTGTTTTCAGAACAAATTAGAACAAAATTGGCTGCTCAATTTCTACGTTTTGAAGATTACTTTATTATCGACAGTATGCCTTTAGAAATTTGTAAATTTTCACGTCACAGCAGAATAAAAATCTGTAAAGATGATTTTGAAACGGCACCTTCCAAAGGTTTTTGTGCTTCCCAAAACAATTGGTTTTTCGGATACAAACTTCATGCTGTTTGTTCTGTTACTGGTGTTTTTCATTCATTAGATATTACCAAAGCAGAAGTTCATGATATTCATTTTTTGAAAAATATAAAACAACAAATGTCTGATTGTGTGTTACTTGGAGATAGAGGGTATCTGTCGGAAAGCATTCAATTGGATTTATTTCAATCGGTAAATATAAAATTGGAAACACCAAAAAGAATGAATCAACTGAATTATAAACCACAACCATACATATTCAGAAAATCTAGAAAAAGAATAGAAACATTGTTTTCACAACTATGTGACCAATTCTTGATTAGAAGAAATTATGCTAAAACTTTTGAAGGATTTAAAACAAGGATTTTAGCCAAAATAACCGCACTAACTCTTGTTCAATATATCAATAAGTTTATATTTGATAGACCAATGAATAAAATCAAAAATCAATTAATTTAATTTCACCCAACGGGTCTAATTAATATTAATTTAATGTTAAGTAAAGTTTATTTAAAGATTTTTTTAATTTTATCTAAACATTAAATTAACAATAAACTTTTGAAAAGTAAAAATTAATTTAATTTTAGTATTTTAGCCATCCAACCTGTAAAAACAAACCAAAAACTATGAAAACTTTTTCTATTCAAGAAATCAACGAAGTATTAAAAGGAACAATCGTTGGTGATACACATAATAAAATAAGCGCTCCTGAGCAATTAGAAGTTGCTAAAGAAACCGAAATTTCATTCATCGGAAACAAAAAATACGAGAAATTATGGGCAACATCTAAAGCCTGTGTGGCAGTTGTAAACGAAGATATTTCTATTGAACCTGGTGAAAATAGAGCCTTTATCAAAGTGAAAAATGCTGATTTAGCCATGTCTCAGGTTTTGTCAATTTTTGCTCCTCCTCCACCCGTTTTCAAATCGGATATTCATCCAACAGCTACCATTGACGAAACCGCTCAAATAGCAACTGGTGCAAAAATTGGTGCAAATTGTTATGTAGGTCCAAATGTAACAATTGGAGAAAACACTATTTTATATCCCAATGTTACCGTTTTAGACGAATGTACTATTGGTAAAAACACGACGATTTGGTCTGGAGCGGTGGTTAGAGAACGTTGTCATATTGGAAACCATTGTATTATTCACCCAAATGCAACAATTGGTGCTGATGGTTTTGGTTTCCGTCCTGATCCTGAAAAAGGTTTGGTGAAAATTCCGCAAATTGGAAATGTAATCATAGGCGATAATGTAGAAATTGGTGCTAATACTTGTGTTGATAGAGGAAAATTCAGTTCTACTGTATTAGGAAATGGCTGTAAAATTGATAATTTAGTTCAAATTGGACATAATTCTAAATTAGGAATGTTTTGTATCATGGCTGGAAACAGTGGATTAGCTGGTTCTGTAACGTTAGGAAATGGAGTAATCGTAGGTGGAAGCGCATCCATTAAAGACCATACCACTATTGGAGATGGAGCTATTATTGGAGCTGGTTCTGGTGTAACAGGCGATGTAGAAGCAGGAAAAACATTATTAGGATATCCCGCAATTGATGCCAAAGATGCGTTAAGACAATGGGCTATTTTAAAAAGAATGGTCAACGATTCTAAAAAATAAAATTACAACAACTTTAAATTTAAATCATATGTATCAAAAACCTTCTGCGGCTTTTATTGCTGCATCTTGGATTGCATTAGGAACAGGAATGATTGGTTATTTAATCGGATTATTCAGAGCTGATATGCTATTAAACGAAAAAGGATATTATTTCACCGTTTTAATGTTCGGACTTTTCGCTGTGGTTTCTTTACAAAAAAGTGTTCGAGACCGTTTAGAAAATATTCCTGTAACCGATTTATATTACGGAATTTGCTGGTTTGCAACCATATTATCAATTGTTTTACTAATTGTAGGATTATGGAATGCCACTTTGCTTGCAAGTGAAAAAGGATTTTACGCCTTTTCATTCTTACTATCCATTTTTGGAGCCATAACAGTACAAAAAAACACTAGAGATAGCCAAGCTAGAGATACTAATTCTCAACAATAAAAATTAACATTAGTTAAATTTATTTCAAATCCATCTAAAGAATATATTTTTCAGATGGATTTTGTATTTTAGCCAACCAATAAAACAACAAAAACCCAAATGGACATTAATTTCAATAAAAACGAAGATCATAACAAACTTTTACTTTCCGATTTAAAAAACCGATTTGCCCAAGTGAAATTAGGTGGCGGAACCAAACGTATCGAAAAATTACACGCTGAAGGAAAAATGACAGCTCGTGAACGCATCGACTATCTTTTGGATGAAAAAGCAAAAAGCATTGAAATTGGTGCTTTTGTTGGTGATGGCATGTACAAAGAACACGGTGGTTGTCCTTCTGGAGGTGTAGTTGTTAAGATCGGATTTATTTCGGGCAAACAATGTATTGTAGTAGCTAATGATGCTACAGTAAAAGCGGGTGCTTGGTTTCCAATTACTGGAAAAAAGAATCTTCGTGCGCAAGAAATTGCTATGGAAAATCGATTACCTATTATTTATTTAGTGGATTCGGCGGGTGTTTATTTACCAATGCAAGACGAAATTTTTCCAGATAAAGAACACTTTGGTCGTATTTTCAGAAACAATGCCATCATGAGTAGTATGGGAATTACCCAAATTGCAGCTGTAATGGGAAGTTGCGTTGCTGGTGGTGCTTATTTGCCAATTATGAGCGATGAAGCCATGATTGTAGATAAAACAGGAAGTATTTTCTTGGCAGGAAGTTATTTAGTGAAAGCAGCTATTGGAGAAACTATTGATAACGAAACACTTGGAGGAGCCACGACACATTGTGAAATTTCAGGGGTGACCGATTATAAAGCTAAAGATGATAAAGACGCTTTAAATAGAATTAAAAGTATCGTAGGCAAAATTGGTGATTTCGATAAAGCAGGATACAATCGTGTGAAAGCCGAAAAACCAGCTTTAGAACCCAAAGATATTTACGGTATTTTACCAAAATCAAGAGCTGATCAATACGACATGTATGAAATCATCAAACGTTTGGTTGATAATTCGGAATTTGACGAATACAAAGGTGATTATGGAAAAACCTTAATCACAGCGTATGCTCGCATTGATGGTTGGGCAGTTGGAATTGTAGCTAACCAACGTAAAATTGTGAAAAATGCCAAAGGAGAAATGCAATTTGGAGGCGCTATTTATTCGGATTCGGCGGATAAAGCAACACGTTTTATTGCCAATTGTAACCAAAAGAAAATTCCATTAGTATTTGTGCAAGATGTTACTGGATTTATGGTTGGTTCCAAATCAGAACATGGCGGAATCATTAAAGACGGAGCTAAAATGGTAAACGCGATGGCAAATACAGTTGTTCCTAAATTTACTGTTATTGTAGGAAATTCATACGGAGCTGGAAATTATGCGATGTGTGGAAAAGCTTATGATCCAAGATTGATTTTCGCTTGGCCAAGTGCAGAATTAGCAGTTATGGGCGGAACGCAAGCAGCAAAAGTTTTAGCACAAATTGAAGCTTCTTCTTTAAAAGCAAAAGGCGAAGTTATTGATGAAGTAAAAGAAAAAGAATTATTCGACAAAATCAAAGCACGTTACGACGAACAAGTTTCGCCTTACTATGCAGCTTCTCGCTTATGGACAGACGCAATTATTGATCCATTAGAAACTAGAAATTGGATTTCTATGGGAATTGAAGCAGCCAACCACGCTCCTATTGAAAAACAGTTTAATTTAGGTGTGATTCAGGTTTAATATTTTGAAAAATAAAACTAATATTTATATGTTGACATTATTTACAAGTTTAATAATGTTCAACATATTATAT
>Ga0255098_1000167_pt1 | contig 20455 bp, 18 predicted proteins | sample Colum_Atlam_RepC_2_FD_188440 | JGI IMG/M metagenome (GOLD analysis project Ga0255098, IMG submission 188440) | Freshwater microbial communities from Columbia River, Oregon, United States - Colum_Atlam_RepC_8d | ecosystem: Environmental > Aquatic > Freshwater > River | place: USA: Oregon... | reverse complement strand
AATCTATTAACTAACAAATATTCAAAATCATTTTTTGATGATTTTTTTACAATAAATAATAATAAAATATTAACTTTTCATGAGGAGTATTATGATAAATTTTATCAATTAGGTAAACATTCTAATAAAGTATTAAATGAAGAAAAAAACAAACTTTATAAAAAACCTGACGGAACAGCAACTATAAAATCTGTAGAACGAGCAATTTGCAGTCATTGTGCAAATTTAGTGAGAGAAGCAGAAAATGAATTAAGAATTTCTTATGGAGCAAAAAAAGTTGGAGAAGGATGGATAAGCGAAACGGAATTGTTTTATAAATTAAAAAATTATTTTATTGAATTTGAAGTTATTCAACATGGCAGACCAGATTGGTTAGGCAGACAACATATTGATGTTTGGTTCCCAGGTTATAAGATTGGAATTGAATATCAAGGCCAACAGCATGACAGACCAATAGAATTTTTTGGTGGTGAAAAAAGTTTTGAAGAAAATAAAAAAAGAGACGAAAGAAAAAGAATGTTATTTAATGAAAATAATGCTTTTCTTATTGAAGTAAGAGAAGGCTTTGATTTTGAAATTCTTTGTGAGGAGATAAAATCTTACATCATTAAATTATCTCAAAAACTATAGTCCCGACGGTTCGGATTTTTCCCGATCGCTCGGATATCTCAACGCAACGATAGCGCGGATTTACAATCCGTGCCCACAAAGTAAATAAAAACACAACATTGTAATTGACAAAGTTTTTTTATATTTGAATATAAATTACACGCCATGTCAACAAAATACAAAGCCACCACAACGGAAGATGCTTACTTTATTACTATTACATCAGTAGGTTGGGTCGATGTTTTTACACGATTAAACCAAAAACACATCATTACCGATTCTCTAAAGCATTGTCAACAAAACAAAGGATTAGAAATTTATGGGTATTGCATTATGAGCAGTCATGTTCATTTATTTTGCAAAGCAACAAATGGTTTTGTTTTGTCGGATGTGATAAGAGATTTCAAAAAATTTACTTCCAAAAAAATTATTCAAACCATAATCGATGAACCTGAAAGCAGAAGAGAATGGTTGTTGGCATATTTTCAAAAAGCTTGTGAACATTTAAAGCGGGAACAACAATATAAAGTTTGGCAAGATGGTTATCATGCCGAACATATTTATAGTAATTCATTTATAAAACAAAAGATAGAATATATTCACAATAATCCTGTGAAAGATAAAATAGTTACGCTACCTGAAGATTATTATTTTAGTTCTGCTAGAAATTATGCAGGTTTAGAGAATGAATTAGTAGTCGTTTTGTTAGATTTGTTTTGAAGTGGATTGTGGGCACGGAATGTAATTCCGCGCTATCGTCTTGTAATGATAAAGTGAATTTGTTTTCAAGTATATTGTGGGCACGGATTATAAATCCGCGCTATCGACTATGGTGTGTAAATTTAACTTTGATATTATAACTACCCAAACAACTCACTCACCACATCTTCAATTTTTGCTACTAAAACAATTTTTATCCCGGTGTTTTTCAACGAAATTTTGTTGTGTTTGGAAACAAAAATCGTCGTAAATCCTAATTTTTCGGCTTCTTGAATGCGTTGCTCAATGCGGTTAACCGGTCTAATTTCTCCTGAAAGTCCTACTTCGCCTGCAAAGCAAAAACCTTCTGCAATGGCAATGTCTTCGTTTGAGGATAAAATAGCGGCTACAACGGCTAAATCAATGGCGGTGTCTTCTACTGAGATTCCTCCAGTTACGTTTAAAAACACGTCTTTGGTGCCTAATCTGAAACCAGCACGTTTTTCTAAAACGGCTAAAATCATATTCAAGCGTTTGGCGTTGTAACCTGTGGTACTTCGTTGCGGCGTTCCATAAACTGCGGTGCTTACCAAAGCTTGAATTTCCAACATCAACGGTCGCATTCCTTCTAAAGTCGTTGCAATCGCCGTTCCTGAAAGTTGTTCGTCTTTGTGAGAAATTAAAATTTCAGAGGGATTGTCCACTTCGCGCAAACCAGAACCTTGCATTTCGTAAATACCTAACTCAGCAGTAGAACCAAAACGGTTTTTTAACGAACGTAAAATTCTATAAACGTGATTTCGATCGCCTTCAAATTGTAAAACGGTATCGACCATGTGTTCTAAAATCTTGGGTCCGGCAATGGTTCCGTCTTTCGTAATGTGTCCAATTAATAAAACAGGCACATTGGATTCTTTCGCATATTTAATCAACTCAGCCGTACATTCCCTAATTTGAGAAATACTTCCCGCAGACGACTCAATATAATCGGTATGCAACGTTTGAATCGAATCGATAATGACAATATCGGGTTCAATTTCTAAAATTTGACGGAATATATTTTGGGTTTTGGTTTCGGTTAAAATGTAGCAATTATCACCATTAGAGGTTATACGTTCGGCACGCATTTTAATCTGTTTTTGGCTTTCTTCTCCCGAAACATAAAGCGTTTTATAAGGTAATTTCAAGGCAATTTGCAAGAGCAACGTACTTTTTCCAATACCTGGTTCGCCACCTAACAAAGTTAAGGAACCCGGAACCAATCCGCCACCCAAAACCCGATTCAACTCGTTATCAGTCGTGTTTAATCGGATTTCTTGTGCGGTGTCTATTTCTTTAATCAGTAAAGGTTTGGTAGCGGCTTTTGAAGTAGCACTGTTAGTTTTCCATGCTAATTTTTCTTCTTTTTGAACCAATTCTTCTACAATGGTATTCCATTCTTTACAAGCATTACATTGTCCTTGCCATTTTGAATATTGGGTGCCACAGTTTTGGCAAAAGAAAGCCGTTTTTACTTTACTCATTTGATTTTATTCCTTTTTTTCAGTTGGTTCTTCTGTAGGAGTTTCAGCAGGAACTTCTGCTGGTGCTTCTTCCGATGGTTTGTCTTCTTTTCCTTTTAAAGCTTCAGCACGGTTCAACATATAATCTTTTGTTAATTCACGAATTGGCTCTAAAGTAAAAGCTCTTTGATAGGTTTTTACAGCTTTTTTGAAATTACCTGTTTTTTCAAAATACAAGGCTTGATGATACGTTCCTAAGATTGTTTTTGGGTAGTGTTTATCCGCATATTCTCCTAAAGGTTGTAATTCATTGTAAGCTTTATTTTTCATGATTGCCGCTTCAATTGCTTTAAAATCGCTTAATCTTGGTTTCATTTTAAATCCAAAACGTTTTTCTAGTTCGTCGTATTTTGCAATTAAATAGTCAGTGTAACCCGTTTCTAATTTTAAAATTTTATCTTGAAATTCTACCATCGAGATAGGTTGGTATCCATCAAAAATAAAATAAATAGCACTTGGGATTGCTTTAGCTACTAACGAGTAGTGAGAGGCTCCTTTGAAAGTGTCGTTTTGATATTTAAAAGTGGCATTTGGAATAGCTTTGATATTTGCATCTAATGCTGCTGCTTTTTCGTTGATTTCTTTTAAATCACCTTCACCTGTTGCTTGATAGTAGAAAATAGGTTTAGTAATTTTTGCTAAACGTTCAGCTAACCTTTTCTCCATTTCTGGAGCCATTTCTGGAGCTAACGAAATGTAGGCATTAAAAATAGGATTGTCTTTGTATAAGTAAAAATTTAAAAAACCAGCAGTGGTGTCATGACCGGTAATCATTCTAAAAGGAAGAGTACGGTATTTTTTTTCTACATAGGGTAACAATTCAACACCAATAAATTCGAAAAAGTTAGCACCTGAACCTGAAGGGAAGCCTGCTTCGTCAAATTCGCTGTCTTTAAAACGAGTTTCGCCGTTGTTTTGGTCAATGGCAATAATAATCATTTCTGGCAAATCGTCCCAATAGCTGCCGTATTTTAAAATTCCTTCAAATGGATCCAATAAATATTCACCGTCTAGCAAAACTAAAGTTGGGTAGCTTTTTTCTGGGCTAGTAGCATATGATGTAGGTGTAACCACCGTAAATGTTCGATTGCCTACTTTTTTAGATTGGATTGTTTCTGGTATACGTTGAGCAAAAAGACCTGACGATACCAATATGATAAATAAAATTAATTTAGAGTTCATTTTAAATAAATTGGTTAAATAAAAGAGGGCAATTTACTAATTTATTTTTTATTTAAAATAGGTAAGAGTAAATATGATAACAAACCCAAGAAAATCGTTAAAAGGGTTTGAGAAACCCAAATTAAATATCCGAAAGCAGTACCTATTCCTTCTGATATTCCATATAGACTTAAAATTGAAGCTATAGCAAGTGGATATGCACCAAGGCCACCATTTGTAAAACCTACCGCAAGTGTGCCAAATATAAATCCCATTACCACCACATCAAAACTGATATTAGCTGTTTCAGGAAGTGCAAAAATAGTTACATAGAACATTGCTAAATAAGAAAACCAAATAAAAAAAGAATGAAAAATATAGTTCCATTTATTTTTCATTTTTAATATACTGAGCATACCTTCTATTAATCCTGAAAGTTTTTGTTTTAGTTTTAAGATAATTTGCCATTCGGCATAAATCCAAACTAAAACAAAAATAAAAAACAATACTATTCCTATGATGGAGAACCAAATTAAGGTTTCAAATTTTACGTTTTTTTGAATCAAATATTGGTATATTTTGTCAAATTGTGAGATAAATCCAACGGCAACAAAAAGCAGAAAAATGATCATATCAACAATTCTTTCAGCTACAATAGTTCCAAACCCTTTATCAAAAGGTACATTTTCATATTTTTTTAATAAAGCGGCTCGAGATATTTCTCCCGAGCGTGGAATGGTTAAATTTACCAAATAGGAAACGCAAACGGTCATTAAATCATTGTGAAATTTGGTTTGATAGCCTAAGTGTTGTAAAGCAAATTTCCATCGATAAGCTCTTGACCAAAATCCGAATAGGGCAATAAAAAGGGAAAGAAAAATATAGAAATAATCAGCTTTAATAAAGCTAGTTTTAATTTTCTCTAATTCTTCAGGGTTAAGAGTTGTAAATTGATAATATATAATAATTATTCCAATAAGTAATGGAATGATTAAACTTAAAAATTTTCTGATTTTCGATTTCAAACTAAGTTAAAGAGTTGTCTTTTTCGTTAGGAAAAACTAATGTAGGTTTAAATTTTTTTGCTTCCTCAAAATCCATAATTCCATAAGAAATAATAATTACTATATCTCCTCTGTGAACTTTGCGAGCTGCAGGTCCGTTTAAAGTGATTTCTCCAGTATTTCTCGGCCCTTTAATGGCATATGTTTCTAGTCGTTCACCATTGTTGATGTTAACGATTTGTACTTTTTCACCTTCAATAATATTTGAAGCTTCCATTAGTGCTTCGTCAATGGTGATACTACCTATATAATTCAAATCAGCACCCGTAACGGTTACTCTATGAATTTTTGATTTTACTACTTGAATTTGCATGATGCAAAGGTAATTAATTTAGTGAAATATTGTCAATTAATCTGATATTCTCAATAAAAATAGCAATGAAACCGCGATATTTTTTGTTTGTTTCTTTTTCAGAAACGGGTATAAGCGTTGCTTCATCAGCTATTTCAAAATATTCTAATTGAAATTCTGGATGTTTTTTGAATTCGTTTTCTACAAATAAAATGGTTTCCTCGGCTGAATTTGTTTGAAAAAACTTTTTTGCATCACTCAGTGTTTGATATATAATAGCTGCTTTTTCTTTAGCAATGGAGGACAGTCTTTCGTTTCTTGAACTCATAGCTAATCCGTTTGGTTCTCTATGAATTGGGCAACCAATAACTTCTACTGGAATATTGTATTTTGAAACTAATTTTTTTACAATTTGTAGTTGTTGAAAATCTTTTTCTCCAAAATAAGCTTTATTAGGTTGAACAATTTCAAATAATCTTTTGACTATTGTTCCCACTCCATCAAAATGCCCGGGTCGATGCTTGCCTTCCATTTGGTTTTCTAAGCCGTCGTAATCGAAATGTTCAGATGAGGTGTTTCCTTCATAAATATCTTCCACATCGGGAGCATAAACAATAATAGAATTGCTCAAATCTTGCATGATTTTAACGTCTCTTTTTAATGTTCTAGGATATTTATCTAAATCTTCCTCATTGTTAAATTGAGTTGGATTTACAAAAATACTCATTACAGTAATGTTGTTTTCAGTAAGTGATTTTTTCAGCAAAGACAAGTGTCCTTTATGCAGTGCTCCCATTGTAGGAACAAAACCAATGGATTTATTTTGTTTGATAAAAGGCCTTAAAAAAGCACTTAAATCTGACTTTTTATTAAAAATAAGCATTTTTATGTTTGTTATTTCAAGTGCAAACTTACTATTTTAGTGGATAAATCCATAAAATTTTGTAATTTTGCAAGGTTTTTTAAAACAATAATTAACTAGAATACATTATGGAAGACAAGAGGATATTGTATGTATCATCTGAAGTGGTGCCTTATTTAGCGGAAAACGAAGTGTCGTTGCAATCGTATGAAATGCCAAAAATGATTAATGATTTAGGCGGACAAATACGAATTTTTATGCCTAGATATGGTAATATTAACGAGAGAAGACATCAATTGCATGAAGTTATTCGTTTATCAGGAATGAACTTGGTGGTAAATGATATGGATATGCCTCTAATTATTAAAGTTGCTTCAATTCCAAAAGAGCGAATTCAGGTTTATTTTATTGATAATGATGAGTATTTTAAGCGTAAAGCAACATTTTCTGACGAAGAAGGTGTAATGTATCCAGATAATGATGAAAGAGCTATTTTCTTTGCAAAGGGAGTAGTAGAAACGGTTAAAAAATTAAATTGGGTACCCGATGTAATTCATGTGCACGGATGGATGGCAGCTATGTTGCCTGTTTACTTAAAACATTATTATAAGGACGAAGGTATTTTTGCAGAAACAAAAATTATTTCATCGGTTTATGATCAAGGTTTTGAAGGGGAATTGGATAAAGAATTCATCAATAAAGTATTATTTGATAACATTAGTAATGAGGCAGTTTCAGATTTAGCATCCCCTACTTATGAAAACTTAATGAAAGTTTCAATTATGCATTCAGATGCAATAGTAGCAGGCTCTGAAGTGTTGTCGCCAACTTTAACAAAATTTATAGAAAGTTCAAACAAACCTTTTTTACCTTTCGCCTCTAAAGAAACAATTAAAGAAGTGTATACTTCATTTATAAAAAATCACCTACTATAAAGGGTTTATCTGCTATGAAAAAAAGTATTTTTAAAATATCATCTTTGTTATTATTCGTTCTTTTTATATCTTGTGATAAGGATTTTAATTCCTTAGATTCAGATGTAATTGGGGAAGATCATTTTAAATTAGAGCATGAAGAAGTCTCACTTGTAGCATATTCCAAAGCAACGGGTCCTGTTCAAACTAATAACTTACCTTTAAATGCTTTAGGTGTTTATAATAATGCAAAATTTGGAGTTACAAAGGCTCATTTTGTAACTCAAGTTGAATTAGGTACTGAAAATCCTTCTTTTGGTTATAATCCTGTAATTGATTCGGTTTATTTATATGTGCCTTATTTTAGCGAGATAAAGTCTACAGAAACAAGTGGTGAGCGTATATATGAGTTAGATTCTATCTATGGAAATGCCGAAACAGGGAAGTTTAAATTGTCGGTTGTAGAGAATGGTTATTACCTTAGAGATTTTGATCCGTCTGATAATTTACAAACATCTCAAAAATATTACAGCAACGATAAGTCGCTTATTGATCCTTTTAAAGGAACAGAAATATTAAACAATAGTTCGACTACATCTCAGAACAATGAATTTTATTTTAGTAAAAAAGAATTGTATATTTATAAAACCAATGGTGCAGGTTTATATGTAGATAGTAATGGTGCGGTATTATCTAATCAAAATGATGTTTCTTTGAGAGTTATCAAAGAAAGAAAAACACCAGGGATGTGGTTAGATTTAAAAAACAGCTTTTTTCAACAAAAAATTATTGATGCTACTGCTACTGAAAATTTGTTTAATAACAATAGTTTTAAAAATTATTTTAGAGGTCTATTGTTTGAAGTAGAGGAAATTAATGCAGGTCAGGGAGCTTTAGCTATATTGGATTTTTCTAGAGCGGAACTTAAAATTTTATATAAAGCGTCAGCTGATCCAACGGTTGAAAATCCTAATCCGGTTAGAACAAGAAGAAATTTTTCGCTTAAAATGGGATATAACTCATCTTCAACATTAAGAAATAATAGTATTAATTTCATAGAACATACTAATTCTTCTGATTATACTTCTGGATTAGCGGCAGCTAATGAAGTAACAGGAAGTGAAAGATTATATATTAAGGGAGGAAATGGTTCAGTTGCATTTATTGATTTGTTTAATGCTACAGAATTAGCAACCTTAAGAAACAATGTGGCTAACAATAATTGGCTTATTAATGATGCGCGACTTACCTTTTTTGTTGATAAATCGCAGATGTTGAATGTAGATACTGAGCCAGAAAGAATTTATATTTACGATGCAACAAATAATATTGTACTTTTAGATTATACGTATGATAGTTCATCAAGCTCAAACCCTAAAAACAATAAGGTAGTTTTTGGAGGAATTATTCAAAGAGAAGTTGATGAGACAAAAAAAGGGATCAAATACACGGTAAGAATAACCGAACATATTAAAAGTGTTTTAAAAGTTAATAGCGATGGAGAGTATATGGATAATATCAAAATAGGCATTTCTGTTACAGAGTCTATAAATCTTGTCTCTACGGCTATGTTAAAAACTCCTTTTACTGCAAATGGTTTGGAAATAAAAAGCATTCCATTGGCGTCAATTCTTAATCCATTAGGAACAGTTTTATTTGGAAATGTAATTACTAATCCTTTAGATGAGGATAAAAAACTTAAATTAAATATTTATTTCACTAAACCAAATTAGAAATATATGTGTGGTATTGTAGGTTATATAGGTCATAGAGACGCCTATTCGGTAATCATAAAAGGGTTACATCGATTAGAATATAGAGGTTATGATAGTGCTGGAATCGTACTATATGATGGTAATGATTTAAAATTATCAAAAACAAAAGGTAAAGTATCTGACTTAGAGCTAAAAGCAGAAAGCGAACAAACCCTTTTTGGAAAAGTTGGAATGGGCCATACACGTTGGGCAACTCATGGAGTTCCTAATGATGTAAATTCACATCCACATTTTTCTAATTCTGGAAAATTAGTAATCATACATAATGGTATAATTGAAAATTATGAACCATTAAAGCAAGAATTAATTAATAGAGGATATACTTTTAAATCCGATACGGATACGGAAGTGTTAATTAATTTGATTGAAGAAGTAAAGAAAAAAGAAAACTGCAAACTAGGAAAAGCGGTTCAAATTGCTTTAAATCAGGTTATTGGGGCTTACGCTATCGCTGTGCTTGATATTGAAAAGCCAAACGAAATAATAGTAGCTCGTTTAGGAAGTCCGTTAGCAATTGGTATTGGTGAAGATGAATTTTTTATTGCTTCTGATGCTACACCATTTATAGAATACACTTCTAATGCAATATATTTAGAAGATGAAGAAATGGCAATTGTGCGTTTACATAAGCCATTAAAAGTAAGAAAAATAAAAGATGACACTTTGGTTGACCCATATGTTCAAGAGTTGCAATTAAACTTGGAGCAAATTGAAAAAGGAGGTTACGATCATTTTATGATGAAAGAAATCTATGAACAACCAAGTGTAATTAAAGACACCTACAGAGGAAGACTTTTGGCAAACAAAGGAATTATTCAAATGTCGGGAGTTGAAGATAATTTAGAAAAATTCTTAAACGCTAAACGAATTCTTGTTGTTGCTTGTGGAACTTCATGGCACGCCGGATTAGTTGCAGAATATATTATTGAAGAATTTTCAAGAATCCCAGTTGAAGTAGAATACGCATCAGAATTCAGATATAGAAATCCTATTATTAATAAAGATGACGTTGTGATTGCAATTTCACAATCAGGTGAAACGGCTGATACTTTAGCTGCGATTAAATTGGCAAAAGAAAACGGAGCATTTGTATTTGGGGTTTGTAATGTGGTAGGTTCTTCAATTTCTCGCGAAACACATGCGGGAGCATATACGCATGCAGGTCCAGAAATTGGTGTGGCGTCTACTAAAGCATTTACTACACAGATTACAATACTTACTTTATTGGCATTACGTTTGGCAAAAGCAAAAGGGACAATGACAAATTCAGATTACCAACGTTATTTGTTGGAATTGGAATTAATTCCTGAAAAAGTACAAGAAGCACTTCAAACTAATGATGTAGCAATACAAATTGCAGAAATTTATAAAGACGCAACCAATTGTTTATACTTAGGAAGAGGTTATAATTTCCCAGTAGCTTTAGAAGGTGCTTTGAAATTAAAAGAAATTTCATACATCCATGCAGAAGGATATCCAGCAGCAGAAATGAAGCACGGACCTATTGCTTTAATTGATGAATCAATGCCAGTTATTGTTATTGCGCCTAATAAAGGACATTACGATAAAGTGGTGAGTAATATTCAAGAAATAAAATCAAGAAGCGGAAAAATTATTGCCGTGGTTACTAAAGGTGATACTCAAGTAAAAGCTTTAGCAGATCACGTAATCGAAATTCCTGAAACAAATGAGCCATTTACGCCGTTATTAACTACAATTCCATTACAATTATTGTCGTATCATATTGCAGTTTTAAGAGGTTGTAATGTCGATCAGCCAAGGAATTTAGCGAAATCCGTTACGGTAGAATAATATTTTAAAAGCGAAATTTAATAATTTCGCTTTTTTATTGCAAAAAAGTCAAAAAATATATTGCAAAATTGTTTCAAAAAAAACTATCTTTGCACTCGGAAATATACATCATTTTTTCAACATTAATTAGCTATTAAATAAATACATAAGCAATGTCTAGAATCACAGGAAAAGTTGCACAAATTATCGGGCCAGTTGTTGACGTCGTTTTTAATGACTCAAATAACGAATTACCTAAAATTTATGATTCATTAGAAATCACTAAAAAAGATGGTACTTTATTAGTACTTGAAGTTCAATCTCACATTGGTGAAAACACTGTACGTACCATTTCTATGGACTCTACTGATGGTTTAGCAAGAGGTGTTGAAGTAGTTGCTACTGGTGCACCAATTCAAATGCCAATTGGAGCAGACGTTTTTGGTCGTTTGTTTAATGTAATTGGTGATGCAATTGATGGATTAGGAGATTTACCTAAATCAGGTGCTAATGGTTTACCAATCCACAGAACAGCTCCAAAATTTGAAGACTTATCAACTTCTTCTGAAGTTTTATTTACAGGTATCAAAGTAATCGACCTTATTGAGCCTTATGCAAAAGGAGGAAAAATTGGATTATTTGGTGGTGCTGGAGTAGGTAAAACAGTATTAATTCAGGAATTGATTAACAATATTGCAAAAGGTCACGGTGGGCTTTCTGTATTCGCAGGAGTAGGAGAAAGAACACGTGAAGGAAATGACTTACTTCGTGAGATGTTAGAGTCAGGAATTATTAAATACGGAGAAGAATTCATGCACTCTATGGAAAATGGAGGATGGGATTTATCTAAAGTTGATATGCCAGGAATGAGAGAGTCAAAAGCTACTTTCGTTTTCGGACAAATGAATGAGCCACCTGGAGCTCGTGCTCGTGTAGCACTTTCAGGATTATCTATCGCTGAGTATTTCCGTGATGGAGCTGGATCTGACCAAGGTAAAGATGTGTTATTCTTCGTTGATAATATCTTCCGTTTTACACAAGCAGGTTCTGAAGTATCGGCTTTATTAGGTCGTATGCCATCTGCGGTAGGATACCAACCTACATTAGCAACAGAGATGGGTGCAATGCAAGAGCGTATTACTTCAACTAAAAAAGGATCTATTACATCTGTACAAGCGGTTTACGTTCCTGCGGATGACTTAACTGACCCTGCACCAGCAACAACGTTTGCTCACTTAGATGCAACAACTGTATTGTCTCGTAAAATTGCTGAGTTAGGTATTTATCCAGCGGTAGATCCATTAGATTCTACTTCTCGTATCTTAACTCCAGAAATCTTAGGTGCTGAACATTATGACTGTGCGCAAAGAGTAAAAGAGATTCTTCAAAAATACAAGCAATTACAAGATATCATCGCCATCTTAGGTATGGAAGAGTTATCTGAAGAAGATAAATTATCAGTATCTCGTGCACGTCGTGTACAACGTTTCTTATCTCAACCTTTCCACGTAGCGGAGCAATTTACAGGTATTCCTGGAGTATTGGTTGATATTAAAGAAACAATCAAAGGATTTAACATGATTATGGATGGTGAATTAGACCACTTACCAGAAGCAGCGTTTAACCTTAAAGGTACTATCGAAGAAGCTATCGAAGCTGGACAAAAAATGTTAGCAGAAGCATAATTTTAGTATTCAGTGTACAGTCACAGTATTCAGTTACTTACTAATCACTAATTACTAATCACTAATCACTTAAAGTTATGATTTTAGAAATAGTATCACCAGAGGCTACATTGTTTAAAGGAGAAGTTACTTCAGTAGCTGTTCCTGGAATTAACGGTGAGTTTCAAATGCTAAATAATCACGCGCCTATTGTTTCTTTATTAGCAAAAGGGAATGTGAAAATCAACGCTCAAAACATTACAATTGAAAAAGAGTTTACTTCTAAATTCAATAAAGTAAACGAGCAAACCTATTGGTTGCCAATTAATTCTGGTACCATCGAAATGAATGAAAACAAGATTATTGTTTTGGCTGACTAAGACAATAGATTTATAGTAAAAAAGTCCTGCAATTTGCAGGACTTTTTTTATTTTGTAATTGCTTCGTAGGCAAGTTTTAATTTACTTACTACAATTTCAATTTCTGCTTCATTCAAATGCCCAAAACCAAAACGAATAGCACAAGTGTTTTTGTCTTGATAAAGAATAGTTTTAGGTAGTAATACATCTTTTGCTACTTCTTCAGCAAGTTGAATCAATGATATCGAAGGGTTAAATTCAATCCAGATTGCCAATCCTCCCGTTGGGTTTTTATATCGGACAGTTTCTTTAAAATAACGTTTGAAACATTCACATGTATGATCTCGTCTTTGTTTATAGATTACAATATTCTTTTTTAGTAAACGATGAATTTCTCCTTCCGAAATTAATTCAGAAAGCATTTGTTCTTGAATTAAATCACCTTGACGATCTAACATTTGCAAGTAATTTTTAGCTTCTGAAATTAAATTTTCTGGTGCCACAACAAATCCAGTTTGAAAACTTGGAAATAAGGATTGACCTAGTTTTCCAAGATAAATAACCATTCCATTAGCGTCTGAACTTGCCATAGGTAGCATTGCTGAACCTTCAAACTGAAAATCATAATCAAAATCATCTTCAATAATGGCAAATTGATAAATTTTAGCAAGTTGTAATAATTTTAATCGACGTTCTGCTGATAATGATTTTGTAGTAGGATAATCACGATTCGCACAAATGTAAACACATCGAATACTACCTTTAGTATAATGAGTTTTAATAAAATCTATATCTAGCCCATATGCATCAACAGGAACTGTTTTAATTGTGGCCCCCGCTTGTTGAAAAATCATATTCGAAGCATAATTACTCATATTCCCCACCAAAACTAAATCTTTCTTCTTTAGTAAGAGCTGTGATATAATATACAAACTCATTTCTGTACTTCGGGTACTGATTAAATTATTGGGTTGAATATGAAATCCTCGCGTGGCATTTAAGTAATTGCACAATTGGTTTTCAAATGTTGAAAATTTAGTTTTCGAGGTTTGACTCCATTTTGAAAGTAAGGCTTTGCGTTTCATGGAGGCACTATACCATTTTGAAAACTCATGGATAGGATGTAATCTTAAATCGGGTTGTCCATCATTTATACTGAATTTTGCTTCTGATAGTTCTTGAGTCGATGACAAATGAAATGAGGTTTGAAACGGAAATCCAGTCGTTTTGGAATAGGTGTTTATTGCATTTATGTGGTTTGAAGTTGCTTTAATTGCATTTGTTTTAGATTCGGGAACCAAAATAAAAGTGCCTTTATTAGCAATAATTTCAACCCAGCCTTGTGACGCTAATTCGTCATAAACTGCAACAGCTGTATTTCTATGAATGTTAACTAATTCACTAAATATTCGCGTTCCAGGTAAAGCGGTTCCTTCTGATAAATACCCGCGCTGAATTGCATTAATAATTTGTTGCGATATTTGAATATAGACTGAAGTAGCACTCGATTTTTCAAATTGAATGAACTCTTTTAACAATGAATTAACCGGACTATCTTTCATTTTAAAACTGGACTATTTTAATCGTCCGGAAAGTTACGACTTTTGCACCGTTTTAAAATAAACTTCAAATGAAAAATAAATACTTTTTATCTGTCTTGCTTTTAGGTTCTATACTTGGAAATGCACAAGAAACAGAATTAAAAACCGATTCTCTAAAAGAAGTTGTGGTTACTTCTTCTCGAATTGATTTACCTTTTAAAGAAAATTCAAGAACCATTCAAATTGTTACTGCAGAAGATATAAAAAAACTTGGGATTACAAATGTAGCCGATGCATTGCAACAGCTCGCAGGGGTTGATGTTAGACGACAAGGAGTAAACGGAATGCAAGCCGATTTATATATTAGAGGTGGGAGTTTTGATCAAACGTTACTTTTAATTGATGGTATTAAAGTTGATGATCCTCAAACAGGTCATCATACTATGAATTTAGCGTTGCCTATTGAAGTGATCAAAAGAATTGAAGTGATCAAAGGTCCAGCAGCCCGTATTTTTGGACAAAATGCTTTTACAGGAGCTGTTAACATTGTAACCAAAGATGTTGAAGAGAACTCTTTAGTTGCTAAAGTTCAAGGAGGTTCTTTTGGTCAATTTATTGCTGAAGCTACAGGAACAGTTAGTTTAAAAGAAAGTAGTCATATCGTACATTTTTCTAAAATTTTTTCAGAAGGATATCGTCATAACACGGATTTTGACAATACCAATTATGTGTTGAAAAGTCAATTCAATAAAAACAAATTGCCAATTAATTTACTTACATCATATTCAGAAAGAAAGTTTGGTGCAAATGGTTTCTACGGAATTCCATCGGCTACAGAACAATATGAAGAAACACAAGCAAGTTTGATTGGACTTTCAACAGTGATTAAAAATGGGAATTTTACATGGAAACCAAGAGTTTATTGGAGAAGAAATCAAGATGAATATCACTACATAAGAAGTAATCCATCGGCTTATAGAAATTTACACATTACCAATAAATTTGCCGCTGAATTGAATGGTTCATATGAGTCTGAAATTGGTATTTCAGGTTTTGGAGTAGAAATGGCAAAATATTATATTTCGAGTAATCGATTAGGTGATAATTCAAGAGAAATGGCGTCGTTGTTTATAGAGCATCGTTTTCAGTTTTTCAATGAGAAGTTTGATATAACTCCAGGTATAGCAGTTTCTTATTTTTCGGATTTTGACAGTAAATCTTTTCCAGGTATAGATTTAGGATATCAAGTTGCTTCTAATGTAAGGATATATGGAAACATTGGATATACTTATAGAGTGCCAACTTATACGGATTTATATTATATAGGCCCTCAAGCTATTGGAAATGAAAATTTACAACCTGAAGAAGCTTTTTCGGAAGAAATAGGAGTTAAATGGATAACATCAAGATTTGACTTTGCATTTGCGGCATTTAATAGGGATTCAAATGACTTAATTGATTATGTAAGGTTGACAGAAACGGATTTAGTTTACACGCCACAAAATATCCAAGATGTAAATACAAAAGGATTTGAAACTAATATGGAATATAGATTTACTGTGAATACATTGCAACAAAAAATTAAGTTAGGGTATACTTTTATGGAAGATGAAGTTAAAAAATCAAATGCAGCTTATTCTAGATATTCAATTAATTCAATGAAGCATCAATTTGTTGGAAATTATGCAATGCAATGGTTCAAGAATTTCAGCAACTCAATTGGATATAGATATGTAGAACGAACTTCAGGTGTTAGTTATAACATTTGGGATGTTAGCGCTTCTTATCAATTAAAAGCTATAGAATTTTCACTTTCCGCTAATAATATTTTCAATACTGAATATGTTGAAGCTGGTTTGGTACCTATGCCAAAGGGAAATATTTTATTTGGAATGAAATATCTATTTAAATAAAAGTAGTTTAGTTAAGTTAGAAAAAGGCTGCAATATTATTATTGCGGCTTTTTTTGTGAACAAAAGGTTGCTTTTGTCAATATTTAAAAGAGCTTATTGATTATCAAAACAAAAAAAGTCCCGATATTATCGGGACTTTTAATCTTTCTAGGTAATCAAAAAATAATATATATTAGTCTTCGATAACTACTACTTGAGCAGCTACTTTACCTTTTCTTCCTTCTTCTTCTTCGTAACTAACTGCATCACCTTCATTAAGAGATTCAACTCTCATTCCGCTTGCGTGTACGAAAATGTCTTTTCCTGTTTCATCATCTGTAATAAAACCGTAACCTTTTGATTCATTGAAGAATTTAACTTTGCCTGTGCGCATTTGTGTAATATAAAAAAATTAATAATACTTCAAAGATATACTTATTTACGACACGAACAAGAAAAAGTTAAAAATATTTCAAATTTATTGATTATCAGTGTCTTTCTTTTCTTTTAAATCAAAATTTAGCATGCGTTCACGCACTTCTTTGTTCTTAAATCTTGAATATAAAAACAAAGGCATCAGTACAAAAGCAGCTAAAAGAACTCCAATTCCAATCCATCTATCGCCATTTAAGCCATTGTTTTTTTGAAAGTATCCAAAAGAAATTAGGCAAGCAATGATTACGATAAGACCAATTAAAATCTTTTTCATTCTATCTAAGTTTAATGTGTAATTCTTGTAATTGTGCTTCATCAATAGTTGAAGGAGCATCAATCATTACATCTCTTCCCGAGTTGTTTTTTGGGAATGCAATAAAATCACGAATCGTTTCTTGTCCGCCTAAAATGGAAACCAATCTATCCAATCCAAAAGCTAAACCTCCGTGTGGTGGCGCTCCAAATTCAAAAGCATTCATTAAAAATCCGAATTGCGCTAAAGCTTCTTCTTTACTAAAACCTAGTAAATCAAACATTCTCGATTGTAAATCTCTATCGTGAATACGAATAGAACCTCCGCCAATTTCGTTTCCGTTTAATACCATATCATACGCATTAGCACGAACTTTTCCTGGTTCAGTTTCAATTAATGCCATGTCTTCTGGTTTTGGAGAGGTAAACGGATGGTGCATTGCGTGGTATCTTCCGCTTTCTTCGTCCCATTCTAATAATGGGAAATCTACTACCCATAATGGTGCAAATTCATCTGATTTTCTCAAACCTAAACGCGTTGCAACTTCCATACGAAGTGCCGATAATTGTGTTCTAGTCTTATCTGCCTTTCCTGATAATACTAAAATTAAATCACCCGGTTTTGCGTTTGTAATTTCAGCCCATTTTTTCAAATCTTCTTGATCGTAGAATTTATCTACTGATGATTTGAATGAACAATCTTCTTCACATTTTACATAAACCATTCCCAAAGCTCCAACTTGAGGGCGTTTTACCCAATCAATTAAAGCATCGATTTCTTTTCTGGTATAATTTGCACAACCTGGTGCAGCGATTCCTACTACTAATTCTGCTGAATTGAATACTGGGAAATCTTTATGTTGCGCTACAGCATTTAACTCCCCAAATTTCATTTCAAAACGAATATCTGGTTTGTCGTTACCATAGGTTTTCATTGCGAAATCGTAAGTAATTCTTGGGAATTTATCTACTTCAATTCCTTTGATTTCTTTTAGTAAATGACGCGTTAAGCCTTCGAACATATCTAAAATATCTTCTTGCTCTACGAATGCCATTTCACAATCGATTTGTGTAAATTCAGGCTGACGGTCAGCACGTAAATCTTCGTCACGGAAACATTTCACAATTTGGAAATATTTATCCATTCCACCTACCATCAATAATTGTTTAAACGTTTGTGGCGATTGTGGAAGTGCATAAAACTGCCCTTCATTCATTCTACTTGGCACTACGAAATCACGTGCACCCTCTGGAGTAGATTTAATTAAATAAGGTGTTTCCACATCACAAAAACCTTGGTCAGAAAGATATTTTCTAACTTCCATCGATACTTTATGACGGAACAATAAGTTGTTTTTAACTGGATTTCTTCTAATGTCTAAGTAACGATATTTCATACGAATATCTTCACCACCATCCGTTTCGTCTTCGATAGTAAATGGAGGTAATTGCGCTTCGTTTAAAATAGTTAATTCGGTAACTAAAATTTCAACGTCACCAGTAGCCATATTTGGGTTTTTAGAAACGCGCTCAATAACAGTTCCTTTGATTTGAATAACAAACTCTCTTCCTAACGATTTTGCTTTTTCAATAACTGCTTTGTCTGTTCTTTGTTCGTCAAAGATTAATTGCGTGATACCATAACGGTCACGTAAATCAACCCAAATCATAAATCCTTTATCTCTCGATTTTTGAACCCAACCTGCAAGGGTAACTTCTGTATTGATGTGTGATGCGTTTAATTCGCCACAGTTATGACTTCTGTACATTTCTAAAAAATTTTATGCAAAAGTAAGAACAAAAAAGAAAATTTTCAGTTTCAATTGTTAATTATAATAGAATTTTAATTCGATTTTATCGTTTTATAAAATAATAGTATAATTTTACACAAACCTTATTTACTTATTTTATGAAAAAACTAGTTTACTTATTAGTATTGTCGGTTAGTTTTTCTTTTGCACAGACTACTGCGAAGGGGAAAGTTAAGTTTTCGGCTAAAATTGAAAACAGAAACAGCGACACTTTAACCATTTATGGACCAAATAAATTCAAACAAGCAATACCCGTTAATAAAAAAGGAGTTTTTGAAGCTACTTTTGAAGTTACTGATGGATTACATCAATTTAGTGATGGTTCAGAATCGTCTATGTTATATTTAAAAGGAGGAGATGATTTAAAATTAACTATGGATGCAAAAGAATTTGACGAGACAATCGTTTATTCTGGAAAAGGAGCGAAAGAAAGTAACTTTTTAGCTCAAAAAGCATTATCAGATGAGAAATTTGAAATGGAACTTGAAGGCTTATTAGAAAAGGATGAAGTTACTTTTAAAGCCGCTCTTGATGTTAAAGCTAAAGAAGATCTTGCAAAACTAGAAGGAGCTGGGTTAGATGAAAAACTAGTAAATGTTTTGAAACCAAGGATTGCTCAAGATGGTATGATGCTTACGCAATTTTACAATCAAAAAACAGCTGCTAAGAAAGTAGAAGGAACTCTTGCTCCATCGTTTGATTATGAAAATCATAAAGGAGGGAAAACAAAATTAGAAGATTTAAGAGGTAAATATGTGTACATTGATGTTTGGGCAACTTGGTGTGGTCCATGTAGAGCTGAGATTCCTCACTTAAAGAAAGTAGAAGAAAAATATCATGGAAAAAATATTGAATTTGTAAGTATTTCTGTTGATGTAGATAAAGATCACGAGAAATGGCAAAAATTTGTAACGGATAAACAATTAGGTGGTATCCAGTTATTTGCTGACAAAAATTGGACTTCTGATTTTATCAAAGCATTCAATATAAATTCAATCCCAAGATTTTTATTAATTGATCCAAATGGTAAAGTAGTAAAGGCTGATGCGCCAAGACCTTCTTCTCCAACATTAGTAGAATTATTAGATGGTTTAGTGAAATAATCCCTCTGTTTTTTATATCCTATTTAAAGCCAATACATTGCGTATTGGCTTTTTTAATGTTAAGTTTTTGCGCAATGTTACCAAATTGTTACCAAAAAGTTTTTTTATTGTAAAAAAGTTTTTATATTTGTTACAGTAATGTTAACCAAAAAAAGAAAAGAGTATGAAAAAATTAGTGATTGCAGCGGTTTTATTGGTTTCAAGTTTGTCATTTGCACAAGAAGTAAAACCAAAATTAGAAGTAGTAAATGAAATGGTAAAAGCAACATATTATTATGATAACGGACAAGTAAAACAAGAAGGTTATTACTTAGATGGTAAATTACATGGTAAATGGATGGCTTATAATGAGGATGGAAGCAAACAATCTATTGGAGAGTACAATAAAGGTACTAAAACAGGTAAATGGTTTTTTTGGAGTGATGCTTCCTTAAGTGAAGTTGATTTTTCTGATAGCCGTATTGCTGAAGTAAAAAAATGGTCAAAAGATGTTTTAGTTAAAAACTAATTCAATTTGAAGTATAAAAAAAGTCCCGATTTTATCGGGACTTTTTTTTATAATGTCTTGTCCTGAAAAAAGTTGACTAAATATTACATAATATGTCAACAAAAAAGAAAACTTCAAAAATTGAGAGTACTCCACAAATTTATAGTGAAGCATTTAAACGG
>Ga0255098_1000166_pt1 | contig 20461 bp, 20 predicted proteins | sample Colum_Atlam_RepC_2_FD_188440 | JGI IMG/M metagenome (GOLD analysis project Ga0255098, IMG submission 188440) | Freshwater microbial communities from Columbia River, Oregon, United States - Colum_Atlam_RepC_8d | ecosystem: Environmental > Aquatic > Freshwater > River | place: USA: Oregon... | reverse complement strand
AAACATAAAAAAACACGAATTACATCAATTAAATCATGCAATTCGTGTTCAATAAGTTATTCAGGAAACTACAATTTCCCCATATTCTGAGCCAATGTTTCAATAAATTTTGTGATAGGTCCTTTGATCATCATTGCCATCATTGGGTTAAAATCACCTTCAAAAGCTAATTGTACATCTGTTGTATCGTTTACTTCGGTTAAGTTTGCTGTTAAAGTAAACGGTAATTTACTTGAAGCTGCTCCTAAAACAACTTGTGAGTTTGGAGTGCCACCTTTTTTTACCAATTTAATTTCTGGCATTCCTTTTAATCCGAATTCAAAGCAATTTTCATCGATTACTTCAAATTTTGCGATATTTTCTGGCATTAATTTCTCGAAATTCTTTACGTCGTTCAAAGCGTTGAATAAATATTCAGCCGATTTTGCTACGTTTACTTTTGGACTTTCTAAGTTCATATATTTTTGTTTATTAAAGTTTCAGGTTTAAAGTTTCAAGTTTTGTCGTCTAATTTCTATTTTCTAACTTCTATTTTCTGTCAAATTAAACTTCCACATTCCACTCAGCTGGATTTGCATTCCAAGCACTTAATGTAGCTAATTCGTTTTCCGAAACATATTGTTTGTCAACCGCTTTTTGTAATAAGTTTTCGTAATTACTTAACGTGAAAACATCCAAATTGGCTGCTTCAAAACGTTCTTTTGAAACTTGAAAACCATACGTAAAAATCGCTGCCATTCCTTTGATGTTAGCGCCTTCGTTGCGTAAAGCTTCTACAGCTAATAAGCTACTTCCGCCTGTTGAGATTAAATCTTCTACGACCACTACATTTTGTCCTTTTTGCAAGAAGCCTTCTACTTGATTTTGTCTTCCGTGTTTTTTTGGTTCAGGTCTAACGTATACAAAAGGCAGTCCCATTGCTTCTGCAACAAGAATTCCAATGCCTATCGCACCCGTTGCAACGCCTGCAATAACGTCGGGTTTACCAAATTTTTCTTCAATATGTTTGGCAAATTCATCACGAATATAGTTTCTAACCGCTGGAAATGAAAGGATTATGCGGTTGTCACAATAAATTGGAGACTTCCAGCCTGAAGCCCACGTAAAAGGATTTTTAGAATTTAATTTAATTGCGTTTATTTGTAAAAGCAATTCGGCTGTTTGTTGCGCTGTGTTGTTATTAAAAATCATATTGCAAATGTATAAAGTTTTTGTGAACGATAAGCCACTTTTTTTGACAAATGAAGTGCAAAAAGAAACTGATTTCAAACTTTTTTTATTAGAAAGTGTTGATATCAAGAAGTTGATTGTTAAAATTTTTCAGCATAAAATTCAGAAAGCGTTTCTGTATCATCCCGATGAAAAGTTAATCATGAAAACTCTTCGTGCGAAATTACCTGTTGAAAAAGCGGGTGGTGGCTTGGTTTATAACAAAGATGGTGATGTGCTTTTTATTTTCAGAAACGGCAAATGGGATTTACCAAAAGGCGGCACCGAAAAAAACGAAACCATTGAAGAAACCGCTATGCGAGAAGTAGAGGAAGAAACTGGTGTTAACGGATTAGTAATTGCAGATAAATTACAAAGAACCTACCATATTTTCAAGCGCAACGGTCGCTACAAACTAAAAATTACGCAATGGTTTGAAATGCGTACCAAATTTGAAGGCACACCACAAGGGCAAGCCGATGAAGGCATTGAACGTGTAGAATGGGTGAACCCAAAGGATATTAAATTTTTATTAGAGAACTCGTACGAGAATATTAAGTTGTTGTTTGAAGCGGAGCAATCTAATGTGTCAATTTTATAATTAGACAATGTGTCAATTTCTTTTGCTTAGATTAATTGGCACATTGACTCATTGACACATTATCTAATTTACTCTATAAACCGGATACTGCAAATGTGTCTTTTCATAATAAGGCGATTGTCTGTAGACCCAATCTAATTGCGCTGAACCGTTTTCAGCGAAAGCTTTGTCGTTTTGTTTCTTTTGTTCTAATTCGGCTTTAATTTTTTGATTTTTATCTAAGAATTCTTTGGCTAAATCTTCAAAAACATAACTTGAAAAATACTCTTTTTGTTGCAAAATTGTATCGAAGAAGTTCCAATTGAAATAACTGTCTACTGCTTCTGGTTCTAGGGTTTCTACTAAATATTTCACACCCGGTTGATTCGTGTAAAACAGATAATCACCATAGTAAAACTGTACTTTTTGAATCGACTTCGACACTTTCGTATTGTAATGTGCGTAATGACCTTCGTAAGGCGATTTTGAGGTTTGATAACTTTCAATTTTATACGATTCTACCTCAATAATAGTATCTTTTTGAAGACGATGCGCATTAATGTTATTTAATTCCAATAGGTCTAAAACCTGCCATTGCGATTGTGGAATGATATACGCTTTGGGAATACTCACAAATTTCGTTGGTTTATAATTCCCATAAAACGGAATTTTCTTGGTAAATGGTTTGCTTTTATCGTAAAACAATCGGTCTTTTCCTGAAATATCGCTGGGTTTATAACCGCCTTGATAGCCTTTGAAATCAATATAAGACACTTTCGTTGAATCAATTGCCCAATCTAACGGATATTTCATTCCAGCTTGATATTCGTTCAATGCGTCTTTTCGCATTTGTTTGATTTTTTGCCAATTTGAGTCTGCGAAATTGATCGTGCTGACCATAAACTCGTAAGTAACTTTCACTCGTTCTTTGTAGACTTTCAACATGTGTGTTTCGGGAACAAATCCTAAAGTATGAAACAAAGTCGAATAACCTGTCGCATATCTTGGTGTATCGGTAAATTGCTCAAAACCTTTATCTGGCGTGGTGCTGTGTACATTCACATAAGGAACCACATCGATTTTCTTTTTGTTCATATCTTTCACTACCGAAGGATATAATTCGTTGATAAAATAATTACCTAATTTGTTTCCCAAACGTTCGTGTTGGGTTGCAATGCAAGTAAATGTATATTGATAATCAGCACCATTAGAAACGTGATTGTCTAAGAAAATATCAGGATTTAACTCGGTAAATAACTTTTGAAAACTTCTCGAATTTTTAGTATCCGATTTAATGAAATCGCGATTCAAATCATAATTTCGAGCATTTCCTCTAAAACCATATTCTTCGGGACCATTTTGATTGGCTCTGGAATGTGAATTTCGGTTCAACATCCCACCCACACTATACACGGGAATAGCAGCAATTAAGGTGTTTTTAGCCGTTTTGATTTTCCCCATGGCTAAATCTCGCATCAACATCATCGTAGCGTCAATTCCGTCAGGTTCACCTGCGTGAATACCGTTGTTGATTAAAATTATGGCTTTGTTTTTAGTAAAATACTCGTCAAAATCAAATTTACCTTCGCTTGAAAAAAGCACCAAATGCAAAGGTTTTCCACTATCGGTGGTGCCTTTGTGAATCATTTGAATGTTAGCAAAACTTTCGTCTAATTGTTCATAAAACGCAATACATTCTTCATAAGTAGTAGATTGATTGCCATTACCTCGTTCAAAAGGCGTGATGAAATTGTTTTGTGAAAACATGGAAATCGAAAAGAAAAGCAAACTTATTTTTAAAAAACGCATAGTTGAATTTGATTTGATTTTCAAAAATAAAGAATCTTTTTGAGGTAGAATTTTATAATTCGTAATTTTTAATTAATTGGCTTTATCTTTGCCGCATGAGTCAAAATCCATATTCCAACAATGTACTATTGAATCTTGGTATTCAAAGTTTAAACAAAATGCAAGAAGCAGCACAACGTGCTATTTTAAATGAAGATAATATTTTATTGCTTTCTCCAACAGGTTCTGGTAAAACATTAGCGTTTTTGTTGCCTATTTTTCAATTATTAGAAGAAGAGGTGAAATGTGTGCAATGCTTAATTTTAGTACCTTCGCGCGAATTAGGTTTGCAAATTGAACAAGTTTGGAAAAAAATGGGTACTCATTACAAAGTCAATATGTGTTATGGTGGCCATTCGATTGATATTGAAATCAATAATTTGAGTAATCCACCAGCGCTTTTAATTGGAACACCAGGAAGAATTGCCGATCATTTAGACCGAGGAAGTTTTGCTACCGATAACATCAAAACCTATGTTTTAGACGAATTTGACAAATCGTTGCAATTGGGGTATCATGAGGAAATGTCATATATCATTGGAAAAATCACTAGAGCCAACAAACGTATCTTAGTTTCTGCGACTTCTGGTGTGGAAATTCCGAAATATACCAAAGTAATTGATCCGAAAGTTGTAGATTTTATTCCGAACCAAAAACAGAATGATAATTTAGATGTTCGCATCGTTTTTTCAAAATCCAAAGATAAAATAGATTCACTTTTTCAGTTGATTTGTTCGTTAAATTCAGAAGCGGCTATAATTTTTTGCAACCACAGAGAAGCGGTAGAACGCATTCATGAAATGTTAACACAAAAAGGCATTATTTCCACCTATTATCACGGTGGATTAGATCAAGACGAGCGTGAACGTGCTTTGATTCAGTTCAGAAATGGAAGTGTTTCCTATTTGATTACAACCGATTTAGGCGCACGTGGATTGGATATTCCTGAAATGAAACACGTAATTCATTATCATTTGCCCGCAAAAGAAGACGAATTCACACACAGAAACGGAAGAACTGCTCGTATGTTAGCAACAGGAACCGCTTATGTGTTGATTCACGAAACCGAAAAGAAATCCGATTATTTTGATTATGGCAAACGTCGATTAGATGTTTCCAATGCGAAATCGTTGCCAAAAGCCCCATTATATCAAACGCTTTACATTAGCGGAGGAAAGAAAAATAAATTGAATAAAATTGACATTGTAGGTTTCTTTTCGCAAAAAGGAAAATTGGAAAAAGATGATTTGGGCTTAATTGAAGTCAAAGATTTTATTTCGTTTGTAGCGGTGAAATATCCAAAAGTAAAATCGTTATTGCAAAACATCAAAGAGGAGAAAATGAAAGGGAAAAAGTATAAAATTGAAGTAGCGAGAAAAGTTATTAAGAAAGAGGAGGAGGAGGAAGAAAACCATCCGAAATTTACGTCACGTAAAGAGAATAATAGGAAATAGTGCATTATTTCAATTAAAAAAGAGATGAATTAGTTTTTTGTCATTCCGACGCAAGGAGGAATCACATAAAGTAGATTGAATTATGAGATTTCTCCTTAGGTCGAAATGACAATGTATTGATGTGAATTTAGGATAAAAATGAATCTAAACTGCCCACTTTGCAATTCCAATGCAACGCTTTTTTGCGATAAACCAAAGCATTTGTTTTATAAATGCAATACTTGCGATGGAATTTTCAGACCAAAACACACTTTTTTAACCGCTGAAGAAGAGAAAGCACACTACGAAAAACACAACAATGATGTTTTTGATGAACGCTACCAAGCGTTTGTTTCTCCAATAGTTGAAGCTGTTTTAAAAGATTTTTCTCCTGAAGCTAAAGGTTTAGATTTCGGTTCAGGAACGGGTCCGGTAATTGCTAAAATGTTGACAGATAAAGGTTTTAAAGTACAGAATTACGATTTGTTTTTTGCGAATGATGAAATACTTTTGAAAGATAAATACGATTACGTTTCGTGTTGCGAAGTAATGGAGCATTTTCATCATCCGCATCAGGAATTTGAGTTGCTTCAAAGTTTACTGCTTCCAAATGGGAAATTGTATTGTAAAACTGAGGTTTATACCAACCAAAAGCCTTTTGAAAATTGGTATTACAAAGATGATTTTACTCATGTCTTTATTTATCAACCTAAAACCTTGGAATGGATACAAAAAAACCTCCGATTTTCGAAGGTTTCTGTTTATGATAAACTAATTGTATTTGAAAATTAAAACTATTCTTTAACTAATTTAAGTGTAGCTTTTGAATTATCTTCATTTTTGAGTTTCACAAAGTAAACGCCAGTTGATAAATTCACTTCTTCATTTAAAACACTCACGTTAGTATACTTTTTATTAAAGATAGATTTTCCAGAGATATCAAAAATTTCTAAGTCTATATTTTGATAATTCTCAGTTAAGTTAATCTTTATAATGTCTTTAACTGGGTTTTGCACCAATTTAATATTTTTTTGAAAAGCAAAATCACTAGTGTTTAAAGTTTCATTTAATGTGCGTGTAGTAGCAGCTGTAGGTTGGTCACCACCGGTTCCTCCAGTTCCATTTACTGCATTTCCTACAAAATAAAAAGTAACTGCACCATTTCCTGCTGAAGGAGCTGTCCATTTTGAAGTAAAAGTAGAAGTTGTACTTCTAATGTTATGCTCAAAATAACTTCTACCACTTACAGGGGTTATTTGAGCATTTGAGGAAGGTGTTGAAAAAGTGCCTGCTGCTGTATTATTTGAAAATAATGCAGTTGCTTGCATACCATAACCACCAGGTGTTCCACTAGAATTAGTAATACTAAATGATAAGTTATATTCTACACCAGCAACATAACTCGTAATTGGATTACCTGAATTATCGGTAATGTTTAAAGTTATTGAAGGAGAATAAGAACCTCCACCGTGGCAATTTGCACATGTTCCACCTGAACTTGGACTACCAGTTAAATCTCCTAAACCATTTGCTGCAGCACCAGAAGATCTGTAAAGAATATTGTGATGGTAGTTTTTTGCTGAATAATATTCTGATGTGTTTTCGGAATTTTTAAAACTCTGAAATAGTAAAAACAATGTTAATACTGTTGTAATGGAAAGTAATTTTTTCTTCATAAATTTTTTATTTTATTTGCTCATGGTGTAAATATATAAATTTTAATTATTTGAAAATTAATAAATTATAAAAAACCAATTTAATTATTCAAGAAAAGTTGCTAGTTTTTGAAAACTAATCTATTTCTTATCCAAAACTGATTCAGGAACCAATTGTGAAATATCACCACCATTTCGTAACACATCTCTTACAATACTTGAAGAAATAAATGAAGTTCGAGCTGCTGTAAGTAAGAAAACTGTTTCAATTTTAGACAAGATACGATTGGTGTGTGCGATGGCTTTTTCGAATTCAAAGTCGGCTGGGTTTCTTAATCCACGTAAGATAAATTCAGCATTTTCTTTTTTACACAAATCGATGGTTAATCCTGAGTAGGTTATGACTTTAACTTTTGGTTCATCTTTGAAAGCTTCTTCGATAAAGCGTTTTCTGTCTTCTAATGAAAACATGTATTTTTTTTCGGCATTGACACCAATAGCAACAATTACTTCATCAAATAAAGAAACACCTCTTTTGATAATATCGTAATGTCCGTTCGTAATTGGGTCAAATGAACCTGGGAATATTGCTTTTTTCATAGTTTAGTTCTTTAAAGCTAATTCAATAGCGTTTTCAAACAATTCAGGTAACGAAATTCCGGCTTCGCAAGCTTGTTGTGGTAAAATACTTTCGGTAGTTAAGCCTGGAATCGTATTCATTTCTAACATGTGCGGTTCATTGTTTACTATAATGAATTCACTTCTCGAAAAACCTTTCATTTTCAAGACTTCGTAAGCTCTTTTGGCAACCGTTTCAATTTTTACTTTCAATTCTTCTGAAATTCTTGCTGGTGTAATTTCTTTAGATTTTCCTAAATATTTCGCTTCGTAATCAAAAAAGTCGTTTTCGGATACGATTTCGGTAATTGGTAAAACGGTAACTGTTCCTTTATAATTTATAACTCCAACAGAAACTTCTGTTCCGTCAAGGAAACTTTCAATAATGATTTCGTCGTCTTCTTTATAAGCGTTTTCAATGGCTGGCAAAAATTCTTCTCTAGTATTTACTTTCGAAATTCCGAAACTCGAACCCGATTTATTTGGTTTTACGAAACAAGGTAAACCTACTTTCGCTAAAATGGTGTCGACATTAATTTCCTCGCCTAAATTCAAATAATACGATTCAGCTGTTTTGATTCCGTAAGGTTTTAAAACCGATAACATATCACGTTTGTTGAACGTTAACGCTGCTTGATAATAATCACAAGAGGTTTGTGGAATATTCAATAGTTCAAAATAGGCTTGCATCAAACCATCTTCGCCCGGAGTTCCGTGTATCGCATTAAAAACCACATCAAAATTGATTTTTGAACTATTAACAGTTACTGAAAAATCGTTTTTATCTATTGGGAATTCGGTATCATTTTCGTCCACATACACCCATTTTTCCTTGAAAATATGAATGCGATACGGATTGAATTTAGCACGGTTAATGTTATTAAATACTACATTTCCGCTAGTTAACGAGATTTTGTACTCGCTTGAGTAACCTCCCATGATAATGGCAACGTTTTTCATTTTGAAATTCTAAAAGTGATACACAAAATTACATTATTTATTGAGATTTTAAGTGCTTTTATTTGTTTACCAAAGAAATATTTTTCTACATGTGTCGTTTTAAAAGTGTGAAGAAATCAAAATGATTTGCTTCGTTATTTCTTTTTGAATTTTATATCTTTGTCAAAATATCATTTTGTATGAGTTTAATTAAATTTTTAACAAGTCGAACTTTTTTTATTCAAGCTTTTTTAGCAATTGCTATTGTAGTGGTTTTTACATTTTTAGTGATTCAGTTTTTAGATTTCAGAACCAATCATGGTCAGGAAATTAAAGTGCCTGATTTATCAAAAATGAAATTAGAAATTGCTGAAGAAAAACTAAGCGAATTGGATTTAGAAGTATTTTTATTGGATACGGTAGAATTTAATGCCGATTTTCCTCCGTTTACCATTTTAGAACAAGATCCAAAAGCAGGAAGTTTGGTAAAAGATGGAAGAAAAGTGTATGTGAAATTAAATGCTGGTGAATTTACAAATATTACAATTCCTGAATTTAAAGACAAAACGTTCCGACAAATTTCGGCTACTATAAAATCATTAACTTTAAAAGAAGGAAAAATTACTTATAAGCCACACATTGCAAAAGATATAGTGTTGCAAATTTATCAAAATGGAAGAAGACTAAGAGCAGGTGATAAAGTGAAGAAAAATTCAACACTTGATTTTGTTTTAGGCGATGGTAAAGAAGTATTTAATGAAGAGACTTTTAGTTCGGAAGAACCTGCTGATACCTTACCACCAGCAGAAGAAGGCGTAACAGAACCAGTTGAATTTAAAGAAGATAATGGCGGATTATAAAGTTGAAACGGAATTAGAAGACGAGTTATACGAACATCATCGATTTGAAGCCAGTAAAGGACAATCGTCCTTGCGTGTGGATAAATTTTTGATGAACATGATTGAGAATACCACCCGAAATAAAATTCAACAAGCTGCAGAAAATGGTTCTATTTTAGTGAATGATGTTGCGGTAAAATCCAATTACAAAGTAAAAGCAGGTGATGTTGTGCGTTTAGTATTGGCACATCCCACTTACGAGCAATTGTTAACACCTGAAAATATTCCATTGGATATTGTGTATGAAGATGATCAATTGTTGGTAATCAATAAACCAGCAGGTATGGTAGTACATCCAGGACATGGAAATTATTCAGGAACTTTAGTGAATGCGTTAGCGTATCATTTTGAGAATTTACCAATGAATAGTTCTGAAAGACCAGGATTAGTCCATAGAATTGATAAAGATACAACCGGTTTATTGGTTGTAGCCAAAACAGAACTAGCGATGGCTTATTTAACCAAGCAATTTGCTGAAAAAACTTCGGAGCGAGAATATATTGCTTTGGTTTGGGGAAATATTGAAGAAGAGGAAGGAACTGTAGAAGGGAATATTGGTCGTCATGATACTAACCGAATGCGAATGGCGGTTCATGAAAGCGATGAAAAAGGAAAACCAGCAGTAACACATTATAAAGTTTTAGAACGATTTGGATATGTAACTTTAGTTTCTTGTCAGTTAGAAACAGGAAGAACACACCAAATCCGTGTGCACATGAAACACATTGGTCACACTCTTTTTAACGACGAACGTTACGGTGGTGATGCTATTTTAAAAGGAACCACGTTTACCAAATACAAGCAATTTGTAGATAATTGTTTTAAAGTATTACCAAGACAAGCACTTCACGCGAAAACATTGGGGTTTGAACACCCAATAACAAAAGAATTTTTACGTTTTGATACGCCAATTCCACAAGATTTACAGGAATGTATTGAAAAATGGCGTGTGTATTCAAAAGCACAAACATTTACAGAAGAATAAAATAAATCCCACTATTGTGGGATTTATTAGTTAATTTAAAATAATTTCTGAATTTGGAATCTGAAATAATTTTATAAAATAATTTTCTAAACAGTTTAAATTAATTAGATTTTTTTCGGTTGTATGAAAATTACTTTGTCCTATTCTTAAAACATAGTTTTCTAATCTATTATTTTTATTAGTTTCTCCTTCACCTTCAAAAATAATATCAGAAACAGTTACTATATATTTCTCGCCTGTAATTTCTACAGTAAAATTCAAATTAAAGGATTGTTCAAAATACCAACCACCTCCTTTACAATCACAATTTAAATTTATTCCCTTACCTGAATTATCTTCCTTGTTTACAGAAATTTTGGTATGATTTTTATCAATCAAATTTAAAATATCTGTTGAATTTGTTTTAAATCCTAATTGCCAAGTTACCTCTTTTCTTTCTGCTTTAAAATGATGATTTTGAGCAAAAGATAAAGATGTGATGAGCAATAAGCCGATAAAATACTTTTTCATGCTTTTTATTTTAGTTTAGCAAATTTATACTTTTTTATAGGATATTTAGAAATTAATTAAAAGGATTTGACCATTTTTCATTAGTATATACATCTGTTCCAGAAAGCGTTTTCAAAAAAGCAATCACAGCATTTACCTCAGTTGCCGTTAAATTTAATTGTTGTCCAACACCACCTGGGGTTAATCTTGGGTCTAAATTGTTATTTCCAGGAGCTAGGTTAATTCTACCATAATGACCAATAGCAGTCTGTAAATCTGATATAACTCCAGTATGCATCATTGGCCCGTTTTGAGTTCCATCTGTTCTAACTAAATCTCTTAAAGAAGGAGCTCTTGTATTTCCAGTATCTATTCCAGTTCCTGCAATTGTACCAATAATTCCATTGTTTAGAGTATTTGGATCTATATCAAACTCAGGAGCTCTATGACAACCAGCACAACCCAAACCTCCAGAAGTTCTTACGCCACTAGCATTAAAAACAGGTGCTGTTAAAAATAAATTTTTACCTTGGTTTTCTTGTGCTGTAAAATTTGAGAAAGGTTGTCCGTCATTAGCCGCTAAAGCTCTTCCTGTATCGTATTTTGAATCGAAAGATTGAATGCTTCTAATAAACTGAGCCAATGCACTTTGAATTTTTACCTCTGTAATTTCTTCTGTGCCATAAACAAACTTGAAAAGTTCTTTGTAATAACCAATTCCATTTAATCTAGTAATTAAATTATCAAAGGTCATATCACCATTTTCACCACTAAAGCCCATTTCTCCATGATCTTTGATAGGCATGGTAGTTTGCGTTTCTAAATTTAAAGCGCGTTCATTCCAAAAGAATTTAGTTTCTGTGGCAAATCTAGAATTAATTAAACGCATCGAATGCCTTCCTGTTGTTCCATTAACGCCTGTGCTTGCTACATTGGTATCACTAAATGCAAATTCTTGCTTGTGACAACTTGAACACGAAATAGTATTATTAGATGATAATTTTTTGTCATAAAATAAAACGCGTCCTAAAGTAGCTCCTTTATCAGTAATTGCATTTCCTTGGGAATTATTTTTTGTAATATAGGGTGGAACAGTTTGATTCGCATAATTTGCTAAATCATTCAAATCTAAAGAGGAGCCAAATTCAGCTTCTACAAAAGGATAAGTCGAAATATCTTCGTAATTTTCATCTGAGCTATTGCTGCATGAAGTTACTATAAAGAATGTGAAACTTATGATAACAAATTGTTTTTTCATGTAGCTTATTTTAATGTAAGTTTATATATATAACTAAATTTATCAAAAATGGTTTAATGGATTAAATTAAGATTTCGGCATTATTTATCAATAATCACTTTAAAGGTTTTACTTTGACTTCCTGAAGAAATTCTTATAAAATAAACACCATTATAAATAGTATCAGTTTCAATTATTGCTAATGTACTTCCTTGTAAAATTTTATTTTCTTTTATAATTTGACCTAATTCATTAATTAATTCAACTTTTAAATCATTTTCTGTCATTTGAGTTTGAATTGCTACGAATTCAGATGCTGGATTTGGAGCAATTATTACTTTTAAATCAATATTTTCAAATGTGATTGTAGTTAGAGTAGTTGTCCCTGCAGGTACTGATGTTACTGTTGTAACTACTTTATTTCCATAAAATGTTGGTCCAACCACATATGGATAAGCAGAATTATGATTGGCATCAACCGTTGTGAAATAGCAGTATGTACCACTTGGGTATTCAGGTGTTACACAAAAACGCCCGTTGTGAATATCAAGATAATCTTGTCCAGAATTAGCAATAAATTCATAATCCTCACGGTATAGTCCTAATGGATATGTTGCACTTACAGCAGGACCATCAGTAACATTAACTCCGGTATATAGATGTGTTCTGGTAGTAATATTTCGTAATCTAAAACTAGATTTCATTCGAGTTATTCCACCAGTCCCATTAGTATTAGCATACCCATAGGCACCATATATTGGAAAACCATCATAAGCAAATCCTAAAAGAGGTGAATGTTGTGTTGGGTTTATAACATATAATCCATCAGAAGGATAAGTATTACAAACTGAAGATAGTACTGATAAATCTAAATTGAAAGCACTAGGATTTTGGTGATGATGATAATTACCCATAGCAGGATGAGCTTTAGAGCAATCAAATCCTCCTCGTTCTGCTAATACTGCATCTCTATTCCAAACACCATCTCCCATTCCACCTAATGGACCTCCTGCATTTGCACCAGCTGATAATTTATACGAAACACCATCTCTATAATCAAATAGTGCCACACCGTTAATAAAAATACCAATATTTCCACCTGTTGTAGCTGTGGGAGTTCCCATATTTTGAATTGGAATTAAAGGAATTTTAAATATTTTATTTTGTGCAGTCGCTATTGACGGATTTCCATCTAAAAAAGGTCCTGTTATATAAGCAGGAATACCTGTTGCAGATACATAGACGTCAGTTGTATTATATTGAACGGTTTGAACGTTTGCTGCAACAGCATCTATAATTGGTGTAGAATTTCCAGAATTATAGTGTCGACCAGTAATTCCAGTAGAATTTCTTAACCAACTAGTGATTGCAGGATTAGTTTGCGAAAAAGTTGAAATACTTGCAAAAAATAGAAAGAATAATAGTTTTTTCATTTTATATAATTTAAAAGTTTAAACATAGTAACAATAAAAATTAAGTTTTAATTTATTTTGGATAAGAATATTTTTGGTTAAATAAAAAATCTTTATCCGATAAGGTTTTTAAAAAACTAACCAATTCGGTTCTTTGATTATCAGATAAATTCATAGGTATTAATAGCTCTTTTGACAAAGTTGAACTTTTCATAACTCCTGAATTATAATGTTTAACAACTTCATTCAGTGTTTTAAATCGACCATCGTGCATATAAGGAAAAGTAAATTCTATATTTCGTAATGTTGGAACTTTAAAAAGTAAGGAATCTCTACTATTTTGAGTAATTTTCATTCTTCCTATATCTTTTAGGTCTTTATCAATTGGTAAACCATTATTTTTAAAACCATTATTTGTCAATAATGGTTCTTTATGACATGACGTACAATATTGTTTAAAAATATCATAGCCTTTTTGTTCCATCTCGGTAAATTTTTCTTCTTTTCGAATGACTTTATCATATTTTGAATTCGAAGTGGTTAACGAAACTATAAATTGAGTAATGGCTTTTAACGTATATTGTCCCGTGATTTTTTTTGTTCCAAATGCCCTGTAAAATAATTCTTGATATTTTTCTGAATGTTGTAATTTGATAATTACATTTTCAAGAGTTTCATTCATTTCGACTTCACTTGTAATTGGTGCTAAAGCTTGTACATCTAAATGATTTACACCTCCATCCCACATAAATGTTTTACTCCAAGCTAAATTTTGTATAGTTAATGAATTACGGGTTCCTATTTTACCTTCTATTCCGTGACTTAAATCATGGTCAACATGAGTAAATCCAGTTGCCTGTAGATGACAACTTGCACAAGAAATTGTATTGTCTTTTGATAAAATAGGATCATAAAATAATTTTCTTCCTAATAGAAACCCTTCTTCTGTTAATGGATTATTTTTAAAATCATATACAGGTTTAGGCCAATTCTTTGGAATATCTATATATTTAGGAGTGGTAGTTTTTGTTATAAATCCAACCAAAACTAGAAATCCTGTTCCAATTAAAAAATATGTAATATAACTTCTCATTTGATAGTAAACATTTTAACACTATAATTCGCTAATTCCATAGCTTTTATGCCTGGGATCATAACTGAATTAGTTTCTGAAAGTAATAAATTGTCAAATAATTTAGCCAAATTCATTTCTAATTCTAAATTTTCTGATTTTGGATATAAGGTTACATTTTTCAATGCGTAATTTGGAGCTAAATAGCCACCAATATGAAAATAAAACCCATTTTTCCTGGTTTTACAACTCGAACTTATACCTTCAATTTTCATGTTAATATAGCCACTCTGCCAAGTCCAATACATTCCTTTTGAAGGGTCTAAATGTCCTGCTAAAGCACCTGAAACAGATGCCAAACTATCTACACCAATCGAAAAGGTTATTGTTTTTATTTTTTTGTTTTTCTTACAGATTGGAATGTTTAACGAATTCAAGTCTTTAAGTTGTACTAAATGAGATTTATTATCTTTAAAAACAGATTCGTCATCAAATACAAGTTTTATATTTGATAAATAAAAACTCAATTGGCTAATTTTTAAAGTATCATTATTTTTAGAAATATATTCAGAATCGATTATCAAAGGCATATTGTTCCATTTAACTTTAACAGATAAAGCCAATGAATCTGAATTTTGACCAAAAAAAGAATTAATTAAAAGTAGACAAATAATTAGAAACTTAGTTTTCATATTTCGGTATTTCCAATATTAAGACAACAAAAATCAAAAAAGGTTTAATCAAAGATAACCTTTTTTTTATACTTTAAAATATTCCTATATTTGAAATTTATTTTAAACAAATTAATACGAATATTGACCATGAAATTATTAGAAGGAAAAATTGCCATTATTACGGGCGCAAGCCGTGGAATTGGTAGTGGAATAGCAAAAGTTTTTGCTGAACAAGGAGCTAATGTTGCTTTTACTTATAGTTCATCTGTAGAATCGGCTTTGGCTTTAGAAAATGAATTAAACGCTTTAGGAATTAAAGCAAAAGGATACAAATCAAACGCAGCCGATTTCAATGAAGCTCAAAAATTAGTAGATGATGTAATTGCTGAATTTGGATCTATTGATGTATTAATCAATAATGCGGGAATTACAAAAGATAACTTATTAATGCGTATGTCGGAAGAAGATTTTGACAAAGTAATCGAAATCAACTTGAAATCAGTTTTCAATATGACAAAAGCTGTTCAGAAAATTATGTTGAAAAACCGTAAAGGTTCTATCGTAAATATGAGTAGTGTAGTAGGAGTGAAAGGAAATGCTGGACAAGCTAACTACGCTGCTTCTAAAGCTGGTATGAACGGATTTACAAAATCTATCGCCTTAGAATTAGGTTCAAGAAATATTCGTTGCAACGCAATAGCACCAGGTTTCATTGAAACTGAAATGACAGCTAAATTGAACGAAGAGGTTGTAAAAGGTTGGAGAGATGCTATTCCATTAAAGCGTGGTGGAACTCCAGAGGATGTAGCAAACGTTTGTGTTTTCTTAGCTTCTGATATGAGTGCTTATGTAACAGGTCAAGTTATTAATGTTGATGGAGGAATGCTGACATAAAAATATAAATTACTTATAACAATTCATAAAAAAAATGACGACAACTACCTTTCTATTTCTATTATTATCAGTAATTATTGCTGCTGGATTGTCGTTTTATCAATATTTATATAAAGTCAAAAATCAGTCAAAATTGTATTGGTTTTTGGCTTTTTTACGTTTTGTTAGTCTTTTTTCTATCTTTTTATTGCTAATCAACCCAATTATTAGCCGAAAAATCAATGAAATTAAGAAAGCACCTTTGCCTATTGTTGTGGATAATTCCAAATCAATTTCCGAATTAAAAGCAACGAAAGAAGCTTCTGAATTATATCAAAAAATAATTGAAAATAAAGCGATTACAGAGAAATATGACGTACAATTGTTTTCTTTTGATGATGAATTTAAGTCACTCGAACAATTAGATTTTAAAGGCAATCAATCGCATATTGATGGTGTTGCTAAAAATTTAAAACAGTTATATAGAAACACAAATTATCCTGTAGTTTTATTTACAGATGGAAACCAAACCATGGGAAATGATTATGTGTTCAGCTTTCAGGAAAACACAAGTGTTTTACCAGTTGTTTTAGGGGATACTACTACGGTTTTCGATTTAAAAATCAATCAAATTAACGTTAATAAATACGCGTTTTTAAAGAATAAATTTCCAGTTGAATTATTCTTGCAATACAATGGAAATCAAGCTATTTCAACCACTTTCGCTATTCAGAATGGCAATCAAACCATTCATAAACAAACCGTTAGTTTTTCGAAAGATAAAAGAGCACAGTCTATTTCTGTTTTGTTAAATGCAGACAAAGTTGGGATTGCAAAATATAAAGCCGTAATTTCTTCCAATATAAAAGAGAAAAACACGGTTAATAATGCCAAAAATTTTGCAGTAGAAGTTATTGATCAACGTAGTGAAATTGCTTTAATTTCAGCCATTAATCATCCCGATTTAGGTGTTTTAAAGCGAAGTATCGAAACCAATCAACAACGCAAAGTTTCCATCCTAAAACCAGATGAAGTAAAGTCATTACAGAATTATAATATTTTGGTTTTATATCAGCCAACCACTTCTTTTAAAGCTATTTTTGAACAAAATAAAGCAGCCCAGAATAACACTTTTGTCATCACAGGAACTGCAACCGATTTTAATTTTTTAAACCAAGTACAAAGTGATTTGTTATTTAAAATGTCGGCTCAAAAAGAAGATTATTTGGCTACTTATGAATCGAACTTTAATTTGTTTTCGCAAGCTAATATTGGTTTTGAAAATTTTCCTCCTTTGGAACATAATTTTGGTACAATTTCAATAAAAAGCAACGTAAATACCTTACTTTCTGCTAGAATTCGAAATGTACAATTACCAAATCCTTTGTTAACTTTTACTGAAAATGGAAGCAAAAGAAATGCTTATTTATTAGGTGAAAACATCTGGAAATGGCGCTTGGAAAACAACTTAAATAAAAAGTCTTTTGAAGATTTTGATCTGTTTACTGATAAAATTATTCAGTTTTTAGTAACAAACGCCTCAAAAAAGAATTTAAATGTAACATATGAAAGTTTTTATAATTCAGGCGAAAACATAGAAATTACAGCTGAATATTTCAATAAAAACTATGAATTTGACGACAAAGCTCAACTAACAATTCAAGTTGTAAATTCTAAAACAAAAGCAACTAAGAAATACGATTTACTCAAAGCAACGAATTCCTATAAAGTTAATTTAGACGGTTTAGAAGCGGGAAATTATTCGTTTAAAGTAACAGAAAAGCAATCTAATTCGAGTTTTTCGGGTAGTTTTGAAGTCTTAGATTTTGAAATCGAAAAGCAATTCGTAAATCCTGATAGAAATAGATTAGAACAATTGGCAACCAATACTAATGGAAAAGTGTATTATCCAAACCAAATAGAAAATCTAATCAAATCGTTAGTTGAAAACGACAATTATATTCCAGTTCAAAAAGCAACTATCAAAAAATCACCACTAATTGATTGGATTTGGTTGTTGATTTTGGCAATAATTGCATTAGCTACCGAATGGTTTATTAGAAAATACAACGGATTATTATAAAAGGTTAATTACTATTTCTCTCATAAATTTAGATTCCTTGTTTAATAGTTGAATGCCTTCTTTTTCGAAAATATTTCCGTTATGATTCACATTGTCAGCCAATCCACTCCAGGGTTCAATACACAAAAAAGGAGCGTTAGGCTTGGTCCAAATCCCTAAATAAGGAAATCCTTCAAACTGAACCGAAATAACAGGTTTATTCTTTTTTAAAAGCGTAAGTTCGTTGGACTTCATATGTTTGAATACCAGAGCATCTTTTTCAAAAAGTGCATAATCTAAATTGATTTGTCCGTTTTCTGAATGTATTTTTTTGGATGAATTGTTAAACTGTTCATTTTCTAATTCATAGGATACAAATTCTTCTGTTGCATTAAATTGTAAGGAATAATCTGAAAACGAATCTTCAATGGTAAATGCAGGATGTGCTCCAATGGAAAATGGCATAGTTTCATTCGATTTATTTTCAATCGAATAGTTCATTTTTAAGCTGTTTTCTTCCAATCGATATTCCAATTGTAATTGAAATTCAAATGGATAACTTTTTAAAGTTTCGGAAATACTTTCTAAGACAAAAACAGCAGAACTTTCGGTTTGATTCAGAATTTGAAATTCGAAATTTCTTGCGAAGCCGTGTCGCGGTAATTCATATTTTTTATCAGCAATGGTGTAAGTGTCATTTTTTAATCTTCCAACAATTGGAAATAAAATGGGTGACGTTTTATTCCAATAGGTTTCATCAACCGTCCAAATGTAATTTTGGTGGTCTTTTTCTAAACGAATTAATTCGGCACCAAGAGAATCAATTGATGCCGAAATTTTAGTATTTGAAAGTGTAATTATCATAATTAATCTTCTGAAATTCCTTTCCAAGTTCTTATTACTTTGGATAAAAAGAAAAGTGTTAGAATTGATAAAATAAAGTTTAAACAAAACATATGAAATACATGATCTTTCATCCATTCATATTCTGGTGATGTGTAGTTATAATTGTATCTATGTTCACCTCTTAAGTAATGTTCTTGAATTAAGAAATAAATTAATGGAATAATTCCTATGAAAGACCATAAAAATAAATTCAATGCAATTCTACTGAGTTGTAAATTCTTTTTGTTGAAATATATTAAGAAGAAATAAAATATTATCCCTAGAATAGTAAATAAAATTAAATAAGCATACATATCTCCTACGCCTGTAATGGCTGTTAAAATACCGTAAACAATGTTAATAACACCAGTTGTAACAATTGCAATCAACCAACTTTTTCCAGTTGTAACACGAAAAGAAAAAATCAAAATAGACAATCCAAAGGCGCCGTATAAAAATCCTAAAATCATTTCAATTTTAAAGAAGGAATCTGTGTGCGCTTCTGAAACCATGTCATATTTATCTTTTAGTACATCTTGTTGTACAAAATATTTCGAATATTTTCGTTCGCCATTGCCAATTTTTGTTGCATAGTCATAACTATTATAGGAATTATCAGTTTCATATTGTTTCAAATAAGGTTGAATGTATAAAAATTCATCAAATTCTGGAGCTTTGTAAACAATTTCAAACCATTTATCCATATTTAAATTAGTGGCTAAATCATGTTCTCTAATCAAGCTTAAGTAATTGTCCATTAATTTTTTAACTTCAGCTTGATTGTTTTGATCTAACCAATTTTGAACTTGAATTTTATTTAACGAATCTTGTTCTCTTGAAATAACAGTGAATTCAAATGTATTGCGATTTACTAATGAAAATTGGTCGTATTTTTTTCCGTTAAAGATGATATGGTTTTTATTGATATAACCAGAAACTGCCTCAACTGCTATACTTTCTTGTTCAGTAGAATATTCTGCAGTATTTGCATCTTCGGCATTATAATTAAGTGCCACTTTATTTCCTAAACTATCAATTAATCCAGATGCTAATGAATCTATTTCTGTTTCACCAAAACTGCCATCGATAAACATATCAGCGGTAGCAATAGTTTTGCAACGATTGGTTGTTTCTTCAAGCGAATAATAATTTTTTTGATGCAATTGTTTCCCAACAGAAAATGGTATATAAAATGTAATTAATAATGCACTAACAACAAATATTTGCAACCATTCGTAGAACAAACTATATTTTGATTTACTGTAAAACGATTTCAATGAATTGTTTTTAAAATAGTTAATCAACCATAAAATAATTATAATTATAACAAGCAAAACACCAAATAGTATGCAAGTTACTTCAATATCTAAATTATTTCTGTTCGAAAAATCGATGGTTCCATCTAAATAACCTAAGCCAAAAAAGATGAGGTGAAGTAGTAATCCAATGGCAACCATAGGAACAAATTTGGTGTTCCAAAGCAATGGATAATTTAATAATAATTTTTTCTGTATATCTTTAAACATGATTTTATTTTTTTAGTTCACAAAAAAGCGACGTGTTGAATTTGAAATATTTCGCATATAAGTCA
>Ga0255098_1000165_pt1 | contig 20787 bp, 14 predicted proteins | sample Colum_Atlam_RepC_2_FD_188440 | JGI IMG/M metagenome (GOLD analysis project Ga0255098, IMG submission 188440) | Freshwater microbial communities from Columbia River, Oregon, United States - Colum_Atlam_RepC_8d | ecosystem: Environmental > Aquatic > Freshwater > River | place: USA: Oregon... | reverse complement strand
GAGTAATCAGCTTCGGGGTGGGGCTTCAATGCTTGCTAATCCCATGAGAAGGCAGCTTGAGAAAGCTCTCTATGGAATGACTTTACGCTTGGGGCTGTTTTTCGTGATTCATGCAGTTTTAGCTGCTTGGGCAGCCTTTTACTGGTCCACTCAAGCCTGGTTGATTCTTAAGGGTGTGGGTCTTACTGCAAGTCTCGTGGTTTACATGGTGGTCGAATCCTTATTTTTGAGGTATAGGATGAGACAAATCTCATGAATAAGCAGTTTTTAATTAAAACCTATGGTTGTCAGATGAACGTTGCAGACTCCGAGCGGATGTCTGCTCTCCTCGTTGAGCAAGGGCTCTCTCCTACTGAGAAGGCTCTAGATGCTGATGTCATCATCATCAACGGATGCACAGTGCGAGAAAAAGCGGTGCACAAGGCGATTTCAGCGCTCGGTGAGTTGCAGAGCTTGAAGAAGAATGCTCGAGTAGAGGGCAAGGGTCCCATTATTGGGATTGGTGGGTGTGTAGGACAGCTAGATCAGGAGAGTCTTTTTAAGAGAGCACCTTATTTGGATTTCGTATTCGGCACGGATACAATTGATAATCTTCCTGAAATCATTCATCGCGTGAAAAGTGGTGAGCGACACGTCGTTTACGCTGACTTTGATAAATCGATGGACTATTCCACTGAAACTAAGGTTTTAGGTGGCAAGGCTCAAGCTTACGTCAATATTATGAAAGGGTGCGATAAGTACTGTACGTATTGTATTGTTCCTTTCACACGCGGCAAGGAGAAGTCACGTACTATCGATGAAGTAGTAGATGATGTAGCTCGTCTTGTTGCAGGTGGAGTGAGGGAAATCACTTTACTGGGTCAGAACGTGAACTCATTTGGAAAAGGCAATCCCAATGTGAGAAATCGCCAACCCGCAGAGCTTCATAACGTCATCGGAAAAGTAGGTCCAAGAGCAGGAGAAGAGAATTTTCCTCAGCTTTTAAGAGCAATTGATCAGGATCCTCGCTGCGCAGCTTTGAAGAGGATTCGATTTACTTCAAGTCATCCCCTAGATTTTAGTGATGAGCTGATTGAATGCTATGCTCCTGCAGAGCAAGGTGGAGTCTCTAGACTAGCAGCGCATTTACATTTACCTGTACAAAGCGGATCTAATGCTGTTTTGCAAAAGATGGGAAGGCACCATCAGATAGAATCCTACATTGCACAGATGGATCGATTAAGAGTGCTCTGTCCTGATGTTGGGATTACTACAGACCTCATTGTTGGATTCCCCACTGAGACGGATGAGGATTTTAAGAAAACAATTGAGCTTCTCGATAGAGTTCAATACGATAATATTTATGCCTTTGCTTATTCTCCACGGCCTGGAACTCGTGCTGCCAAAATGGTCGATAATGTTCCTGCTCAAGTGAAGAATGAACGACTCAATCAACTTCTACAACATCAACTTAAGATTGCAGAAAAACGTTTTGCTGCTCAAGTAGGTAAAGTCATGGAAGTCCTGGTTGAGGGTGAGGCCAAGAATCAGAACCTGATGAATCACTACACGAAGGAAGATGAGAAGCGAGGCGCTGAGGATGTGCTCTCAAATTCATCTCAATCTGAATCAGGATTCGAGACTCAAGCAGCCGGTGCTGTGACAAAAGCACGAGTTTGGACGGGACGAACGACCTGTAATCGGGTTGTGAACTTTGTCTCAGATTCTCCTAGAAACCTCGTAGGTCAGTTTGTTCAAATGAAAATCATCGGTTCTACTCGGTTGTCTTTGCAGGGTGAGCTCATTACAGGGGATTTGCAATGATATTGCCCTATAAGGGGAGTTGGCCAAAGATTCATGAAACCGTATTTCTTGCTCCGTCCGTAGATGTGATCGGAGATGTAGAAATTGGGGATCATTCTAGTGTTTGGTTTCAATGTGTGATTCGAGGAGATGTGAACTGGATTAAGATTGGCAGTAGAACCAATATTCAAGATCACTCGATGCTTCATGTGACTCGCGTGAAGAGTCCGCTTCGGATTGGAGATGAAGTCACGATTGGACATCGAGTCACTGTACATGGGTGCACGATCGGTAACCGCATCTTAATCGGGATGGGAGCAATCATCCTAGATGATGCTGAAGTGGGTGATGATTGCATGATTGGCGCAGGCGCACTGGTCACGAAGGGCATGAAGATTCCTTCTGGAAGTTTGGTCTACGGATCTCCCGCTCGTGTGATTCGTCAACTCAATGCTGAAGAACTTGCTTTTTTGAAGCAAAGTGCTGAGAACTATGTTCAGGATGCTAAAAATTACTACGGCAGCATCCCCGGTCCTGAGCGTTTAGGCGCATCTCACTCAGATTTAGATATTTTCCCCACAGGCTATGGGGCTGCTTTTGGTGAGGATGAGCGGTAACGAACCCAAAAAATTCTAGAATAAGATGGATATTGGATTGTAGATGTTCATAAAAAATGGATTTCCGTAGGCAGAATCCTCAACTATGGATTCTTCTCTTTTCCAGAAGTGCAGGCTTGCTGCAGGCCATAAGTATCCAAAAGCATAGCTCGTTGGATTTTTAAGTGAGTCGGAGAACACATTTGCTGAGGGGTAGTGGTCGTAGTTTGTGACTAGCTTCTGCATTAGATCCTGCATGGATAGTCTGATGAGTTTCGCCTTGAGTAAATATTTGTTCTTTTCTACCAGGTTACTCTGAGTGCGAATGGCCTGTCTGAGAGCCAGCGCATGAGCTACTCTTGAGTGTGTGATCGTGAGAAGTAGGCGGAGTTCTTCATTCTTCACAAACTGTGTATCTTTGAGTTGATCAACAGCTTGTTCCAGGAGGGTAATTTCTGAATGGAGAGCGTAGGAGTCTCGTTTGAGTTGCGTGAAGGTTTTTCTTTTCAGGAGGTACTGCCTAAGAGGAGGGCAAAGCTCCTCAGTGAATGAAGCTGAGGTGATCATAGAAATCAATCCCTTCTTCTTGAAGTACTCAGTTTGGTAGTCAGCCTCATTTTTCCATTCTTGAATATTCTCACCTAAGAGTCGAAGAGCAACAAGTGGTTCGTTTGCGTAGTCCTCGGAGTTAAATAGAGCCACGCTCCAATCTTGAAGCCAATAACCTAGGCCCTGCCCACTTGTGAATGTCAGATGGCCTGTGACACCCAAGGACTGAGTAACCTCCATATCCTTGGAGCGCGTCTTGAGGTAATCCGTGAGGAGGAGTGGGATGTCCTGATCCAGCCCTACCCAGTAACTGGTTTCTGGATAGTACCAAGTGGGTCGGCGTTGGACCTGGGATTTCATGAAATTCAGCATATCTGAAAAATTGGTGCGGCCATACATAGGAGCGTGATCATCGGTTAGGCCATAAAACATGAGTGTGTGCGGCAGCACTCCTACGTTGGGGTTGGAAAACTGGGGGAGAAAATTAAAGTTACCGTACGTGGGGTGATACTGGTTGATTGAGGCATGTGTTTTTACAAAGAAAGATTTGTCGTACTGAGTGAGATGTTCTTCAATAGCTGCAATGAGCTGGAGCTCAGCCTCGTAAGAAGAGTGGGTAAATTCAGTTGTTCCCATATCAACGGACATGAAATCAAAGTTGATGTTCTTAACATACTCTAGGATTCCGCTTGGGATTTGATCGAGTTTGCGCTGAAGTGAGGTTTTTGGGAATAAGAAGCTGCCGATGATATTGGGGTATACGAGGTGCGCACTTTTTTGTTGCTGCATCTCAATACTCAAGCTGATTCCTGTCACGATTCCAAGTTTATGTGCCAGTGCATATGGACGCTTTAGATTTCTTGAAAGCTCATTCAAAGGTACAGTTCTCAGTAAAACAATCTCAACAATATTCTGTTGGTTTCGAGCTAGCCAACGAACATAATCTAGGGCTATGTCAGAGTCGCCCTCAAGAAATCCCTTAACCCATTCATTAGGGTGTTCTGTATGAAGGTGAAAGCCTCGATGCTTAAAGCGGGGTTTCCACGTCCAGGATTTTCCACACTTCTCCTGGATCTGATTGAGAGTAGGAGAGATTTGAGTTCTGGGGTGTGGAAAATAAAATCCAAGATTGTGAAGTCCCCAGTAGAAAGTGGCTCCCCATTCGTGGGGTATCGCCTGAATATTCATCTTGAGGTTTGAGGGGTCAGAGCAATCCAAGCTGATTTGATTCGTCTGATCAGACTCTGAAATTGATCCAATCTGAATCTGAGTTTGAGAAAGGCCAGCAACTCTGAGGATTTGCTCCAGATCCTTTTCAATTGCATTGTGATTGGGGATGATCGGGAGGGTTGATGCATGACCCTCATGTTGCAGAGAAAGGATGAGAGTAATTAGAGTGATGATTGTAGTAAGAATATGGCGAACTAGATGCATGATCTTTCCCCCTTCTTAAAATTCTCTGTTGTCCTCCTCTCATAGTTTAATTCCAGGGTCTAGTACTGTCTTATTGCACCTGTATCATCAGGTATTTCTTGGTGTTTTATTAGGTTATAAGGCTTTTGGGGGGAAGTTATGTTATGAAATCAAGAATTATATGTTTTTGACGATAAATCAGATGATGAAAAGTGTATGTTCACTCATGAGCCTGATTGTGTTTTTATCAAGTACCTCCCTCTGGGCAGCTAGTCGATCACGCACGGGAGCAACCCTGTTGTCGACTCCAGATTGGAGGACTTATGATAAATATAACGAGGTTTTAGCTCAACTTAAGAAAAATACAGAAAATCAATTCAAGGGATTTGCTGATCCTGCAAGTCCAGATACTCCAAATAAAAAAGATTCTGCAGATCCGCCATTCACTCCAGCAGCGAAATCGATACGATCTGCAATGAGGGTTTTAGTTGAAAATCCCAACCACCTCAATCCGCGCGATCAATACAAGGCATTCATTAAGGAGATACGAAAGCTCAGTCAGTTCTGTCACTCAGAGCAGGTCAGTGCTGAGTGTAGTCTCGAGGATCATAAAGGGAAAAACCTTCTGGTTAAGATTCTCTATACCGGGACTGATATGACTGAGTTTAACTCAAAACTCACCTGTGCAGTTTCTGGTAAATCTCACCCCATCCAAGGGGACGTGCCTTCTCAAATTGAAGAAAGATTAAAGACTATTGACGAGACCATTTCTAGTCTCAGTGACGTAGATGATGGACTGCACTCGAGTCCGAGTCAGATTCATCTTTTCGCGAATTGGGCTCAAGCTGCGCGTGGAGGCTATAACTCAGGGGCGTTTGACCCAAACCTACAGGGGAATCTTCTCAGTGTGAAAGCAAGATACTCTTTACGAGGATCCACTTCTGGTGCTCTTCAAGAACACTTCGCTTTAAGAATTCCCACTCAGACTATTAATAACTCCGAGGATCAAGTGATGATTACTCCTGAGTTTGAAGCCTACGTCGATAGCTTGGCTGCTGAAGACAAAAAGCACACTTATATCAATCACCAAGACATCTCAGGATCTAAAGTTAAAAGTGGCTGGAGAAAGTTCTTCCCGTTTGATGATGAGAGACCTCGTGTGAATAAACTACATGATCTTTCATCTCAGAAGAGGAACTTGATTGTGATTAGTCTGAATAAAGACTCTAGTTTTTATCATCAAAAGGGACCAGAGTTTAGTCAGTCCAACTACAAAGCTTTTAGACAAAAACTCGTAGATATTCTTGTACCCCCGACTCAGGCTAGCGAAAAACAAGCGATTGAAAAGCACGGAATTTTGCTCAGTGACTTATGGAACCCCGATAAGTTTAAGGATTTGCCACGAGATTCACACGCTGCTAAACGCGCTGTTAGAGAGTACATGGAGGGATTGGTCGATTCTCTAGCTCAGAATGTATTTAATGTTAAACTAGGAGATCCTAAAAGCGTGATCTCTGAGGATTCTCGTAGAGCTCTCATTGAGATTGCTTACCATCATATCTCCGATTACGCATCAAGGGAGTCTTATTCGTCCAATCGGTCGTGTAAAGATGCGATTGATCGTGGAGGAGGAGCTAACGCATTTGCCTATACATACACAATGTTGAAGGAGATTTGTGAGTCGCCCCAAATGACGGATGAAGATTTTAAAACACGGGTGAATGCACTCCCTGGAATGCTCTTCTCAGATGCGCTGAATGTGAAGAAGAGAGCTATTATTAAAGAGCGTTTAGTCAATTATCAGCACGCAACTCATGCACTGATAAAATCTCTTAAGTCTAACGGTTGTCAGGTGTTTGATGGGGCTCACTTGGGTAAATACAGTTACCTGAGTCACCCCAAGTTTGGGACCAAGCTTGCTCATCCTGAGTTGAGAGATCCCTTAATGCGAGAGGGATGTACTCAAAGCTCAACTTCACCGCCAGCTGATCAGTGTCTCACTTTGCATCAAGATGCATTTCCATTGTCTGATACTCAAGTGGGATCGTTTCTATCTGAGCAGTCGGGGCTTTTGCGGATCATCAGAAAAACAATAGGAGATCAGAAGTCTGAGGATGAGGATCCTCTATTGAATGTTGATTAGATGGCATGGAAGAAATGGCACTTCATCATGGATTGCACCTAAAAGTTGAGGAGATGAAGGAGTGAGAGCAAACTCCAACGAGGTTAAATGAAGTTATCTCAGTTTTCAGCAGTCTCAGGGCAGCAGATTAGAAGGCATGTTCTCGCTCCACTCTCTATTGTGACTGCACTTTTATTCTGGGGAGTTGGAGAGGTAGTCTCTTTTGAACAGCCCGGGCTTCGAGTGCAGGCAAGCTCAAATGTGAGAGTGGCTTGGAACTTCTATCATTTAGTTTACTTGCGCTTGAGAGATTCTCCTCAGATCTGCCAATCTGCTCACAAGGAGTTCTCTCAACTGAACTCCTTCCAAGCTAGACAATGCCATGATTATATGAGTTCCCTCTATCTCGACTTATCCATAGGTTCAGTACCGCTTGTAGTCCCTCTAGTTTTATATATCCTTTTTTCGGCTTGGGCTTCATGGCTCTATGCCACGGCTCACCGGCGTATCCAGAGTAAGCACCCCAAAGCCATTGGTATTCTCACGGAGCCCATGGAGTTGCCTATGGACTCCTTTGGTTGGTGGGGGTGTCTTAGACCTGTGATGGTTCAGCTCAAGGATAAGCGCCAAATCAAGGTCTACCTCTCGTACTCTGATCAAATCTCAGCTCCAGGCAGAAGAGTCGCTATTTTTAAGCTCTTTCCCCGAGGTAAAAGCAGGTATGTCGCAGTGCCGTATCTGCCCGAACTCTTTGTGAGGGGATAGGTTTTGTCGATTCTGCCTGAGTTCCCTGCTCGATGAGGTGACTTTTGGGTCAGATCTCGTCTCAATTGGGTTACGATGGGTGAGTCCTCCAAATCTCTTGTCCTTTCTCTGATCTACTCAGCCCATCAACTCTAAGCTCCTCTTCTTAGTCTGACGACTGTTTTTGTTGAACTTGACTCTGGGCTAAATGAGCCCTAATGCTTATCTCAGGGAGCGGATGGAGAAGTGAAATTGAACTGAAAAAAATGAGGTCTTGAGCGAGGAGTCACTTGAGATGTCTTGAGGGAGGGGAGGAGTATGAATTTGAGTGTTTTTGTTTGATATCGAGCACTCAATCACTCCTGAGGCTGAGCTAAAATATGATTTAGACCCTAGTAATTTAAAGCTGCCTCCGTTATTCAAACAGAATGCCTTTCGTACATTTGCACGTGCACACCCAGTATAGCCTACTTCAGGGCGCTATTCATGTGGACGCTCTAGTTGAGCGAGTGAAACAGCTTGGAATGTCTTCGGTAGCAATCACCGATACGCATAACCTCTTTGGTGCAATTGACTTTTATCTCACCGCTCAAAAGGCAGGAATTAAACCCATTATTGGCTGTGAAGTCTTTTATGCCCCTCATGGGAGAAACTCAGTTCAACAGCCTGCAAATGCTCTCTCTGCTCATACCCCACGATTTCATCATCTTGTCCTTTTGTGTAAGAACTTAGAGGGCTACCAAAACTTATGTAAGATGGTCACTCGGTCTTACACTGATGCTCCACCTCCTCAGAAAGGCCAGCCGGCTGGTCCAAGAGCTGTGGTGGATCGCCAAATGTTGGATCAGTACGGTGATGGATTGATCGTCCTCTCAGGCTGCATTCGAGGTGAGCTTCCGTATCTTGCCCTCATGGGTGAGGAGGAGCGAGGTGTTGAATCCCTCCTCTGGTTGAAGAAGCGCTTTGGAGATGATTTTTTCTTAGAGCTTCAAGATACTCCTCTGCCTGAACAAGAGCATGTCAATGAAGTCCTTAGTCGTTGGGGTGAGCGACATGGAATTGAGTGTGTTGCAACTACAGATTGTCACTACCTCGAACCCCATGATTCAGAAGCTCATGAGGTTCTGCAGTGCATTGAGCATGGAAAAAATTTGGATTTTGATCGCCCCAAGAGCTTAGTTCCAGCTGAGTACTACCTCAAGTCTGAGCAACTCATGCGCGAGTGTTTTGAGAGATTTCCCAAGGCCTGTGATAATACCCAAGTCATTGCCGATCGTTGTCAGCTTGAGTTTAAGTTCAAGGACGATAAAGGCAGACCGATCTATCACCTTCCTCGGTTTAGACCTGAGACCATTCCTGCAGATGCTGAGTTTGATCTGATTGCATACTTCAAGGAACAAGCCTTACAAGGACTTCTAGCTCGCTTTGAAGAACCCTTGTTTCAAAAAAAGAAATCTCAGGAGAACTGGTCAGAGCTTCAAAAAAAATACGAAGCTCGCCTTGAAGATGAACTTGCGATGATTGCAAGGACAGGCTTTGCCGGGTACTTCCTGATCGTTGCTGATTTTATTAACTGGGCTAAAAGAAACGATATTCCCGTAGGGCCGGGACGTGGATCCGGTGCAGGCTCTCTCGTAGCCTACTCCTTAAAGATCACTGATATTGACCCTATTGAGTTTAATCTCCTCTTTGAGCGATTTATTAATCCTGAACGCATTAGTATGCCCGACTTTGACGTGGACTTCTGTCAGGATCGAAGAGGAGAGGTGATTGACTACGTGGCCAAACGCTACGGCTCTGAAAACGTGTGTCAGATCATCACCTTTGGAAAGCTTCAGGCAAGAGTTGTACTCAAGGATGTGGGGCGTGTCCTCGGGCTTTCGTTTGCTGAAACAGATCAGCTCACTAAGCTTTTACCGGATGAGCTAGATATTACTCTCTCTCGAGCCTTAGAGGTCGAGCCTCGTCTGAGGGAGAAAATGGAAAATGACCCGAGACTGGCTCAGGTCGTTAGGTACGCTCAATCTCTAGAAGGGCTCTATCGTAACGCAGGTATTCATGCGGCTGGAGTGATCATCACTGAAAAGCCTGTTGTCTCCTACTGTCCCCTCTATGTAGGCCGAGACGGAGATCTCGTCACTCAGTTTGATAAAGATTTTGCTGAAGCCATTGGGTTAGTGAAGTTCGATTTTCTTGGTCTAAAAACGCTTACCGTGATTAGTAATGCCGTACAACTCGTACGTAAGGTTGCAAACCCAGGCACCCTGGATGCTGAGTTTTGCCTGGAGAAAATGAATTACCAAGATCCAGCCGTTTTTGCTCTGATTAGCTCAGGAGATACAGATGGAGTGTTTCAGGTGGAAAGCTCAGGGATGAAAGATCTCTGCACCAGGATTCAACCCAACTCCCTGGAAGATCTCACCGCGATTAATGCTCTTTATCGACCAGGTCCCTTAGGATCAGGCATGGTTGATGACTTTATTGATCGAAAGCATGGCAGAAAACCGATCTTATACGATGTTGATGCTTTAGCTCCGATTCTAAAGGACACCTATGGGGTCATCCTCTATCAAGAGCAAGTCATGCAGATTGCTCGTGAGCTTGCAGGCTATTCCCTCGGACAAGCAGACCTTTTGCGCAGAGCTATGGGTAAGAAAAAACCAGAGGAAATGGCTAAGCACCGAGAGATTTTTGTAAAAGGAGCCACTGAAAAGGGACTCCTGGCTGAAAAAGCTGAATCCATTTTTGATCTCATGGCAAAGTTTGCAGAGTACGGTTTTAATAAATCACACTCGGCAGCTTATGGCATGCTCACCTATCAAACTGCTTATCTTAAAACGCATTATCCTACAGAGTTCATGGCAGCTCTCATGACGACTGAAATGGATAATACGGATAAGATCACGAAGTACATCCATGATGCTCGTCAGCATGGAATTCCGATCCTCTCTCCTGATGTCAACTCCTCTCAAAAGCGCTTCAGCGTGGAAATGATTGACTCAGAGCAGGGCAATCAGACGACCAAAGCCATTCGATTTGGTCTGGAAGCAATCAAAGGAGTAGGTGGAATTGCAGTCGATACAATTCTAGAGGCGAGATCAAATGGAAAATTCAACGGAGTACTAGATCTCTGTAAGCGTGTGTCCACGCGCAAGGCAAATAAGAAAGTTTTAGAATCACTCTGTCTGGCTGGTGCATTAGATACTATTGCAGAAGTGAATCGTGCAAGTCTCTTTGTTTCTCTAGAAGCTCTTCTTCAACATGCCGGTGATGAGCAAGAAGAACGGGAACTAGGTCAATCCTCTCTTTTTGATTCTTTTTCTTCAGATGAGATTAAACTCCTCACTCCAGTTGATGCTATTTTTAAACAAGAGCCCGAATGGCCCAGCTCAAAAAAGCTCTCCATGGAAAAAGAAGTCGTAGGTTTTTACGTCTCAGGGCATCCCATGGATGGCTGGCAGAAAATCTGTGATCACTGGTTGGGTTGGAATACTGAAAAACTCAAGAACGCTGCTTTGGAAAAACAAAAGCAACAGAAGAAATCCTCAACTTCGAATGAGGGTTTTGATCAGTATGGTCCCCCTCGCTACAGAGCCCCCAAAACAGAGGTGAGACTTGGTGGGTTGCTCTCTGAAGTGAAAGAGGTCATGACTAAGAAGGGCTCCCGCATGGCCTTTGCTCAAGTCGAAGATCTTAAGGGAAAACTCGAAGTCATTTTCTTTCCAGAAGCCTATACTCAACTCCAAGAAAGCTTAAAACGGGCTATTGCCGAAGCAGAGCCTGTAGTGATTACTGGAGAAGTAGAGTTCAACGACGAGACACCAAAAGTACTTGTTAAATCCTTGGAGTGGATCTCAGAGGCTCATCGAAGTCAAATCCAACAAATTGTGATCCGCCTAGTCCCTGGAGATGTATCGACGGATCAATTGCGTGAACTGAAAAAACACCTCATACAAAATCGAGGGAAGTGCCCGGTTAAGATTCAGTTCGTTGATCCTACATTTAGAACCGTTTTAGACCTTCCTAAAACACTCTCGGTTGCAGCCTCTCCTCAAGTCGTCATCTCAATCAATAAGATCTTTGGGAAGGACGTTGTAAGCTTGCATTAGCCGGCGGGAGTGTTAGTCTAATAGGTATATGAAACCCTTGAAGTTTCACTCACCTAGATCAATTCTGTTAGGAATCCTGACTCTCACTCAGGCCATACTCTCTCAGGCTTATGCAGTAGGATCTCCACATAACTCGCCAGCTCCCGGAGCCAAACACCAGGAGCATTCCCAACTCAAGGCAGCTCTTCTACAATACTACTCACAGCTGGGTCCCTTAGAGCCTTGGCAAGAGAGACTCTGGCAAGAAGAAGTCCTCCCTCAAGCCCCTCGTTTTATCAAGGACTACAGAGCGCTTCCTTCTGGTATTCAAGCCGATGTTGATATTCAGGGAGTTCAGAGTTTTCTGAAGTTTTACGCGCCCGTAGCCTTCCGCTCTAGTTCTTCAATTAAACCTAAACTTTTGGTCTATCTTAACACTCAATCGCAGTGCCAAAAGTGCATGCAAAGCCTAAGTCAGATTAAGTCCTATGTTAGTAATGTCTTGGATAATCGAGGCTTTCAACCCCTCTGGGTGAGTGATCAAGAAATGGTGACTGACTCGCCGGGTTTATCGCTTCTTGAGGATCGACTTAATGCGCTTTCTCGTCAGAGAAAAGAACGTGGCGGTATGATCATTACCTGGACTCCTGCCTCGGAGGAGGAGATTGATACGGCGCATGCTGATGAGCTTAGGTTCACTGTTGATGTCTTAATCATGCTTAAGGGAATGTCTAAGATTCAGAGGAAAAAAGAAATCTTAGAGAATGTGAGTTTTATCTCCACGGTGAGTCGTCTCGTCACAGATATATTTACTGATCTAGGCTCGCAGTGGGATCAGTTAAAACTCGACGAGGCTGATTCTGTTCAGTCTGAAGTCTTCATTGAGATTGACGGAGCAAGAGACTTTGAGCAGTATTTGAAAATCAAGAGTGAGCTGACAGAGCAACTCAAGTCATTTGGTGTGCTCTCAGATCGCGCTATTTCAAAAAAAGATCTAACGCTCGTTGTTTTTACTCAGACGAAAAAAGATGAAATTCAAAGAGTCGTGTTTAATTCTAAATCTCGTTGGGATCTTTCTAATCGCTTTCAAGTGAGTGTTCACTAAAGGGAAGTCTATTTTCTTTGGGGGGGGTATGAGTCAAAGTATCAAATTCATGTTGGTCCTTGTCTTAAGTCTTGTTTTTCAGGGGTGTCAAAGCATGTCCACCCTACGCTCATCGTCTGCTGATGAGATTCCGGAAAGTGACCTCCCCGTAGGGTTCTACTCAGGAAAAGCAAATCAGAATATCTTAGTTGATCCGTATTCTCAGTCGGTTAAGACTTCAGGTGACCCCAAAAAACGTGTGGTAGTACTGAACTTCTGGAATGCCTCTCCCGTGAAGTTGGATTTCTTAGGCCCATTTGCAGCTGATGAACTCAGGAGAGGGCTTGCCATATCTCAAAGAGTGATCTTTCCAACAGACGCTAAGACTGAGACGACTACAGAGGATTATATTCAGGGCGACCAAGTAAAGGTGGGACAATTAGTGAGAGAGGGTCGTCGCCTCGGAGTGGCCGTGATTGTAATCGGTCGTGTTTCAAAGATTGTGTTTAGACAAAAAGGCGATGATGTCGGAATTTTTAGAAAAAAAGAAGCCTTAGCAGCAGTAGAAGTTGAGTACAAGGTGTTTGATGTTCAAAGTGGAAGGGAGATCTTAGCTGATTCACGATTTGGAGAGGTCGTAGGAACGTCACTTGTTGTGTTTGAAGATAGTAAGATACAGGACCCTACTTATCGAGCTGATCTCATTAAAGGAGCACTCAGGGAATCTATCGCTCGAATCATCCCTGATGTTCTCATTGCCGTGGATAAGCTCTCCTGGCAGGGAAGGATTGCTCGCGTACAATCAGATAAAATCTTCATCAATGCGGGTAAGACCACTGGAATCATGCCTGGAGATATTCTTCTCGTTCAAACGCAGGGGGATGATATCTATGATCCTCAAAGTGGAATCTACCTTGGACAAGCCAAAGGACACTCAAAGGGAACTCTTGAAGTAGTGGATTTTCTCGGTACCGACGGAGCCATTGGAAAGATCCACTCAGGCGGTAATTTCAAAGAAGGAGACCTGGTTCAGCTCTATTAATCGAGAAAGCTTTTATGCTAGAGGAGAGGAGATGAAGGACACGATCCCAGAATCTCCTCATTCTAGTATTTTTCGAGTTGAAGTCTATCGATCCTCACCTCAGAAGTTGTGGACTTACGAACAATTAGATCATTATCAGAGGAAAATTGCAGAGCGTGTACAAAAAGGAGAGCCCGGTGCATTGCTCCTCTCAGAGCTTGCCCCAGTCATTACTCTGGGCAGAAGAGCTGAACTGGCTCACTTCCTAGTCTCCCAAGACGATCTGTTGCAGAAAGGTATTGAAGTTTATCCCACTGATCGGGGAGGCTTAGCTACTTTTCATGGTCCTGGTCAGTGGGTATTATTTCCAGTGTTGAGTCTTGAAGAGCTCACTGGAGACTCAAGGGGAGTGAGAGCTCTGGTAGACCAACTCCTTCAGATTGCTTATGAGGTGGGAAGTCAGTATCTCTCGAGGGTTGAGGTGAGAGGGGGGGTTGAGCAAGGTGTTTGGAGTGAGTGTGGAAAGTTTGCTGCGGTTGGAGTCCATATTGATCGTGGTGTTGTGCTTCATGGATTATCCATTAATGGCTTTAAAATACCCGAAAGTTTCTATGGGATTAAGCCCTGTGGCTTAGACTCTCCCGTTTCATACCTCTTAGAGCAACCCGATGAGAAGGAGTTTGAAAAGCTGGGAGCTGACATCTTAGAAGCAGCTCAGAGAGCTTTTTTTAGGCCAAAAAGCCTCATCAATCTCTGTTGACTCCATCAACGAACAAGGTTATAAGCCTTTAAGTCAACTCGACAACCTATTCTGTTGGCGCGTAGCTCAGTGGCAGAGCACCACCTTGACACGGTGGGGGTCGTTGGTTCAACCCCAATCGCGCCAACCATTTTTTTAATCAAACCCATTATTAATGAATAAAAAAGGTGCATGAGGATTTCTCCTCACACACCCTTCTCATTTATCTAGGCACTGAATTTTCTAGATAAATGCACTGAAAATTGAATCAAACTTCCTAAGTATACTGAACTGTACTGACTTAGCCCCCGTCTGAATGCCCTTCAGCTTTTGCTGGATCAACCCCAGAGGTAATTGCAGGATCTTTTACGGTTAAGGCAACTCCAGTTGCAGCCTCATCTCCCTGAGCTTCAGCTCTGAGTGTAGGAGGATGTAATCCAGCTCCGGCTCCTGCGTGAGTTGCAGCTGCACTATCGTCACTTGCTGCGCTCATGGTGGTAGAGATTGCTGCAGCTGCAGGGGGTTGCGCTAATCCTAAAGTAAATTCCCCCCAGAGTAGTGCATCACTTACAGAACTGGCTGCAGCTGAGGATTCAATGAGTCGAATCAGGTTTTGTATTCCGTGTTGCTCAAGGAGAACTTTAGGTAACCCAGATCGAGAGTACTGAGATCGCGTCGGGTCAGCTCGATCCTCTAAGAGCGCGTTTAAATGTACGGTCTTAGACTTGAGCTGAGCGTAGAGAGTCTCAATGCGAGTCTTGAGTTTAGAAGCATTTGAGGCGTGTGCGGATAACTCCACTACTCCTGCTGCAGCACTTGTGGCGCTTACTGCTGTAGGAGTGAGTAAGACTTGAAGTCTTTGAGTAGTCTCGCTTACGGACTCTTCGAGTGTTGGCGTGTGTGCAGCAGAACATCTACTTATCAGTGATCTAAAAATTCCTGAGAAAGACCAGCCTGCCGCTTCCGTTCTTGAGTTTAAAAGTGTTTGAGCTTCTTGCAGGCTCATCTGGAGAGACTCCCTTAGTTTATGAATCCTAGATTGCAAATCTGATATCTGAGATTCACTTGCTAGATTCGCTGTTGAGGTGAGTTCGTGGAGCATCCATCGAGTTTTATTCCTATGCAAACCAAAGTCAGTTTCGGTATTCTCAACAGTGATTACTCTTCCTTCATGGTGGCCTAAGGTTCCGATGTGATCCGTATCTAAAGCTACAGTTGTAATTTTTCTACCTTGAGTGGTAAACCAATCAGGAGTGCCTACGGAGGGTTTGAGGCTTGAAGGAGTAAGATCCTTGGAGATGGCTACGATCGACTCCAGTGTTGCTCCTGGTCCATTAAATGAAAAGGAGACATCCTCCTCAAGTGATGCCGCAACGGTGGAGAGGTATCCTCCCAAGGAGTGACCTACCCAGTAAACTCGAGGTCTTTCGCTTGTGAGACTTCTTTCGGTAGCTTCAGTAATCATAGCTGATCCAATACCTCGCACCTGCTCGATACTTCGAAGTAAAACTGGATACGGGTCAGCAAAGGTTCCAGCAGCAATGCCTACTCGGGCGGTTGCCGCAGTAGCTTGCGATGCAGCTGAGACAGTAAAACCGGCAATTCCCCCTATAGTACCACCAACGACACCACCTGCTACAGTGCCTGCAGCGGCAGTTAGGGGAATTCCAACTCCTCCACTCACTGCTCCTACTGTAGTTCCACCAATGGCACCAGCTGCGGCTAATGTAGCTGCGCCCCGTGTAGCACCTGTGCCAATGCCTCGAGCCCCTTCTACAAAAATGCTTCCTGTTTCTGCGAGACAAACAGAGGCGAGATGACAACTTCTCTCAAGAGTTGAAGCTCCCACAGTTCGGTTAGAGAGAACGGTGTGGAGATGAGAAGAATAAGTCTTCGATACACCACTGAGCTGGGTTGCTGAACGAGAAAGCTCATTGAGTGAGGCTATTGAGTGTTTTTTATGGTTGATCTTATGTTGAATCCCTTGGAGTTCCTTAAGGAGTTGATTTGCTCGTTCAGATTTTCCTGAGCCAGAGTGAATTTCTGCCTCTAGGGCTGCAGTGATTGAAGTGTATGCAGAGTCATCAAGAGCGCTTGGCACTGCTACCTCTAACAAAGCTTGAGCTCTTGCGATCTGTTCAGCGCGAATTGCCTCAAGGGCAGCCACTCTCTCCGTAATTCTTGCTCGTTTTGCTGCAATCTCTTCCTCGCTCATTGCAGCCATGAGGTGTGTTTGAGATGCATGGTGTCTTTGGGTGCTCATGATTGTTCTGCTAATCTCATCATTCTTCATGTGGCGACCAATTCCGTAGTCAGCACGAAGGTTTTCAATTGCTGCACTCATATCATCTTTCATGTTCATGTAAGTTCCGCGTGTGGAGATCACGAGTGTATGGTTGCTTGGATTGTAAAACCCTAGAACTTGAATATCCCCACGATTCTCACCTCTAAGGTAGGTGTAGCCCATTCGGGTGAGGTACTCTGATTCTTGCACGGAAAAAGGGTGGGTTGCTTCAAAATCGACTACCGTCGGTGCAGAGGCCGCGCTTCCACCAGTGGCTGAAGCCGATGCTCCTGTGGCAGGGAGTTTACGATAGGATAAGGCTGCAAGTCGACCCAAGAGGAGAACTTCGCGAATGGAGCCCTTATCTAGTTCATTTAATCGATGCGATTCACTATAGAACGCTCGAGCTACCGTTGCAGAGTCTGCTACTCCTTCAGGTGCTACTCCGGTAAGGGCTTTTCCCATGGCGTGAGAAGATTGAGAGTTTGAGAGTAGAACTGTAAAAACTAAAAGAGAACCTAAAACACGCTTCATAATCCACCTAATAAAAAATTTCACCCCTGAGTCAAAAGGACGACGGGCCAGAATATAAAAACAAACAAAAACAGTCAATTAATAAGTATTCTGATTTTACTTATTTTCGTGCGATTTTTAAATGAATGAGATCAATAAAAATAATTAATTAAATTTAGTTTAAAAAAATATATTCTTAATTGAGTGTCTCGAATCGATTAAATCTCCGCAGATTCTTTCTAAGTGATGAAGTGAATTTATACGGAGTAGAGTATTTTTTAAACTCAGGTTTATTTAATATAAGGTACAGGTGAGATTATGTCAAAAAAGTCAATAAATACAATAAGATCGCCAAAACAGAACCGCTCTAAAGAGACAGTGAATTATATCTTGGAGGCAACTGCTCAGATTTTAATTAAGTCAGGTGAAGTTTCTTGCACGACTAATGCTATTGCGGAAAAAGCAGGAATTAGTATTGGTGGGCTTTATCAGTACTTTGCAAATCGAGATGCGATTCTCAGGGCTCTCTGTTTAAGAGAGAGACAGAAAGATCTTACCGCTGTTCATCTTGCTTTTGAGAGATGCGCTGAACGTTCACTTGAGGATATTATTCATCATCTACTCGTCGTGGCTTATGAGCGGTACTCAGATCAGCCGCGCTTGAGGCAGATTCTTCAACATGAAATTCCACAAAAATACACCAAACAGACTATGAGAGCTATGAGAGAAGAACTCGCGCAAGCCCTTCATGATAAAGTGATGACTTACCCAGAGTATGAGTTACCTAAAAATTTTAAGACAAGAATCCTCATCATTATGAGCGGTGTTGAGGCTTCTTTTCATACTGCAATTGAAGAACTCAAGATGACTCTCAATCAAAAAGAGCTGATCCTGCAATCTGAGTCTCTTATTCTTCATTTTTTAAATAGCTACAGAGTAAGATAAATATTTTCTCATTTTTCTCAACTGTAAGATTCTACATCTCTCTAGAGACAGTGGTTCATTTTGCCAATGTGAGCAAAACTTCACATCTTCAATAGGATGGAAAGCCCATCTAGAGCAGAAACTATACCTCTAGCTTGATCTGGGCATTGATCAAGCCTGTACTGGTGCCCTTGTGAGGAACGAGCTACCTCAAATGGAGTTCCGTCATTTGCTCGGATCCAATACGAAACATAGGATGTATTCGACTGAAACGGAATACCTTGGTTCTGGTCGCTGAGTTCTCGGGAAGGACAAGTTGACATCGATGCTTGAAATTGAGAAATTTTTTGCTGTGAAAGTGTTCCCAAAGATGTCCCATCAGCATCCGCAATTATCCCACTACGGAGAATGAGCAAAGCTCTCCATTGAGGTCTTGTATTGCGAGAGTTCAAGGTCATCGGAGATTGGATGTAGCGCATAGCCACTACATCAGGGTTCACCTGAATAGGGTAGTGATCTACTGTTGGAGATGCAAAGGCTGAGATCGCACAAAGACTACCCAAGATGATCGATCCACAAATGTTTTTGAAATGATTCTTCATCTCATTCCCCCTAGTTCAAAAGTTTTACTTCTATTCTTGATCGCCCTGCAGGATTTTATACATCAAGCATGGGAGTTGGGACTTATAATAAGTTCAGTAAATTGACAATGATATTTTTTTTAGAATTTATGAATATGATAAATTGATATTTTTACCTAAATGATAAAGTTAATTTTTATTGAATCATCAAGATCAAGTGTCTTTGGGTGAGATAGATTTTGTTATTGATCCAATAGCTTAAAATTAGGAAATTATTTAATAATAATTTTATATCTTTATTTAAAAAAACCGTGGATGTGTTCACCGTCTTTATCAAAGAACTTTGACGAGAAGATCCCATAACGCATAGAGTAGGATTAAATTCTATTAACGCACAGGGTAATTCATGAATTTAATTTGGTTTTGCTTCAAACTCAGTTAAAAAAATAAGGTTTTTTTCAACAACTTAGGGGGCTTTATGCATTGGGTTTTGATGAGTATGGGAGCTATTGTCTCAACGCTAGTACAAACTCAGGTGACTTATGCGGGACAGGTACCAGAGCAGATTATTTTTAATGATCTGCTTCAAGATGTGAATCATAAACTTTTAGAAAGTGGTGAAGCAAGGTCGTGCTCTGGAGTTCAGATTACTCTTTCTTGTGGAAATGGCATTTGTCAAAGGAACAAGGGCGAAAATGAAGTGACTTGTCCACTCGATTGCATTGATGCTTACGTCAAGTCGTATAATTCTCAGACATTTTGTAGGGAGATTAAGGAGCTTTCTTTTCCTCAGAGTGCTGAAGAAGTACAAGCCATAGTACGCCAGGCAATCAGTGATGGAAGAAGAGTTAAGGCTTTGGGAAGGGCTCATTCTACAAGCGGGCTGATTTGTTCAAATGGCGTTGTGATCGTGATGGAAAATCTGAATAAGATTGTCGGTCTTGAAAAAAACTCTCTAGGACAAGAGTTTGTCAATCTTGAGCCAGGTGTCAATATAGAGCAATTGACGGAGTGGCTCCATTCGAGAGGAAGATCCTTGGGTGTGGCTTTAGCAGGATTTAGAGGTTTAAGTATTGGAGGAGCAATTGCGACTGGCGTTCATGGTAGCTCCATTAAAAATACAGCGGTCATTAGTTCTCTGGTTGAGGCAGTGAGTTTGATTGACGGCCATGGTGAGAGACGTGAGTTTGATCGCAGCTCCTCAGATCAGAAGTTTTTTAAGGCTGTGACTGCAAATCTCGGAATGCTAGGTGTTGTGGTGCAGCTTAAGTTGAGAGTTCAACGACAGTTTAATCTCAGGATTCATACTTCGTATGATGATGATTTTACACTGTTTGGAAAAAAAGGTTTAGAAAAAGAAATAAGTTCGTGTGATTACGGACTCATTTCCTGGTTTCCCCATTCCAGAAAAATGATGAAAATTTGTGGAGTGAAGACTGCAGAGAAAGAGCACCTGGGAGCTCAGAATGTCCTGCTCAATCCCTTTGTACCACAGTTCATTATCGACCCTTATAAAGTAGTTCTGCATTATGGAGCGTGTTTTTCAGGCCTGAATTGCATGATTGAGGATCTCAGGTATGCAACTCTGAGGTTATTTCCTCCCTTTCAGTTTAAAAATGACTTGGGCTATCCCTTCTATACTTACGATCTAGTGGGACCCTCGCATCGCATGATCACAAGCTCTTTGACTCGTTCTCAAAAGGAGGTTCTTGAAACGGATTGGGAAATTGCTGTACCGATGTCTAAAGCACAGAAAGCTCTTGAGTACATGCAGAGATTTTTAGCACAAAATAAAGTCTGTTTACCTCTTTTAGGTGTCCTGATTCGTTTTGCACCTGCAGACGATGCGTCTCTTCTTGCTCATACTGTTGCTCAAGGAGAGTTTAAAAAGTCTGAACCCGCTGTTTTGTTTGAGATTCCATCCTACCAACCCACGGGATTTAATGAAGATCAGTTGAGTTCTTATCAGAGGCCGTTTGAAGAGTTCGCTCAAACTCTGATTCGTGATTTCTCAGGAAGAGCACACTGGGGTAAAAACTCTGACTCTATCTTTAAATATCAAAAGCAGTTCAATCGTTACGGTGAAAACTTAACTCAGTTTGAGAATGTTAGAAGGGAGCTCGATCCGGAGGGGAGATTTAAAAATTCATTCTCTGAGTGGGTCGCTCCTGATTTAAAGTGAACTTCTTAGTTCGTGACCAGAGTCTTTTAGCATCACTGTGGGTGAATGTTAGGGATTAAGGATAGATTCTCTTGGATGTGAGAGGAGATCATATGTTTTGTGGATTGCGCCCCATACTTTGGACAAGAATATCGTAATAATGTGTAGGGCTTAGCTGACTCCAAG
>Ga0255098_1000162_pt1 | contig 20881 bp, 32 predicted proteins | sample Colum_Atlam_RepC_2_FD_188440 | JGI IMG/M metagenome (GOLD analysis project Ga0255098, IMG submission 188440) | Freshwater microbial communities from Columbia River, Oregon, United States - Colum_Atlam_RepC_8d | ecosystem: Environmental > Aquatic > Freshwater > River | place: USA: Oregon... | reverse complement strand
CAAAGTCGAACCGATTGTGAAATCTTCCCCTTTAATGGCTAAATCAGTCATTGCAGATTCAACCATATGTTCAGGATGTGTTTTCCCATTAATAGGGTCATATGTCACAATCATTTATTCTTTCTCATATAAGATATATGTCTTCCACATGGAGCTTGAAGAAATTCTACCATTTTCATAGTAATCCTTCCAGCTATATTGGTTTCTCTCATTTGTGTAAAGAAACTTACCACAATCTTTGAAAAACTCTTCTTTAGTGACCGATTTTTCTTTCATACTGTTTACCTAAAGGTGGTGCGGGTGGCCGGAATCGAACCGGCACGGCAGTCACCTGCCGAGGGATTTTAAGTCCCTTGTGTCTACCAATTTCACCACACCCGCATTGTTTCAATGACGCCATTTTATCAATATTCTGGCGTCATGTCAACGTTAAATTGCAACTTTTGATCGAATGTTGGGCATATAAATCTCAAGCAATTCAACAATCTTTTCCTTGCATTCTCTGGTAAGAGAGAGATTTTTATTCTGCTTCAACAACGACATAAAAGAACTAACAACCTTGTTGAACTTGAAAGATTCGGTATATGCAAATATTACATTCTCAAACTCTTTCATATTAATAGTATCTTCGCCATCTGGCTTGCTCAACCATACATTCATTCGGTTAATAAATGTTGGAATGCCACTGATACTACTATCAGACCAACTTCCTCCGTCGAAATAATGACCAATGAACATCAGATAGAAACGGATAACATCTTGGTCATAACCATCAAGATTTATAGCATTTCCCTTCGACTTACTGATTTTAACACCATTGTTAAGAATCATCCCTTGGTGAATGACTCGTTTAAATGGTTCTTCAAAATCAATAAAACCAATGTCATAAAGAAACATGCAAATAAAACGTGCATAAATCAAATGCATACATGCATGTTCTTTACCACCAACATAAAGATCAACTGGAACCGGCTTAATCCCTTTATTGATGCAATAGACAATGTAATAAAAGCTACTGTCAACAAAAGTATCAAGGGTATCAGTCTCACCTTCAATTGGAATTGGACACCCCCATTTGCGCTGGCGACTAACACACCAATCATGAAGATTTTCCAACCAATGACGTTGTTGTTTCTTGGTGCTTTCTGGATAGTCGATTGTATCAAGATTTTTGATAAGACGATCTTTGTAATCGGTGATTTTGAAATACCACTGATTCATTTCACGACTTTCAACAACCGTATCACAACGTTCGCAACGGTTTGACTTTACCTGCTCATTTGCCAAAGTGGTTTCGCACGAAGGGCAATAGTTTACCATGCCATTCTTTTTGTATGCAAGACCATTTTCATGAAGTTTTGCAAAAACCATCTGGGTGAACTTTTTATATTCATCAGAAGTTGTTACAGCAAGTTCTTCATATTTGGTGTTCATGTTTTGCATTTGTTGGCGAAATGCATTGATATTTTCTTCGGTAACATCTTCCGGAGTACGACCAACTTTTTTGGCATAGTTTTCAGCAGGAAGGCCAAAAGCATCGTAACCAAAAGGCTGGAAAACATCAATTCCTTTGTAGCGAAGCATATTACAATAACTATCCATGATAGCATAATTGTAATAATGCCCCGCATGAAGTTTATCGCCAGACGGATATGGGAACATTACGGTGACGTACATTTTTTACCTTTTAAAGCATTAATAGTATGAATAAGTTGTCTCTTCAATTCTAACAGTATCACCATTCTTTTGTAAAGACACTGCAATACTATTAGCTAAACCTTTATGTCCTCTAAAATCACCATATTCGGTTATGCCATGACAACCGGGGTGGAAATCCCAATAATTACCCATCATGACCAATTCTCCATTTAGCAATACTTCTGCCATGCTACAAGAGCGGTCAACTTTAATTGTTATAACATGTTCAGACATTTTATTCACCTTTTGGTGCGTCCAGTCGGGGTCGAACCGACACTTTAGGGATTTTAAGTCCCTTGCCATACTACCAATTGGGCTATGAACGCAAAATGGATGTTACGCTACCAAGCCTTACCAGCCATGCCGCCAAGCACTTATGGTCATTAGAATGGTTTTGAACCATTGTAACATCCAGTGACAAGTATCGTTTGTCTTTCGGCATGACCCTATACAGGAGAAATACATGTCATGCTGCTATTGTTTTTTCGCCTTATGATATTATCCTAACGAGGCACGAAATAGCTAATCCTACCAGTTTATCCACAACACTACTGGCAAAGTTGTTGAATGGTGCCGAAGGTCGGAGTCGAACCGACACGCCCATTACAGGCGGAGGATTTTGAGTCCCCTGCATCTACCAATTACACCACTTCGGCGAAGCGGCAGTTCACGGCCCAATCCGTGCCAAGAAATAATCAGTTTCCACATTCTTTGCAAAGTCACTGGCTGCTCAACGTACAATGTTATAATTTAGCCCTTCGCTGGTTCCCATTGCAAAACCATACGAGGTGGCAGACGGGTTTAATTATTCTCAGCGGATTGTTAGAATGCCATTAACAATTTAATCCCGCCTATTCAATCCTTACTTCGGGTTTTAATATGATAGACAAACTGACAATTCTATCACAACATGTCATTCACCAGTATAACATGTACCCTACTTCGGTTTATCCTGACGCCTAGTCTACGCCCATTCTTTTTGCCCCTATTATCGTTTCCGACCTATGAGACACACTAGAATACAAGTGTTTTTGCTCCAAACGCTTCTTCATCATAAAACTATTGGGTTCTACCCCAACTGCCATAATCTAAAAGCATTTTATCATCTTGCAACTAGTTTTTCAACGTTGCTGCATTTGATGAAGCTATACTACCACATGTTTTCGTGTATTGCAACACTTTTTTGGCAGGCCGTGGTGGAATCAAACCACCGTAATCCGGGTCAAAGCCGGATGCTCTATCATTGAGCTAACAGCCTATAATTTTTGGCAAACTGTCATGGTATCGAACCATGTTCCCGTGGTTCAGAGCCACGTGCATTACCTTTATGCTAACAGTCTGGCAGAGGGAGTAGGATTCGAACCTACAATGGGATTTCTCCCGGTGGAGTCAAAGTCCACTGCCATACCAATTAGGCGATCCCCCTATAAAGCTTTAAACAATAAAAAAGCCTACTTGTGGTAGGCTTTTTGGTTCAAAAATTTTGTTCGTGAACTGTCAAAGCCTATTTTCAGACAATAGTAAACCTTGTTGCAATTGCAACTGTTGTAAACACTGTTGGTAAACTATTGTATTCATTTCATTTCTCTAAAAATTTTGGTGCCCGACCTGAGATTCGAACTCAGAACCTGATGCTTTTGAGACATCCGCCTCTAACCAATTGGGCCAGACGGGCGCAGCGACTGAATGATTCGAACATTCATATTACCCCTTCGTTGGGGCTGCATTAACATTCCTAGTGCCGGAATGGTTTATCCATTATACTAAGTCGCAGGTGCGAAAGGTGGGACTCGAACCCACAACACAATGCTTCTAAGGCATTTGACTCTAACCGTTGGTCTACTTTCGCATATTTTGGTAGCGACACTCGGAATCGAACCGAAAACTTATCCTTATGAGGGACACGTGTTAACCAATTATACCATATCGCTAAAACATAAAAAAACCCGCTTTTGGCGGGTTTAGATATTACGTAACTTTGACGTACTTTTACCAGCCAATAAAATTCCATTCACGCAATTGTAATTGCATGAGTTGTAACAGTTGTTGGTTCATTAAAGTAGTCATTTCAAAATTACTCTGTTCGTTTTTGTGTCTTGTAATTATATACTGTTTTTATACGTTTGTCAACTAGGTTTTACAGATTATGTCAATATTTTTTCCACTATATGTTCGTTGGGATGATCTTTTCTATCTTGATCAATTATATTGATCAAGTCATCCTTATAACAATTTTGACGGAATGTATCAGCACCACGTAGCTTATCAATTTTGTTTTCTTGGTCATTATACCCAGACTCAATTGTGTGCATTATAAGATATAGTCCAACTTCATCCCCATTATAATGGGTCGCAATAGAGAACAATACATCTGTATAATTTATTTCCTGCTCTGCTTTTTGATATGCAGTCAAATACGTGTCTGTAAGTGACTTACAAACCTTTTCTACGGTGGGGGATACTTTTTCTGCTTTTGGTTGTTTTACTTCGGCATGGGAAACTAATGGCATTATAATAGCAGCAATTGCAAAATATTTTTTTAACATTTCAAATCCTTAAAAGGTTATTTTACGATCAACAAATACGTCAAACTTGTCTTTAGTTATATACCACACATTACCATGCTCTTCAAAAACAATGTCTGCCGCTTCTATTGCTCCAAGTGGTATTTTCCCTATGTTTTCTTCATTGATATAAATGTATTTGAAAGTTTCCTTCCCATTTAACACAGTAGATATTTTCTGTTTTCGATTAGGGTTTAATTTCACAAATACATCCCTATTGCCATATCTGTTCTTAGAGACAATTCCGTTTTCTTCAATTATCATTCCAGCCCTATACAAATCCTGCAACTTTGTGTTATTATTGTTTAACAATAATGTTTGTGTATAATGGCTATAACTTAACTCAAAATGTGCAATGGGGTGCCCTGAAATATTAACAATACCTGTCGAACGATGGACACATATCATATACTCTGGAACATTTTGAAAAAGAATCCTCAGAGTTTCATCTAAAAGATTGACATCGCAATAATGCGCATTGCCATCTTTTTGTAATGTTATTTTATACTTTTCCATACAATTTACTCAACTCCGCACGGACATCCATTAATACCAACCCCAAAAGATTTTGACCTTTCCAATTTCCCGGATGTGTCTTCTTTGCTGCTTCTATAGACAATCCAATTCCGCCATATAGTATCATTAGGGTTGCACTCAACCAAAATGAGGTTTCCTGTTTCAAGCAGCATGTTGCGAAGGTCTTCATTTTGTGAATACTTCATAATGTTTGCTTTACGGAAAACATCATAACGTTTTTCATTCCAAGCATTTTCGTCATAATTACGAACTTGACGACCTAAAGCCTTTGCTTCAAACGGGTTGTCTGTGCCAAGGATAGCTTGTGCTGTGCGAAAATCGTTGAAGGTGATTGCTTTTTGGTACATGAAGTATTGTTCAGTGTTTGAAAAGGTAATACCATTTTCATCAACAAACTTACAAGCTTTAAAATTGCTTAGGAAGTTTTTAAGAAAGAAAAGGTAATTTTTGTATGGTAATTCAAGAAAATCTGTTGTCATTTTTAAACTCTTATTGTTTTTCTATATGTCTATTCTATCACATGTATTGATAGTTATCAATACATTTCGTGTGAATTGTTGCGATACTTTAAAAGTTTTTTCATATAAGCTTTTTTGTTTATTTTGCTAAGATAAAAATACATTTCAGGGTTGAAAGAATATGAAATATCAAATTCATCACGTGGGGGATTTATCTTCATTTTACAACACCACAAGCAAAAATTAGCTAATGACAATATACGTTTGTATGTTAGTTTCAAATAACTCCAGAATTGATGTGGCAAATCCACTATGGCAAACATTATTGACAGAATCATTAAAATGATATAGTCGAGTTTTGCCTTATTTTCTTTTGTTGCTATTTTTATGAAGTATTTCATGATAATCCAAATAAGATTGCCACTTAAATGTGGCAATCTACAACAGTTACAACGGTATCATCGGGGATAGAATCGAATATAGAGGCTGCCTTAACATCCCAATCGGTTTGTTCATTACTGACCGAAGCCCACCACCCCATTTCACCACGTTCATGCCAACCATCATTACCAAGATATGCGAAAAACATTTTCGGTAACTTTCTGGCCTTTTCTATTTTTTCTTCACGGGTGCAAACATAATCGCTATAATCGACAAAAAACCATGAATTGTCACCCTTATCCTTCAAAGACTTGAATACTAGTGCTATATTCTGGTTATGATAAACATCACGGGTGGTATCAACATCTCTATCAATATCCTTAACTTCATTACGAATGGTTTTCCAATCCTTGAAGTCCATAATCTTTTCAAGGTAGTTTTCACCAAACAAAAGTTTTGCTTCGTTCATAACTTTATCATAATCAGCAAGAACTCTCTTGATAGATTCATTTTCCATGCCAGTGATATCAATATCACCTTTGCGTAATGAATCGTGGCGATTTCCATCCTTCCCAAGAATATTATTAGACCAACGTCCACCAACGACATACCAATCCCATTTTTTATTAGGGTTGGTGCGTTTGATCACCTTGTATGAACCATCTTCATTGTCAATTGCATACCCATACTTGATATCTTCTGTGTCAGCATAATGAAATTCTTCCCCCGTAAAAAGTTCATAACCATAATAATCTTTTACATATGCGCTGAAACTATCAGTGCTATATTCAGAGGATGCTTTCCATTCTGATACTACTTCCTCACTAATATCAATATCTTGAATATATTGTTCAATACCAGTACATTCAAACTCATGAAAAGGCATCATGAGTTTTTCAAGTTCTTGCTCGTTTGTTGGGCCATAAACCAAAACGCTAAAGTGACTCATCTTTCTACTCGCTTAATTAATGTAAGGAAAGCCGTTAAAGTAGCTTCCCTTTCTTTTTGTTTTTTAACGTATTCGTCAAATCCTGAGTTTACGTCAATGTGGTTTGAAATAACATAGTCCAATATGTCAATTTTGTGTTTTACCATTTCCTCATACATTCTACACGGGCACACGGGATAGTTGTTAACTGGCCCTAAACAAGCGCATAGATGGGGATCGCTTTCACACTCAATCAAACAGGCAACAAAAGATGCAACACCATTGTTATACTTCTTGTTAAAATATAAACTTTGAGCATATCTAAAATATTGATCAATTTGGTTAATACCAAAAAGTTTATTTGCCAATTCAACAGCACGTGGATGTGGTTCTTCCCCACTAATAGGAAGTTCTAAAACATTGCCGCTTTCAACGGCGGCAATCATTCTTTGTTTATCTCTTTCAATATCATCCATTAGTACACTCTTCCAATCCACTTTGGATTGCTTTAATTTGTTTATTGATCCAACGCATGAATAACAATGCTTTGTCAGTATCCATGAACACCGCATCTCCTGTGTCAGTAATAGGCACGGGGAACTCAAACCCGCATTCTGTTTTGTACCACAATTCACCTTTGCGATACATCACAAAAGTAACTTTTTTGCCATTTGATACCATGTCTTTTACGTTATAATTTTTCATTTTTATTTTCCTTATGGTGGATATGCAACCATGCTACTGCTTGCATTCCGGGTTAATTTATTCACCAGCCATTCCGGTGAACATCACGTTTGGATTCTCATTAATGCTTAACACATATTGAGAAACCTGATCTTTGAAAATGTCCCATTCAGGAACACCCATTCTTTTCAAGTGATATGTTGTTCTCAAAACAACTTCTGCGTGACGCCATCCTATTTCATTATTGAATGACTTATTTGCGATTATGTATCGGTATACTTTTCTCAGATAGTGTATGTCCATCTGCATCAAAAGATACATGCATTTTCTGTTCAAACCTCTATTACGTGGCCCAGATGAAATAGAATCAATTACTGGTAAAACGTCTTCGTATAGTTGCTTTATGGTATCTTCTACCATAAACTTTTCTATACCAATTAATAGATTTTTATAATTAATACCAGCATTTTCTATTTTCTGTTGGACATAGCGCATGAAAGTTCTGTAATAAGGGATTACTTCATTCATTTGCCACAAACTGCGCAAAATTGCCAAACAAGCTGATAATGACAAGCGGCCAATATCTATTAGTTGCAAAGCCTCATTAATGGTGGCAAAACATGATTCTTGTTGTGTGTCATGTAGAGTGAACAACAAAGAATAAATGTTTGTCATTTTTCTTGTCGTTACGGTATCATCATCCAAATCATAAAGTGTTTCAATTTGTTCAAGATATAGATTTTTTAGCATGTCACTGGCCCCATACCACATGGGCAATCAGCATTAGGACAACAATATCCCATTATTTGCTTTATTTCAAGACCACATTTACCACAAACGGCAACGGTTGCATTTGGGCCGGGATATGGTTTGATTGGTTCAATGACAGGAACTCCAATACGTTTTGCTTTTTCAGCAGGTGTTTCTGGTTTCCAATGGTTTACGATGTTTTTCATTTTTATCACCTTTCCTCAATTATATCATTGTAGTTGCTATCTGTCAAATAGTGTTACGTATGTTTACAAAAATTGAGTTGTTTTATAGTTTTAGTGTGTTAAAATTATGTTTTAACGAGAGAGGTCTTTATGAAGCATTATACTGGAACACCTGACGGTTGGCACATTTTTACAAAACCGCTTGAAGCGTTTATCGAAAAGAATGGCGGAACTATTCTTCAAATGAAGGAAAAGTTTGGTGGTCTGCGTGTTTATATGGCTCCGAACCCCGATACTGTTGCTGCTGCTCGTATTAATGGTGCTATTTCATTTGCATCCTTTATGGCGGATACGGCATGTATTTTTTGTGGTAAGGAAGGAACCAGTCAGGAATTAGACTCAGGGTGGATTGCCGTGGTTTGTGAGGAACATTCACAACAATCTTGATTGTTGTGTTTGCCACGTATCTCTTTAAGCCTTTGTGATAATCTATTCAGAGCGTCTTCACGATTAGCAATAGGGTCAGGAAGGGCAGAGAAAGATTCCAATATCTTTTCTCTGCTTTTTTCTGCAAGTTCATCAGACATCCAATACATCTCATTGTCAATTTTCACTATGCACCTTTGCCATTTTTGCTGCATAATTCATATTATCAGTTCTAGTTGGTTTACACGTAATAGAGTCCAACTTATAATCTGATTTTCTGCTATTACTCAACATTTTATAAATGTAAAGCATATCAAAACGTAAGGATTTATACGAGTTAAGTGTATTCCACAATCTTTGTTCGTTCATCTTTGTTCACCATGATATTTGTGATCTTCATACATCAAGTCAGAGCGAATAGCATATTTTATGCCTTTAGTTACCATAGCACCTTGATGCATTAACTTGTGAGGGAATATAACAACACTGCCTTGTTTCCCTTTAACTTTAGCGTGTTCAAATTCAGTTTCTCCGCCTTCATAAGAATCGTTCAAATATATCAAAACTGTATATTTGCTACGGTTGCCATTCTTGCGGGTGGAGCCATCAACATGCCAGCCAAAATATTCATTGGGATAATAACGATAGCAACGGAATGTGTCATCAACACTCGAAACATTGTCATCACCAATCTTTTGCGGTACAAATGGCTTTATGACATTGAAGATGCGCTGGGCAAAATCGGTATCTTCAATGTTCACACGGGCATTATTACGCAAGTTTGGCTTTGCCTCATGTGTACCATCGCCATTATTGACGGTTGCAAATTGATAACCAAGGGATTCAGTATATTCAATGAGGTGGTTGCATTCTTCTTCTGTTAGGACGTTGAATATTTCAACAACACCCATACCATATAATTTAAATAAAGACATCGTTATCCCCATCTATAATACCAACTACATTTTGTTTATTTATAAATTGAATAAACGGTAAGTTTGAATATGTTTTCTTATTTTTGAATAAGAAGTTTGCTATATTGTTTTTAACTTGAATTGCTCTTTTATGTTCAACGCTATACGGCATGTTGTCATTTATGTTGAAATGCTCGAACAAAAACTGTTCAAACGGTAGTGGGATTCCACCATAATTAAATTTAAACTCGACAGTTTGATAATAATCAATTATGAATTTTAAGTTTTCTATAATCTGTTGTTTATCAATTTTATAAACGGTGTCATATTCTTTTTTTATCAATAAATCATTTTTATTCATTTAAATTCTGCCATAATTATGATCTACTATTTCTTTGAAAAGGTATATGTATTTCTTTTCCTCTTCTGATAACTCTAAACTATCATATGTTTCTGTTATCACATTGCAATCAATCAATTTTTTAAAAGATGATCTTGCTTCACTCAATGTCATACAAAAAGCACCATAACAATAATCGGCATCTTTTCTTGTAACATAACCCTTATGATTTAACATATCTTCAATATGTTTGAAAACTTCTATTTCTTCTCCATGATGTGTCATACAACCGGGAGAACCACGTTGTTTGCAGCAAATATACATTATAACCTCATTGCATATGATAGTCTTGGTTCAGCAAAAGCCGTACCATAACTATATGTTAATTTTTCATTGTTTATTGTAACAGACCTTTTGCCATATGAACCTAATTCAATATTTGTTCCAAGGCTGTTTATATCAAATCCATCTTCTGTTTTTTCCACAACAACATCTAGATACTTGCTGAAAAATGATGTTGCATATAACATAAAATCTACATATTCGGTTTCATCGTATGAGAATAATTCACATTTAACAAATGCTTTGAAATGTGTGTTATCTTGCATTTCATCACGTATACAAGGCGTCATTGCCATGTAACATGATTCACGTTTTAACACGCCTTGTTCATGGAGATATAAGAAACTTTGTTCAGCACTACCGACATATGACATCCCGCTACTGTGATGTAATAATACAACCCACTCTGGGCATGTTAGACGATTGATATGATCTGGGACGATGTATGGCACATCAATTATTTCAATGTTTTTATATTTTGAGAAATAATTCAAACCATCAATTATTATTTTCGTCGATGTTATGCTTGGGTTGTCGGTGCCCACTTGTAAATGCTCTTTTTGTTATTTTGCTCATTTTTATCAATGACTCAAGTGTTATGGATGGATGGTATTTTTCAAGATATGCTTCAATTGCTCCTATTGCATCTGAAAGTTCAATAAGAACCATTAATTCACAATCTTGCTTTTTGGCATCCAAAGCCTCAAGAATTTCTTCTTGGACTTTGGACAACTCACCATACACACCTTTTTCTATTTTGTCAAGATGGTATGTCATAATGTTTTTTAACCAATGTTAATACTTCATCCATCATACGCATCACTCCATCAACACTTCCTTGAAAATATTCAACCCCATGTGTAGTTGGACGAGTATATTTTAAGACAATACTCTTGATATTTTCTTTTAAATCAGCATCATCATCTTTGTTTTTATCGACAAGGAAATCATGTATCATTTTCCATTCAGTATCTGGATCAAAACCAGCCTTGTCATCAATCAGGATACTAAAATAGAACTTCTGATCAAAACAACCATATTCGGTATTAGCAAACATGGGGTTTTCATTGAAAAAGTCAACACGAACCCCAGATTTATTGAAGAACTCAATAATCTTTTGTTGTTCATGTTCATAACATGACGACCACAGAATGATTTTACTGTGCGGGCATTTCATGATTTCTTTCAATGCGGGAACAACTTGATCGTTGATCCATTCATATTCACCAGATTGATAGCTTGAACGTAGACAAACACCGTGAAGGTCAATCTTCCAGAAAATATGTGGGTACTTTTCGGAATGTTTATCATAAGCATTTTTTACTGCACGGAGAATCATATGTTTGGCCTCAAGAAAAAGCTGAATATTAGGGAAGACATATTTTTGGATACATCAAACTTGATTATGGTGTGATCCTGAAACATCTTGTTTATTTCGGTGATTATAACATTATAGAAGTCACTTGACAAGCCCTCACGAATGCCATCATTTAAGACAGATACCATCACTAGTACAGCCGGTTGTTCTACCGTTGTTGATATAAAGAAAAAGTATTTTTTTGTTTCTTTTATAATAACATAATTATATTTTTCATTATCAATTGCTTCTTGCACTCTACGTTTTAAATCCTTTATCAGTGAGAACAATTTTTCGTTTTGTTCGATGGTGTTTCGGTGTTCAACTTCTTTCAAATAAAGTTCTATGTCTTTTTTTGATTTAAGCATTCCAGTGTCTCCATGTATTTGCTATTATGTGAAGACATGTTATGACCTCTAATGTTCTTATCCAATAAATTAGGGTGTGGTCATAAAACTTTTTCATTTGTGTTCCTAAACTCATTTAATTTCCTTATTCAATGCGTTTATAAGGCGATTTTAGACACTTTCTCTATCAGGATGATAAATGGTACTGCCGTCAAGTATAGTGGGCTAAAATCGCCTTATAGGTTGTTTTATCCTATGGTGTTCAAATCAAATGCATATTCTTTGACAATATACTTAGTTGTATTTTGAATAGCACTAATCAAAGCCAGATTATGTGTAGATATGTCTGAGGTGATGTAATAATCATCAGGGTCAATTCCCAAAGATGATACTTCATCATATATGAAATTTTTATTATTTTGTGCGGTGAATTTAAACTTCAAGCAGCCATTATCTTTGGCGATTGAGTAGTTTAAAATGACAGATTCTGAAATATCGGGATAATCAATGTGGAGTGTTTCTTCTTTAATAAGGTTTGTCATGTTAAAATCTCAGTTTGGTTATTATTAAATCCATTTGTTGTTTTTCCTAGTATGGTTTGGAACCATTTTGGTAATATACCGTTTTTTCACAATACAGTATATTATTTTTAAGTATTAATTCATTATAGTTTTGTAATTTTATTCATTAACAAACTAATAAAACAATCATGACACTTATTCAGTGTCATGATTTTCAAGATAAACGTTTGATATAGCTTTGAATGTATAGGAACGATTCATGAACGGTTGATTCGATTTGAATACAATACCTTCACGGACAGGGGCATTGATAGATTTACCATCGGCATATTTCAATATTTCAGACATGAAATTATCCTTAGAAAAAGAAGACAAACTAAAGTTTTCTTCAATTACAGGAACATGTTTCAACCCCAATTCAGCAACAACCTTGCGGCGTTCGGTGGGATAAAGATACTTTCCGGACTCAATATCAAAAACATCAAAAACAAAAAATTGAAGAGTTTCGAATCTTTCGTAATTTTTTTGAATATCAACGCCAACCAGTTCACCTTGTACTGCATATGACTTTCCAGTTTTAGCATGATATTCGATCAAACGTTCGATGATATGATCACGCTTTTGGATATCACAATAATGGTTATTCTCTTGGTTTAGTTCCAATTGGAAATTACGTGAACAAACACCATTATCATTAGTTCCTGTTACCGTTTGGTAAAAAACAGTCATAGAAGCACCATTCATTTTCAATGTCACTTCATAATCAAGATTGTTTTCAGCCGACATATTATAAACATGTGGCAGGTTTTGAACACGTTCTTGGTCAGTCTTGAAAACAAAGCTTGGGAATAGTCCTTTAGCGTTGCCACGAAGACGTGCCAATACTTTAGGTTCATATTTCAAAACGTTGAAGTCTTCTGTAAGATCACTTTCCAAGTCGTATTTCCCAAAATCAACATTTGGGAACACAGAAAGGGGAAGCAACAGTCCCTGAGACAAAACACCACGAAGGCGAATTGTCTTGATGCGAATGCGGGGATCATTATAAACAATTCCACCATGATTCAACTGTGCCTTATCCGCAAGAAACTTGAAAGTGTCATTAAGCTTAATTAGTGAATCTACTTCAAAGAAAACACCAATGTCACCAACTTTAAATTCATTTGCCTTGACAATACATTTCCAACCATCAATAGAAGCCAGAACGATTTTATCTGCTTTGGGGATAGGTGTTATTTCAGTTACTTTTCGCAGTGTTACAAGCTTTCTCATTTATACCTCAATAGTCGTTGGAATCAAAAATGTGTTCATCAGTGTCATGACGATCATCACGATAATCATCTTCGTCATAATCGTCATCCACATCATCCCTTGTGATAATATTAACATCAACACTACCAGAGATATAGAAATCGCCGCCAATACTTCGAATAATATCGCCAGCAGAAAGTTCAACAATTACACCTAGACGTTCTGTGTCAACAAATGATGACTCAATTTCAATGAACGATTCAGGAACTACCCCTAGCATTCCCGCATCTACAGGAAAATCATGACGTTTGGAACCAATGTAACCAGCATAATTGCCATCACCATATGCTGTGCTAAAGCCAACGACTTCAACATTTTCGGAAACAGCGATTGGACTTTCATTAAGCCCAAACCACGAATTGCATAGGTTCCCCCATGTATTGTCATTTGAAAAACAATAGCAAGGGTCGCCGATATAGTATTTCCCTGTAATATTGACAAGAACGGTATCATCCGGAAGCATGGTGAAAAAAGTCATATGTTTTTCCAAAAATTAGGTGTTGATGTAATATATCATGTTTTGAAAATCTTTACTGTTTCATTAGTGTAACAAAACATATGTGAGGAAAAAGTTTAAAATAAAAAACATAGCCATTAAAGGTTCCAAAACTTGAGATGAATGGGCACCCTGATCAACTTCTTTAAAAGCCATTTCACGCAATGGTTCTAACATATAGAGACAAAACGCAGAAACCGCCATAATAATAAGTGGTGTTGTCATATAAGTCCAACACTATTCAATAGCATTATCAATTGTTTAGCATCTGGATTTGTATACATGTCCGGGATGTTATTTTCGACGGAATTATTAGTGAAATAATTGCCATTGGTTTCTACAGAGCGCCCTTCGTAAACAAACCAAGCAGATACTGTTCCAAAACGGGTGCCAATATTAAAGTATTCATCTCCTGTCAAAGAAATAACCTGTCCGGGATTTACGATAAAAACTTGTTTTGTCTTGATGCCAATATGTTCACGAGATAAAACACTGGAATCACCATCTTCGGTATACGTGTATTCATTAGCCAACACTGCAATATCATTCATTGCCTCTTCAACTGTCCAGACGCTGACAAAACCTTTGATGCATTCAATAGCGATGTTTCTGCCGTATTGGGTGAAAGGATATGTTATACCATTTCCGCAGTTTATGGGTAATGAATTTTGTAAATTGTTGTTACTTTCAGTAATATAAAGCTTTATGCCTTTGGTGGGGGTGTCGATTAGATTAATCATGTGTAAACCCTTTACACCATAATTAAGATAGGAGTTTTCTGCGACGTTTTTGATGTTTTCTTTAACAATATGTTTTACGAGTTCTTTCATTATTTTTCCCTTTGTGATATTTGTTATTATCTACGACGCCAAATTATATCACAAAGGGAAAATCTAGTCAATATTAATTGATTGTTATTTCAGGATCATATGCGGTAAAGGACATTCCTGTTTGTGTTGGTAAATTGATATTAACATTTCCTAACATTAGCAACCCGGCAGGATGTGTGGTTGACTTTACTAATACCTCATAATCTTTTACCATTATATTACTTGTTATGACATAAGAGTATGTTTGATACTTGTAACTGTCCTGAATTACACATGTTCCTGATAATAATCCTCGTTGGGAAAGATATGCCCCTGTTTCATAGAACACACCACCAACATAACATTTTAATGAAGCTCCTTTATTGTTAGCATTGGTTATATTGAAAGTTGTTAGATACCCATAACCAGAATTTTCAACGATTAATGTTTTTATACCACCATTATCGTCTATGCTATTAACTTTTATAATAGCATTTTCAAATGAACTTTCTCCGACGGGGATAACCTCACCAATACTATACCCTGAACCTGATATACCATCACCATTACCATCTGTTTGTACTTCAACCTTCCAAACATTTCCACTTAGTATTGATGAATATTTTTGCAGATTATCTCTAGTTTCAATGACTTCATTGTTCAAGAAAACACCAGACATGTTAGACAGTTCAATTATATCATATGTAAAATCACCAATATTTGAACTGGTAACTTTATCCACAATAGCAACTGCCCCGGATATGATACCAAAAACTTTTCTCCCAACGATAGATATTTCTGTTTTTGATGTTGTTTTTATGATTGTCTTTTTGCTCCATTCGCCGTCAGAACAACGAAGAATAAGCTCACCCGGATAATTAATAGTTGCTATGTCATTGTATGCTATTCTAAACAAAAACTCTATAGAGGATTCTGTTCCCTTAGCCAAATAGAAATGTTTTATATATTTTAATAGTTTTCTTCTATCAGCAACTATATCCTTTGGTAATGTTGGTGCCAGTTCTTGATAAAAAAACTCCAAAAACTCATCTTTTGTTTTTTCAATACTAAATGAATCTGGTAGATTGTATATTTCACTTATAACATTATTTTCTTGTTCTAAGTATTTGTAATAATGTTGTACAAAGTTCACAAAATTAGGGTATCTTTCACGCACATACATCGAAAATTGGTATGGAACCAATTTAGATATTGTTTTATTTTTACCACTAACAGTGTCTATATTTTTATTTGCCATTTTATACTCTATTCAAAGTCAAAGAAATAGTGTTTATTTGTCCAATGTTTCTCTGCGTTATTGAAATGTCATTGTCATATGGTGTTGCATATATCGACAAGAATAACTCACCTGTTTGTGTGTTTGCGTTATCAACATTATCCAAACTTCCTATGGTAATGTTTGGTACAGAAAGTTTTCCTACTGCATAATTTACCGTTCCAATATTATTTGCTATCAATGTTTTTACATTATTTTGATAACGATATATCGCTAAAACTCCATTCATCTGACTATCATCAATAAAACAATTAGTATTTCCTTGGTATGTGAATGTGGATGAAGAAATAGTACCGGAGTTGAGTTGGTTGTTGAATGTAACGTCGAAAAATGTTTTGCCACCAATAACCGGATTAATGCGTTTCTCCAAAAATATCTTAGTGCTATTTGCAATAATACTAGAATCACAAAAGTCAATTGTTCTTAAAAATACAGAATAATGGAAATCTTTATCAAATGATGACAATTGGTTGCTTTCAAAACTCTTTATAGCATCATTTACTTTATTAGTCAAATCTGCTTCCGACACAGATAGTTTTGAACCGTCAAAAATCACTGTTATGCGCAAATTAATATAAATGTAATCTGGCTCATATATTATTGGGGTGACTGTTATCATGTTATACTTTTTTAGGAAAGCAACAATATTACTTTTATCATATGTTGTCAAAAACAAACCGTTTTTTGGTTTCACTACAACAATAACTTTACCGTATTGCGGGGGGTCGAGTGTATCGCCGCCATATGAAATAGCATCTTCGACCATGTTGTATTTCGCTTTAAGAATAGAAACATAGTCTGTGTCAATGACGGCACGGTTTTGTGTAGTATACATTAACGGTGCCATCTTTTTCATTGATTCTATTGTTTCTGGCTCCGACCCGCCTGCGGATGGGTTGACAACTAACACCTTTAATTTTCCGTTAACGGGTGTAACTGATGGTGTAAACACATCAAAACCATTTGCTATGCTTCCTGCACAAACCAAATATTTGATGATAGCAACACTACCAACTTCCGGCTTACTTCCCAATATACCATCGCCAAAGTTCAATACGATTCTACCATCAGCATTTTCGTGATAGAAAAAAACATTGTCAGTTGGTTTTAAACTAACTAAATCGGAAAATAAAGTATAAGATGTTGTAACATTATTTGTGTTAATTACGTCAATAGTTGTTTGAGTGATATCAACATTTAAGTTTGGAATGATAAACCCATTTTTAAGAATATCATCTGTTATAGATTGTGTATATGTGAAACGTTTACCTTCATACACATCAAATGGTTCAGAAAGATACCTTCCGTTTATTTCATTTATTTCTACGCTTTGGGTGGAAGTAAAAATATAAAATGAGTTTCCAACATTAGCAGATAAAGTTGGAGTGATTGAAAATGGTGTGAATACAGACGAACCTGAATCCTTGATATACTCGTATTGAAGGGTTGCTTTGGCAGCAGTAGCTGTTTTCACAGTATAACTCAAATCATGAACACGATCAACAACAGAACTTCTTTTTATGGCAGTGTATAGGCGTGATTCATTAGCTACTTGGTTCATAAAGAACGCCAAATACGTTGTGTTTAAAGACATCACATCTAAAAGAGTTGATGATGCCGAACCATTAAAGTTGTAGTCAGTGTATTCATCCTGTTTGGAAAGATATTCTTTGAAACCAGAGTTCAATGTATCAAAATCAGGCAATACTGTTGGCAAATTTTGGGCAGTCATTTTTAATCCTTTAAATTATGTTCTTGTAATGAACGTATTGAATGTGTTTATTTTATCAAATGTTTTTATTCTATAGAATATTTTCACATACAGTTCATGTCTTTCTGGTGTAGATTCTACTAATATATCTACGACATTTATTCTTGGTTCATGGTTGACAATGACTTGGAATATTTCCGAGCGCAATTCCATTGACATCAAGTTATCTGATAGTGCAAACAACAAAGACCTTATTTGTGATGAAACATTATAATGGTCAAATGGTCTTTCAAACTTTTTAGTCAAAATTATATTTTCAAGACTTTGATTTATAGCATTAACATCATACAAACGAGCAATATCGCCTGAAATTGGGTGTGGTAAAAAATCAAAAGAGAAATCGCTAAACAAGAAATTTTTAGTGATTTCTCTGTTTTGTGTTTGACGAACAATTTCAACCCCAACAACAGGAATGTCTTTAAAACCAATAATACATGGATAAACTTTGTTTACATTTGTTATGACTTCTGGGTTGAAAAATATATCCTGTATAATATCATCACCACCAAACATTGTTGCAGTGTTTGGGATGGGGTCAACATGGTAGCGGAAGTTCATAGTAGGTTGATATATTGTATTGGTATTAACTATATCATCTACTAATATATTTCTGCTGAGAATATCAGTGTTTGCCGGGCCATATGCAATATTTGTATTCGATATTACATTAGGAAATAACGTAAACTCTATTGAAGATGGCCCATAAACAGTTGACGTATTACTAATGGTGGTCGCAAAGAATCCTATACCAACATCACTATCAGTATAAATTATATTCGAATTGGTAATATCATCTGGTTGTATTTCTAATGATACATCAACAACATCGTATACATTAGAAATACTTGTATTGTCAATGAAAATTAAACCATCACTGCCATCAATAATTATATCGGCCATTTACAATCTCAATTTTATTAAAGGGCGAAAATACCACTACCACTGAATGTAACCGTGATATTACCACCATTTGTTGTAAATGGTAAACCTGTACCTGTGTCAACGTAACCTATTAAACGTTGTATAGAACCGTTATCAAAATAAACAATATATCCTTTTACTGAAATACCCGATGCGACACCTGTAATAGTAGGATCGGCAGCATCAAATATATTATTTGTTACTGTTTTCGTACCTAATGAAACAATTGATCCTGCAACAATGTTACCACTAACACTTGAATATGTTGATGTCGCTGTTACTGAACCTATTGCATTATTGACTAAAGCCAGCTTTATAGTGGTGCCACTTGTCATGTCACCGAAAGTGCCTTTCATCAATTCGTATTTTCCTTCGTTAACTAAAGTATTAGCCATGTTAAACCTCGTTGATTAGTTTAACACTATTTATATGGATTTTTTTGATAAAGAAAAGAGCCGTTAGGCTCTTTTTATGTTGATGGTTCTAATTCATCAGGGTGGGGTATATCTATTGAAGGTATGTTTCCAAACTCTTGTGCGAGGATACGAATGAAGTCAAAGAACTCATCTTTAGTATCAAGCTGAGCAATGCCATATCGTTGACAAACAATATCGACATTTCCTTTACGCCAATAACCTTCTGGGCAGCATACTAATACCTTTTCAGGGGTTGCTGCTAGGATACCTAATTCCAATAATGTTATTGGGGATTTCGTATCAGGATCGAAATACATCAGGATCATGTCAGCTTTATCAATATGGTCTAATTCCCATGTAACTTGTTGCTTAAACGGGCCAAAACTAGCGTCTTGGGGCCATGAACTGTCCCAATCATCACGCCTTGGGCTAAAAATAGTTACAGAGCTATTTTTAAGAATGTTTTGTACTTCTGATTGCCAATCTTCGGCTTTCCCCATTTCAATAGAACCAGCCAAAAATATAGTTAAGTTTCCACTATCAATTTGGTCTTGTGTCAATTCATTGGGTGGTTTTAATATAAACATAATTTTCCTTTATTTTATTTCCAATATTTTAAAATAATTAACCAAGTCGTAGTATACTTCTTGAACGTTATTAACATTCATAAATGTTTTTCTAACTCCGGTTCCGCCGTAAAACAAAATGTATTTCTTTTGTTCATCACATTCTTTATCAATGAAATATGACTCGATTGATTTCAATAATATAGAAACTTTTTCATCGGTATTCAAATCCATAGCATCGTGGTATTCCGATTCTAGTAACATTTCGGATGCAAGGTCAAAATCAAGATCAAATGCTTCGTCAACATTTTTGAATAAATGCAAATACGGTTTATCATCGTCGCACAATATAAATTTTACATTTTTGAATGTTTGTTGTAGATACTCTAAAAAACTACAGTCTTCACGCAACATTCTGGAAGAAAGTATACACTTCATACAATTATCTGATATCATAATATAGTCTCAATAATCTGGCATTGTTGAATTATAATGGTTTTTCTTTATACGGTTTAGAACATATTTCATATCGCTATCTAATTTTGGTCTACTTTCCACGAAAGCCGGGCCAACATTTCTCGACTCATTGTGGTCAAACCCACATTTGGGGCATATTTTTGTCCTTGAGTCTCCATATAAAGTTCCAACTATAGAAGATTCATTACATGATTTACATTCAAAAAGAAAAAATAAATTTAGCGGTTCGCAGGAATAACAACGTGTGGATTCTTCCTCAGTTAAAACAACAGGAGAACCATCAGCAGTAATATAGTTTTCAAGGTCTGTTGATAAAATGCGGCGATGTGGGCTACCGCATTTATCACAATCTAACCATTCGCCTTTTCTGACATATGGATTATAC